>Ga0209482_1000858_pt1 | contig 24027 bp, 34 predicted proteins | sample CoawatmetaG10DNA_FD_187512 | JGI IMG/M metagenome (GOLD analysis project Ga0209482, IMG submission 187512) | Marine microbial communities from the West Antarctic Peninsula - Coastal water metaG104-DNA (SPAdes) (version 2) | ecosystem: Environmental > Aquatic > Marine > Coastal ...
ATCTAGGGCTGTTCGAAAACATAGAAGATGCGGCTATGGCCGTTAGTAAATACCGTTTAGAAGTTCATGGCGAATTCGCAAAACACGCATAGGAGCGTTTTATGTTATTAAATGATGGCGAGAATTGGGAGCCAGCGGATGATTTGGTTCTTAAATGGAAAACGCATTTTCGTGGCAAGGTTGATGTTGACCGCGAATTGGTGAAGATGGAATTATGGTGTGACGTTAATCCTAAAAAGCGCAAGACAAAAAAAGGTATTGAAACTTTTTGTCTTACTTGGCTCAATAATGCTGAAAAGGCAGGTAATGGAGCCAAAACTTTACAAAAATCACAAGAGGCAGAGTTTGCGGCTAGGCACAAAAAAAGAACATCTAGCATACGCAGTAGGCCGATTGATGAGGGCATGGCTGATGTTAGTTTTTTATTTGGCGAAGAAAAAATAATGATGGAGCAATTTTATTTAACTAGATACGGATTTTTTTGGGACGGGGAGTTGAAATATGGGGCAGGTTAACGAAATTAGGAAAGTAGAGTTTAAAGGAGACCATGAGTATTTTGTTGAGGGCGAGAGCTACACCTACAACCAATATGCTGAGTGGACAATCAAGAATTGCAAATACGGTGGAGTCGCACGAGAAACAATAAAAGGCAGGTTGTACGCGGAACCTTTTTGCCTAATTGAGCATTTAGCTCCAGCCGACAGAATGTCCAAAAAGCATTGGTTTGTCGATATGATGCGCGAAAATAGAATAGCCGAATCGGTAATGACAGAAATTGAAAACAAAAACGCTTTAAACAGAATAAAGCTGTGTTCTCGCCTCGGAACGAAATCAGAAAGACTTTCTCAAAAATGGTTGAAACTACCCCCAATAACTATCCGCGAATATAGCGAGTGGCGCTAATGGGTACTCAGGGAGATTTTGTATTAATCAAAAGCGCGGCAGAGATTGAAAGAAAGTTGCCATCTATATTGAAGCGCATAGAGGGTTGGGATTTCACTGCTCCGCTGGTCGTTAAAGTGCAGAAATACGAAAACCCTAGAAGCACTAGCCAGAACGCTCTTTCTCATGTGTGGTACAAAGAGATAGCGGTAAAGATGGCAAAGAAGGGCCACAAGGTAGAATACGGAAAGCCAGAAGATGTCTGGAAACTCTTTTTAAAACAAAGGTTTTTAGGGGTAGAGAGTTATTCTATTGGCGAGAAAGTTAATATTGCTGAACAAATAAAAAGCACAAGCAAGTTAACTAAAGGCGAAATGGTACACTTTTTAGATAAGGTGTATCATTGGGCCGAGAAGCAAAAGATACTTCTTCCTATACCCGCAGATAGCGAGTATGCCGAGCTACTGAACAAGCAGGAGAGATAACATCTCAAAAATTGACCCAAGAGTATTATTAGAATTTGCCACGCAGCCACGTCACATTGAAGTGTTAAACGCTGTTATTGAATGCGGATCAAACAATAAAGCGTCTAAGAAACTAGGAACGAGTAGGCGCAATATAGATATCATGTTAAAGCGGTTGGAAGCTAGGGCAGCAGGGCAAGGAATAGCGCCACACCGCGATCTTACGCATCAGACGGCAGAAGGATTTGAAGCAAAGAGAATCTCTACAGCTTACAAGGAAGACGGTTCGCAAGCATTGCAATGGGTTATCCAAGAGAAAAGCAAAGGCTTAAATTTAGATCAAATGGTGCAAGCTATAGAGGGCTTTCAATGGAAGCCAGCACCTAAGATAAAATCACCAAAAGGCCACGACTCAGAATTATTAACCCTTTATACGCTAACAGATTTTCATCTAGGGATGTATAGCTGGGCTGCTGAGACTGGCGATGACTGGGATATGTCAATTGCGGAGCATGAGGCAATGTCTGCAATTACCCGAATGGCTGATGGTTCACCCAATAGCGAATTAGCAATATTAAACTTGCAGGGTGATTTCTTGCACTGGGATGGCCTGTTGCCAGTTACTCCTATCTCTAAGCACGTTCTTGATGCCGACACTCGCTACGGAAAATTAATCGAAATGGCGTTGTCTGTGACGATGCAGTGCATTGAAATACTACTGTCTAAGCACAAGAAGGTTAAGTTGATAGTGTGTGAGGGCAACCATGACGAAAGTGGTTCTGCATGGCTTAGAAAGGCGGCTAAAGTCATTTACAAAAATAACCCAAGATTAGAGGTGGATGATACAGAGTTCCCTTATTACGCGCATCTGCATGGTGAGATAATGCTTGGGTTTCACCACGGCCATAAAAAGAAGATTGGAGCCTTGCCGTCTGTTTTTAGCTCAGATGCAAGATATCGGGCAATGTGGGGTCAGGCTAAATATTGTTACATCCACACAGGTCATTATCATCATCAGGAGCAAGTGGCGGCAGAAACGTCTGGTGCTGTCGTAGAAAGGCACCCAACATTGGCTGGTGCTGACGCTTATGCTGCTAGGGGTGGTTATGTAAGTTGGCGAGCGGCCCACGCTATTACCTATCATTTTAAGACGGGAGAGCATAGCAGAAAGACTGTAGTGCCAAGCCTAAAGGATGAGTAATGTCATTGATTTTCCAACATTTAGCCTTACGGTTACGCGGGCTTTTTGCGACTGCGGCCGTAGTCTTGAGTATTGGGTTAGCGATGATGATTACGCTTATGGTCTTTGCCCTCGCTGCGATCTTAACAATGCTGAGGAAGTATTACTGACTAGCATGGAGACGACATGGGAGCATTAGAGAAGCAAGAAGGCGGGGATCATTACAAGCTGGCTATCCAGCCGATAGTTTATATCACGATGAATAAACTACCATTTATTGATGGCTGTATTGTTAAATACGCAAGCAGACATCGGAGCAAAAACGGTGCAGAAGACATTAAGAAAATTATACATTATTGCGAATTGCTGCTGGAATTAGAATATGGCGAAGCGTAAAGTAAAGACAGTCGCGCAGGAAGTAGAAGCAGCGGCAAAGCTCCTACAACGTCTTGTAAGGCTCAAGGCCAGCGATGAAAACGGATACTGCCAGTGCGTTACCTGTGGGAAGGTAGACCATTATAAGGCTATGCAGGGCGGTCACTTTATACCCAGAGGCAGAACTGTTTTTAAGTTATTTGAAGAAAATATTGCCCCTCAGTGCCCATCGTGTAACCTGTGGGGTATGAAGCAGGCGCATTATGTCCTGCGCTACAGGCAGTGGATGGTTGACGCTTACGGCCAGCGAAGGGTTAAGGCCATGGAAAGACTGGCTTGGAGGGCTTCGCCTAAGTTTAACCGCGATGAAGTCATACAGTTTCAGCGCGATCTAAAGGCTCAGATTAAAGATCAAGAATGGCGAATCGGAGAAATTTAATCTTTGTTAACTTATTTTGCGATTTAATTAACAAAAAGGTTTACTTTCTATAAGATAAGGATCATAGTTACACCTCAATCAAACACAGAGGAATACAAAATGATTATTACGGTAAAAGGCTTAACAATCACTAAATTTAACGACATAGCGATGGTCTTTACTATTGATAGTAAGGAAGATGGCGACATTATAACTACTTGCGGCCATCGGATTGGCTGGGATTGGAACTCTACTCTAGGCACAGTCGTTTGGAATAAATCAGGGCGGCGTGTTATGCACACGGTCAGCATAGATTAATTTAAATAAAGTGTTTACATTAATGTTTATTTAATCTAATATGTAATCTCAATCAAAAAACCAAAGAGAATAATATGCTTTTACATGACATCGTAGACGACTTCAGATTCAACGCAAGCGCCAAAACTGCTATGGGATTAGCTAGAGAGTTAGCCAAATACCCGCATTTATTTAGGGACGTTTGCGAGCATACAAGAAATAGAGCAGCTAATTACCTTAGAGAATCTGACAATACAATGCATCAATCCTATGTTCGGTTTCTGACGCAAGACCTCAAGCAAGCATAAACCAACCGCCCCTTCGGGGGCATCAAAAAACCAAGGGGAATAATATGTTAAAAGCCAAATCATTTACTACAAAAATTCAAAAAGTTCGCGTTTCGTTTTCCGTTGAAGTTGATGCCAATATGATTAAAGAATACATCAAAGAGCTTGGTACAGACGAGACTGTCAGTCAGTTTATTAAAAGTCACATGATCGCCTCAGGCGTTGGGGTTCTTGAAGAGAATCTTGTAAATAACGGCTACGGCTATAACACAGTGGAGTTAGTGTAATGTTAGATCGTCACTCAATGACTTACAGCCAACTCAACACTGTTGAAAAAGCTGAGTTAGAAAAACAAGAAAACCGCGCTGGATGGATTGGCGCGGCTATACTCCTAATCATGTACTGCGCTGTTAGTACTATGGGATACAACGACTGTATCAATCTGGGGGTGTGCTAATGTCTTACCATGAACTTAATGACATTGTTTCTCTGATTATGGATGAGAAGCCGCTGTGGGAAGGTGACTTGATAGACCTGAACGACAAGTGTAAAGACATTATTACCTTTACTTGGTTAAACACTCACCAGACGTGGCTAGATGACGTTTTCCCGCACACTTGCAGCGATAGGTACGAGCTTGCCTTATCTATGACTTACGGCAGCACATCAAGAATGCTGGCCGCTATGTTCCGCGATGCTGAAGAAGCGCATAAAGACGAGTGCGACAATGATGCGTACTTCTCAGAAGCGTTAGATGACTTTAGCCGCATTCTTGATTCGGATACGTTTATCGAGCAGGTAAGAGATAATATCTATCTATATCTTGAAGATACATTGCGTGATAGAGTTGAGCAAAGTTTCTCTCATTTAATACACCAAGAAAGAACGGCAAGAGGTGTTCACTAATGGACATTAAAAAATTAATCGCTGATGCCCACAAGGTGGCAGATCGCGAGATACTAAAGCACAAGATCAAAGCTGGTTTTGCAAGATTCAGGGAGTGGGCAGTAGAGCCATGTTGGATCAGTAACGGCCAGTTCATTGTTATATTATTATGCTTATTAGGTTTTGTAATTTACTAGGTCGGAGGGCTCATATCCTCTCCTGCTAGGCTGATCCCCTAGTGACCGATATAGGATCAGGCCAAGGTTTCTTTGTTACCTTTGAACCAAGATTAGTCCACTTGGGAGCCGAAACGGACTACCTTACATATCATATTTGGTATGTCATCTATAGAAAACCCTCATTTCCGATCATCACTAATAACGTATAAGATGCCGCCTCATTTACAAGCAGAGGAGCATAAAGTGATACTTTACATGGTTATATTCGTAGTCTTATCTCTTGGCGCAGTCGCAGCAGACGATCTCAATTAGTTTACATTTCCGCTTAAAAAGCGTCTACAATGCCCTTAGTTAACTACCAAAGGGGTAGAAGATGGAAGGGTTAGACATATCGCAAAGCCTTGCAGATTGTTTTGAATGGGAATTAGAGGGCGAGATTGTACGCTTTGATTCGATCATTGAATCTTTAATGACTACCGATGTCCCAAGATATAAGATCAGAGAAGAGATTAGCGACTGGCAGAATGTTGTTGCAAGCATTATTGAAGATATAGAAGATGATGCAATATTGCAGCACGAAGGCCAGCGTGAATTTGAGATGATGTCAGAAGAATTATTCGGGACAGAAGTATGAGCGGTAGACCGAAATGGATACCAGACGAGTTGATATGCCGTAAGGCTCAGGAAATGGCTTCTAAAGGGCTTACTGTGTCTCAGATAGCTAGTTGCCTTGGTGTATCAGATGCAACGCTGTACGAGCGACAGAATGAGTATCCTGAGTTTATGGATGCTATAAAAAAGGGTAGGGCTGAAGGCATTAATCAAGTAGCCAATAAACTCTTTGAGAAAGCGGTAGAAGGTGACAACACTTGTATTATTTTCTACCTCAAAAACAGAGATAGGGAAAGCTGGGGTGATCAGTACATTGAGCCAGTAAAAGAAATACCACCTATTCAAATCCTAGTGAGCAAAGATGCAATTAACAAAGCCGCAATCTGAGATATTCTTATCTGAGGCGCGTTTTGTGTCTGTGGTTGCAGGACGTAGATTCGGCAAGACCTTTCTTGCTACGGCTGCTCTTCTTAGAGCGGCTGTCGGAGGGCATAACAGGAACGTCTGGTATTGCGCTCCTACTTATGGGGCTGCCAAAGAAATATGCTGGAATATGCTAATCCATACAATCCCGCCTGAATACATTGCTAAGACCAACGAAACTTCTTTAACGATCAAACTGATTAACGGTTCTTACATTGCCCTTAAAGGCGCTGAGAAGCCTAACAACTTGCGAGGCAGGGCGTTAGATCATGTAGTTCTGGATGAGTTTGCAGATATGCGCCCAGAGACTTGGTACGAGGTGCTAAGAGCTTCGTTGAGCGATAGGAACGGCACTGCTCTATTTATCGGTACGCCTAAAGGCAGAAATCACTTCTACGATCTTTGGGCTAAAGGCAAGGATGGCGCAGCTAACTGGGAGTCTTTCCAATATACAACGCTGGAAGGCGGCAACGTGCCAGCAGAAGAGATTGAAGCTGCTAGGGCTGATCTCGATGAGAGAACATTTAATCAAGAGTATTGCGCCCAGTTTGTAACGTATGCTGGCCTGATCTACTATGGGTTTAGTCGCGAAGACTCTGTGTTGGCTATAGGGGATGATAGTGGTACACTCCACATTGGTATGGATTTTAACCTTGATCCAATGTCTGCCGTTATCTGCATTCGTAAAGGCGAGAAGCTGTATGCCGTTGACGAGATTGTCATGTATGGATCAAATACCGATGAAATGGTTGCGGAGATAAAAGATAGATACGGTAATCGTAATATCATTATCTACCCTGACCCAGCATCAAGACAGCGCAAGACAAGTGCTGGTGGTCGCACTGATTTGTCGATCTTACAAAACGCAGGTTTTAGCGTTAAGGCGAAGAACTCACACGCATTGGTCAGGGACAGAATTAATGCTGTGAATAGTCGTTTACTGTCGGGTGATGGTGAGCGGCATTTGTTTGTCAGCAGTAAATGCAAGCAGACTATTAAGTCTCTTGAGCGGCAGACATATAAAGAAGGAACTAGCGTTCCCAATAAAGACGATGGCTTTGATCACATGAATGATGCCCTTGGCTACTTGGTTGAATACTTATTCCCAGTTCGCACTGAATACGCTACGCCACAACCCACAAGGTGGACTTGATGAGATTGAACACAGATACAACGCACCCAGAGTACGACATTTTTAAAGATCGCTGGGAGTTTTACCTGCGTTCTTATATGGGCGGCCAAGATTATATAGATGGCGAGTACCTTACTCGCTATATCAGCGAGACTAGAGAAGATTACCTTCGTAGACTTGATCTAACTCCCCTAGACAATCACTGTAAAAATCTGGTGCATATTTACAGCAGCTTCCTTTGGCGCGTACCGCCCACCAGAGTATTTAATACTGCCTTGGGCAATGTTGCACTTGAACCGTTCTTAAATGATGCAGACTTTGATGGTCGTAGCTTTAATGCGTTTATGCGTGAGTGTCAGGTATGGTCTAGCGTTTATGGTCATGTCTGGGTAATGATGGATAAGCCTAAGTCTAACGCTGGCACTAAGGCTGAAGAGTTAGCGCAAGAAATACGCCCGTACGTGACGATGTTTACGCCCGACAACGTAATGGATTGGGATTATGAGCGCACCCCCAGTGGTCGCTTTGAGCTTACATATTTTAAAGTCAAAGAATCGGTTGTTCGCATTGACGAGTCTAATATTGAGACATATTACCGCGTGTGGACTAAAGACACTGTAGAGCTTTGGAAGTCTGACAATGAAGACGAAAAGATGGTTTCTAATGAAGACAACCCACTAGGCAAAATACCTGCTGTGTTCCTTCCTGCCAACCGTTCTACCGTTAGAGGCATTGGCATTAGTGACCTGTCAGACGCTGCCTACATGCAAAGAGCAGTCTATCAGGAGCTATCTGAGATAGAGCAGTTGATTCGTATATCCAACCACCCGACACTGGTTAAGTCTTTTGGCACTGATGCTAGTGCTGGTGCTGGTGCAATCATCAATATGCCTGATGATATGGATGCCAGCTTAAAGCCTTTTCAGCTTCAGCCTAGCGGAGCTAATCTTGACGCTGTACGCGCTGCTATTGATGACAAAGTGCAGTCTATTAACCGTATGTCTCACATGGGTGCAGTTCGTGGCACTGAAGCTATGACCATGAGCGGTGTAGCTATGCAGACTGAGTTCCAGATGCTTAATGCTAAGTTATCCGAGAAGGCTGATCTGTTAGAGTTGGCAGAAGAACAGTTGTGGTTGTTGTTCTGTGACTGGCAAGAGATTACAGCAGATGTAGAGGTCTTCTACCCTGATTCCTTCGACCTCAGAGACTACGACAAAGAATTGATGTTCTTGCAGCAGTTGCGCTCCACGGGCGTTAAATCTGCTACTTTGGCAATGGAGATAGATAAGAAGATTGCAGATCTTATATTGGATGACGAAGTTCTGGCTAAGTCTCACACTGAGATTGAAGATAAAGCATCTGTACTAGGTGACTTCTCAGATAAGACCCAGATATACAGCTATCATATTGACGCTGGTGTGGTTACTCCTAACGAGATTAGAGAAAAGATTGGGCTTGATGATATAGAGGGTGGTGATACCCTTATTGAGCCTAAAGATGAAGGGTCAGAACCAGCGGGTAATGTTGGTCAGTTCTAATGCCAGCAGATACTGATTACTCTGAGATACTGGAGAAGTTAGCCGACAGCCACCAAGAGCGGCTGGCTAATGCTCTCTCAGCCTTAGAGGACAACGTAGCTAAGTTAATGGATAGCGCCCCTACCAAAGACGGCAAGCTGTTTGATTTGGAATGGGCTGTGTCTGCCCGTCCTGAGTTACAAGCTGCGCTAGAGGCTAACTATATGGCTGAAGTTGATTCTGTGATAAGGGATTATAGAAAGGTGGCCGCAGATGCGTCTAAGATGCTTTCTAGCTATGGTGACTTTACTAAACTAGACTCTACAGTTATCAGTCAGCTACAGCGGCTGTCGTTTCAGGGTTTTCAGGGTATAGCTAACGAGTACCTAGACGTATTGGCTAACGAGGTCTATCAAAGCACACTAACAGGCAGAGCCTTTAACGATACAGTTAAGAATCTACGGCAAACTATTAACGGTGTTTATATTCAATCGGATAGCGTAGAGGCGAATAGGCTTGTAGATGTGGCCGCCAACGGTACAGCAGCACAAAAAGCAGACGCTGTAAGGCAGTTGCAGACGGTGTACGCCAGAGATAGGGTTGGCAATAACCTTAGACGTTACTCTACCCAGATGGCTCAAGACAGCCTTATGCAGTTTGATGCTTCGATTAACACAGCAATAGGTAAAGAGTCAGGCGCTACTAAGTGGAAGTTTTTCGGGTCAACGGTTAGAGACTCGCGGCCATTTTGCGTTGAACACGCTGGGCAAGTATTTACAGAAGAAGAGATTACAGACACTTGGGCGGGTAGCTGGAAAGGCAAATCATCTGGTGACCCCTATATTGTACGAGGCGGCTACAATTGCCGTCACCACTGGAGACCAGTATTTGAAGAGGAATTGTAATGCCAAAAGGTACAGGAACATACGGTAGTAAAGTTGGCCGTCCGAAAAAGAAGAAGAAGGTTAAAAAGTAACCAATTATGCTACACTAACTATTCACCAATACTCTTTATGAGGCACGTTACATGAGCGATTTAATCATGGGTACAGAAGCTGAGACTGAAACAGCAGTAGTAAAAAGTCAGGATACCAAAACCTTTACGCAGGACGAGCTTGATCGCGTCGTTGCAGAGAGAGTTGCAAGAGAGCAGAGAAAGTTTGACAAGAAGATACAAGGCATTGACCTTGATGACGCTAAAGACTTGATGGCAAAGCGGGAAGCCGCAGAGTTAGAGCGACAAAAGGAACGTGGCGAGTTTGATTCTATTCTGAAAAAGACGGTAGAGAAGAAAGATTCGGAGATAGCAAGTTACAAAGGCAAGCTTCAACAGATGCTTGTTGATGGGGCCATTTTAGGTTCTGCCAGTAGTAACAACGCTGTTAATCCAAATCAAGTTTCTCAGTTACTTAAAGACCAGACTAGGCTGTCAGATGACGGCACAGTTGAGGTGCTAGACGCTAATGGTGTGCCGCGTTACAATGACAGCGGTGATCTGTTATCTGTCAATGAAATGGTAACGGAATTTTTAACGGTTAATCCGCACTTTGTACGAGCCTCTAAAGGCGGTGTAGGAAGCGAAGGTAAAACTGGAAGCATTAACGACAACGCTGGCAAGACCAAAAGTCGTGAAGAATTTGAACAACTTAACCCTGCCAAGCGTATGGCATTTGTCAAAAGCGGTGGGACAATTACATAATTTTTAGGAATATTTAAAATGGCTGAGAACACTATTACAGGTCTAGTACCTGACATCTACGAAGCATTAGACATCGTTTCACGCGAATTAACTGGAATGATTCCTTCTGTTACAATGAACGCATCTGCTAATGAAGCTGCTGTTGGGCAAAACATTCGCGTTGACGTGGAACCCGCAGGTAATGTATCTAACATCACCCCTGCAATGGTCACACCTGATCCAACAGGACAAACTTCTTCTTTTACTGACATTGTCATCACTAAGTCTCGTGCTGCTGAGTTCGGTTTCAATGGCGAAGACCAGAAGGGTCTTAATTCTGGTGCAGGTTATCAGAATGTTCGTGCAGCTAAAATTGCACAGGCTATTCGTGCGCTGACTAACGAAGTTGAAACTGACCTTTGTGGTTTGCAATCTACTTTCTCTCGCGCTTTTGGTACTGCTGGCACTACTCCTTTCGGAACTGCTAACGATTACACCGATGCTTCCAACGTCTTAAAGATTCTCAAGGACAATGGCGCACCTTTGCAAGACAACCAGTTAGTGATTAATACTACTGCTGGCGTTAACTTGTTAGGTAAGCAAGCAAACGTGGCTGATGCAGGTAGCGATTCTATCTTGCGCCAAGGTGTATTGCTGGACATTAACGGCATGCCTATTCGCGAGTCGGCACAGGTTGTTAATCAAGCTGCTGCTTCACTTGCTGGTGCTGCTACAACTAACGCTGCTGGTTATGCTGTTGGTGCAAACGTACTAACTCTAGCTGCTGGTGGTACAGGTACAGTTGGTGCTGGTGACGTTATTACTTTTGCTGGAGATCCCAATAAGTATGTAGTAACTAGTGCAGTATTTGCAGGAGCTAACCCTGCTGCTGGCGATACTATTACTATTGGCGCTAACGGACTGCGCGTTGCAATGGCTGCTGCCGCTAAAGCAATTACTAAAGTTGCAGCTTCTGATCGAAACATGGCGTTTAACCGCTCTGCTCTCGTTCTTGCTTCACGCGCTCCAGCCCGTCCGTCAGAAGGCGATATGGCATCAGATGTTATTGTTATTACTGATCCGCGATCAGGTCTTAGCATGGAATTTGCCATGTATAAAGGCTACAGAAAAGTACGCTATGAAGTGGCACTTGCTTGGGGTGTTAAAAACATCAAGCCAGAGCATACTGCCCTGCTACTTGGTTAAGTTTTTTGATGCACAGACTTGCCCCTTCTTCGGAGGGGGCATTTCTTTATAAGGTGAACCATGGCATATTCTTCAGACGCTAATCTACTAGATTTTATTCCCGATATTCTCAATCTTGGGATTGATTCTTTTTTAGATGAACACCCAAAGGCGGCAGCCGATATTCAACGTGAGTTACGCATTAAGTGGTGGCCGCGCAAAGGTCTATCGGGCGAGATGGATATTACTAAACTTACTGATAGCCAATTTATAACCGCATCTACCTATCTGGTATTATGGCGCTACGCTTTACCGCAGTTAACTAACTGGGTGGACGGAGATAGATTCGGAAATATGATTACTTTTTATAAAGCCAGATATGGCGAAGAATTAGAAGATGTATTGTCTGACGGAGTTGAATATGATTCTGACGGGGATGGTACAGTGCAAGACTCAGAAAAGCAGCCTGTCGGCCAGCGGTTAGACAGATAATGGACGTTAAAGTTGATACCAATGCCAAGGAGATAGGCAAGCGCATCAAGAAGAAAGGTAAGGCATTATCAGCAAGCTTTAAGCGAGCCTTATCTATTACTGCTCAAGCTGGCGTTAATATTATTCAAGCAAGAACCAGCAAAGGTGATGGGTTTAAAGGCGGTAAGTTTGAAGGTTATAGTACAAAAGGCAAAAATGGAGGTTACGCGGGATTTAGGGAAAGAAAGGGGAGAGGTCTAACCCCAGACTTGCAGTTTACAGGTAATATGCTAGGTTCTATGACTACAAAGGCCAGCAGTAAGCAGGCTGAAATATTCTTTAGGGGCGCAACCGAGTCAGGCAAAGCCGCTATGAATGATAAGAAAAGGCCTTTCTTCGGTTTCAGTAGTTCTGAAGAAGAGAAATTAGGCAAAATATTATTTAGGGCGTTGAAATGAGTGTAAGAGAAAACATTGCCAACAACTTAGTTGCTACACTTCAAGCGGTAGTTACTCCAGTGCGTATTAAGTACGTTACTAGAGAGCCTTTTGATTTTACAAAATTATCTAGCGCACAGTTTCCCGCTATATTGGTACGCAGTGCTGGCGAAGATAGAGAAGATAGTACTATTGGTGGCTCAATCAGCCAGCGTATGGCTACAATAAATTATCAGTTCATTTGTTATGTGAAAGGCGTTGTTATAGATTCTGATCGTAATAACATTATCGCAGCAATTGAACAAGCTCTTGATGTTGACAGACTGCGGGGCGGCTATGCCTTAGATACGCAGATAACCAATATTGAGATTGACGAAGGTTCCATCGATCCCATAGGCGGGGTCATTATTACAGTCCGTGTAATGTATAAATATACTCGCGGCACAACTTAAATTTAATTATGAGGAATTATCATGGCGACTAAAACAGGCGCATCTGGTGTAGTAAAATTGCAAGTTTCGGGTACGACTGTAGCCGTGATAGGTGAAGTAAGGTCTTTTACTTTTGACGGGTCAGCAGACACTATTGAAGATTCGGTAATTGGTGATGTTGCACGTTCATACAAGACTGGCTTAAAGACTAATACAGTATCAATTGAATGCTATTGGGATGAGGCAGACGCACAACAGCTAATCTTAGATGAAGGCACAGATATTGATTTTGAAGTCTACCCAACTGGTACTGGCTCTGGCGAGACATTCTTTACAGGTGGCGGCATCGTAACTACTCGTTCAATCACTGGTGCTTTTGATGGTATGGTTGAAGCCAGCTTTTCAATACAGTGCAGCGGAGCCGTTGTTGAAGCTCAAGTTTAATTAAGAGGAAAAACCATGGGATTAGCTAGAGAATTAAGAAACAGAAGAAAGGTAGAAGCTAGAGAAGTAATAGTTCCTGCGTGGGGTAATGAATCTGGAGCGTTTAAGTTGTATTGCAGGGCTATTACCTGCTATGACCTAGACGTATTGCAGAAGAAGCACCCTAACTTTCTAAACAACACTACCATCGGGGCAATGGTTGACCTGATCTGTATGAAGGCAGAAGACGAAGGTGGTAATAAAATATTTACCTCTGCCGAAGATCGTATTGACTTGATGGGCGAGGAGACTAACGTGGTGTCTGAGATTGCTAATCAGATGTTTGCGGAGATTGAATCCGTAGAGGCTGCCACGGGAAACTAAAACGCGATCAGTCAAGGATGAATCTGCTTTCCTTGGCTGACCGCCTCCACATGAGTATAGAAGAAGCAGAGCAGATGCCCGTCAGTCACTTCAACGAGTGGTTGGCCTACTTCCATATAATGAGTGAGAAAGATGGCTGAAGATTTAAGCATTGTAATTAGGTTATTTGATAAGACTAAAAAAGGTCTAAGCTCTGTAACTAAAAATATTGCCAAAGTTGCTGGGTCAGTAGTCAGCTTACGCTCAGCACTTATTCTAGTAGGTGGCGCGGCTGGCTTTGGCTTTATGGTCAAGTCATCCTTAAACGCCACAAATGCTTTAAAGAAGACAGCAGACAAGATTGGTACTACTACCGAGGCACTAGGTGGGCTTAGGTATGCAGCAGAACTTACTGGCGTTGCATCTAATACGATGGATATGGCTCTGCAAAGGTTTACGAGAAGAACTGCGGAAGCCGCCAAAGGAACGGGCGAAGCCAAGAACGCTATCAAAGAACTTGGTATAAACGCCAAAGATCTTAATAAAATGCCTCTAGATGAAAGAATGCTAGTCCTAGCAGATGCTTTTGGTAATGTGTCAGGCGAATCTGACAAGTTAAGATTAGCTTTTAAGCTGTTTGACTCTGAAGGTGCTGCCCTTGTTAATACTTTGGCATTAGGCAGAGATGGCTTAAAAGACTTGTTAGGAGAGGCAAAACTTCTTGGCCTTACAATGTCCGATAATGCAGCAGCGGGTGTTGAAAAAGCAAACGATGAAATAACGAAATTATTGTCTTTAGGAAAAGGTTTAAAGGATCAGTTTTCTGCTGCTCTTGCTCCCGCTATTACAGAAGTTACAAAAAAGATTACAGAATTTTTCTTGGCAATTGTCAAAGAAGAAGGCGGTGTTGAAAACTGGGCTAGGGGCATGGCTAAGTCGTTTATTGAGTCGGCCGTTGTCGTAGTTAAGTCTTTAGATACAATTTTGACAAATGTAGGTAAAACATTTCAGTTCTTCAAAGATCAAATCACTAGTTTTAAAAAATGGCAGAGGTCTACTGACTTAAAAGGATTTGCAAAAGAGGCCGATATAGCCTCTGCGGCTTATACAAAGTTGATGTCAGGCGGTGGCTTAACTCCATCAGACATAAGAGGGCTAGGAGGGCTTGCCAATGGCGTTAAATCATCAGTAGAAGAGGTCGCTGCACGATATTTTGAATTGCAGGGTTTAATTGAAGAAATTGAAGCCGACATAAGTGGCGGCAAACCTATAGACTTTTCTAACATAATTGATTTTGAATCTTTTGAGAAGTTAGCTTTACAACTCGTATCTGGCATTGAGAAGGGATTTCAGGCAGTTAAAAAAGGCGCTGCCGATAATGTTGAGGCATTATCAAACACACAGCAAGCCTACATAGATTGGCAGAAAACAATAATGGACACCGATGACATTGTTAAGTCATTTACTACTCAGGCGCTGGATGGTATGACCAACGCTCTTACCGCAGGTATTACTGGTGCTGCTAACTTTGCTGACGCTATGAAATCAATGGCTAAAAGTGTAGTTGATAGCCTTATAAAAATGCTTGTTCAAAAATATATTGTTGACCAAGCGTTTGGCGCAATTACAAGTTACTTCAACCAAGGTGTAAGTTCTTCGACTAATTTTGGCCCAAGCGACTTATCTGCTCCTAACGCTGGCCCACAGCCACCGGGTCGAGCTATTGGTGGTTCAGTGCAGGCTGGTCAATCTTATACTGTAGGTGAGCGTGGGCCAGAAATGTTTGTGCCTAATCAAAGCGGCTCTATAGTGCCAAGCAATAAAATGGGCAGCGGTTCTGGCGTTATAATCAATCAAACCATCAATGTCACTACAGGCATACAAAGCACTGTAAGAGCCGAGATAGTCGGGCTAATGCCTCAGATAGCTCAAGCGGCTAAAGGCGCTGTAGCAGACGCTAGAGTGCGTGGTGGTAACTTCTCGAAAGCAATGGTCGGAGCATAATCAATGCCGTTATCTTTTCCAAACGTAGGCGTACAGAATATGTCTATGCGTCTCAAACGTGTAGTCGCTGTAGCTGAATCGCCATTTACGTTAGACACACAGGTATACACGCATCAGGGTGCTAGGTGGGAAGCCGAGGTCACACTGCCCCCACTAACCTATGCGGAATCAAGATCAATTGAGGCTTTTATTGTCGGGCTAAAAGGCCGAGAAGGTACGTTTACTTTTGGCAACCCATTACATACCAGCACAGCCACGCTAGAAACTAGTGGGTCAACAGCGATACGAGCAGAGACTTTAACAACATCATCAAGCAGCACAGCGGTTACTGCTGGAACCTACTTTCAGTTAGGAAGCTACTTATACTTGGTGACTGCTGATAAGTCATCAGGGGCTGGTACACTATCCTTTCAGCCGCCTTTGAGAGAGTTAGTTGCCACAGGTACATCTTTGGACTTTACACTGCCTAAAAGCCTTTGGCGCATGGCCTCTAACGATGTTGCATGGTCAACCAATGAGGCTAGTTTGCAGGGCTTTAGCTTTGCTATGGTGGAGGCGTTATGAGTCGCAATTTATCTAGTGGAATGCAGGCGGTTGCTATCGCTGATGTTGTTCGCCCAATCTTCCTTGTGCGTATGGTATTTGACTCTGGTGCGTCACCAAATGAATTAAATGTGTGGTCTGGCGTAGGCGATCTCAGTTATGACAGCGAAACATACACTGGCGTAGGTGACTTACTGAAGATTAGTGCCGTCACCGAAACATCAGATATGCAAGCAAGCGGTATTAACGTCATCCTCACAGGAGTTAAGTCTTCACTTGTAGTGATTGCAAAAGATCACGAATATCAAGGCAGACCGTTAACTGTTATGCTTGGAGCCTTTGATGCATCAGGTTCTTTAATAGCAAATCCGACAATAGTATTTTCTGGATTTATGGATACCATGACTATCTCAGAATCTGGCGAAACTGCTACAATAAGTATAGCGGTTGAGAATAAATTAATAGCTTTTGAGCGATCAAAAATAAGGCGCTACACCGCAGAAGATCAGAAGATTGATCATCCCGCAGATAAAGGATTTGAGTTTGTCACTGCGATTACTCAAAAAGAAATTATTTGGGGTCGTGCTTCTGGTAAGACTGATGCTCATTATGATGACGGGGGACAATATGAAGGACAAAATAATAGACGTTAAGATTGCACATGAATGCTTGGCAAATGTAAAAGAAGAAATTAAGCCATTGTTAGAAGAACATTGGGAGATGGTAGCCCTTAACAAAGGAGCTATTAAGCTAAACCCCGATTGGGAAGAATATTCAAGGTTGGATGCCGCTGGTATTTTGCGAGCATTTACAGCAAGAAAAGATGGTAAATTAGTAGGGTATTGCGTATTAACTGTATCTACTAGCATTCATTATTCCGATCATGTATTTGCCAACAACGATGTTACCTTTGTATTGCCAGAACATAGGGCAGGCGCTACAGGTTACCATCTAATTAAGTTTGCAGAAGACCACTGCCGAGATAACGGTGTTTCTTTGATGAATATTAACACCAAAGTCCATTTGCCTTTTGATGAGTTGTTAATTGGCATGGGTTTTGACCTAATTGAACGTATTTACTCCAAATGCTTTAAAGGATAAAAAATGGCTGTTGCATTAATCGCAGGTTTAGTCACTGTTGGTGGGGCAATTATTGCCAACACAGGTATCAACCTATTCTTAGCTTTTGCTATTGGCGCAGGTATGTCAATCGTATCTCGCGCATTAATGCCTTCGCCTGATATGGGCGCACAAATGGGCGGTCGCTCTGTAATGACCAGAGAAGCTGCACATTCAAGAAAAATAGTTTATGGCCGCGCTCGTATTGGCGGCAATGTTGTGTTCTTAGAATCAACAGGCGCAGATAACAAGTACCTTTGGCTAGTCATTGCTGTCGCTGGGCATGAGATAGATGCATACGAAGAAGTCTGGTTTAATGATCAAAAGATATGGTCTGGCGGTTCTTTTATCGGAAGCTGGGGCAGCTATGTCAATATTAGCTTTTACAAAGGCGATCAGACCGCAGCAGATAGCGCCCTTAATTCTGCATCATCAAAATGGACATCTAATCATAAGTTACTTGATACAGCTTATATGGTTGTTAAATTAACCTATGACGTAGATCAGTTTGCTAATGGGTTGCCTAATATATCAACTGTAATTCGCGGCAAAAAGGTATTAAACCCCTCGAACAATGCAACCGCTTGGTCACAGAATCCTGCTCTTTGTGTTTATGATTACCTGCGAGATACAAAGTATGGCTTGGGCGAGTCTGCCAGTAATATCTTAACTTCTAGTGTTACGGCTGCTGCTACGATTTGTGATCAAACCGTTTCTTTAGCCGCTGGCGGCACTCAAGCCAGATACACTATAGATGGTGTTGTAGATACTGCTGGATCAATGAAAAGTAACATTGATGCAATGCTTGGCTCTATGATTGGCCGACTTGTATTCTCTGCTGGTCAATTTGAGATATACGCAGGAGCTTACGTTTCTCCTACCTATCTTGTTGATGAATCTGTTGCTGTTGGCGATATATCTATACAGACTAAGCAGTCAAGGCGCAGCGCATACAATGGCGTTAAGGGTGTATTCTTATCCGAAGATGATAACTATATTCTTGCTGATTATCCCGCTCAACTTTCAAGCACTTTTGCCGCTCAAGATGGTGACCCTATTTATTTAGATATGGCTCTGCCTTTTACTGTCAACAACATCCGCGCCCAGCGTATAGCCAAACTGGCGTTGTTCCGCAGTAGACAGCAAGAAGCGATCACCATCCCCTGCAACCTAAGTGCTTTGCGTTTTAAGATTGGCGATAACATCAATGTAAGCAATGTCCGTCTTGGATATTCTAATAAAGTATTTGAGGTGGTTGGCTATAATTTAGACTTCTCTAGCGGTCAGATTGTAGTCAATGTTGACGCAATAGAAACTGCTGCGTCTATCTGGAACTGGGCAACATCTGACGAAGAAGTGTTCTTGGGGGGCGGTGAAGTAGCCTTGTATAATGGTATGACAGCCGCTGCACCTACCAGCCTAAGTGTTACAGGCGATAGTTTTTTAAGCTCTGATGGAACTTTTAATGCAGAGTTTAATGTGGCGTGGGCTAATGCTGATGATGCCTTTACTGATCATTATGTGGTTGAGTGGAAGCTGGCTAGTGTATCCAATTATTACTCCATGACTACCAAATCAACCCCTGCGGTAATCACTACTTTGCAGAATGGTCAAAACTATAATATTAGAGTCAAAGCCATTAATGAAATTGGCGTTTCTTCTGCGTATGTATCGGCTACTCCTACCGCAGCAACTGATACCACAGCACCTAACGTACCATCAAGCGTATCTGCAACAGGCCAGTTTGGAGCTATCTCTGTCAACTGGACTAACCCCACAGCGTCAGACTTTAGCCATGTAGATGTATACCAGTCAACGTCATCTGGCGGCACATATGCTTTAGTTGGTAAGAGTTCAGGTACATCGTTTGTAAAGGTAGGGCTAAGCCCCACGACTACCTATTATTATAAGGTTAAGGCCGTTGACTTTACTGGCAATCAATCTGCGTTTAGCGGTGTAGTCAATGCCACAACAACAACAGCCCCAGCAGCGACTATTCCTGATGGCAGTATTTCTACGGTTAAAATTGCAGACGATGCAATCACCAACAGACTGATTGCTACTGATGCCGTAAATTCTGATTCTATTGTTGCCAATGCAGTTACTGCTGTTGAGATTAATGTTGGCAATTTAGCCGCGATCAGTGCCGATATAGGCGCGATAACAGCAGGCTCTATAAATGGCGTAACCATTCAAATTGGCTCTGGCACAAGCATTTTTAAAGCCGACACTAACGGTATTTATTTAGGCAATGCAACATTTGGCAGCGCACCATTTAGAGTTACCCCTGCTGGCGCAATTACAGCTACAAGCGCAACCATCACAGGGACGCTGACAGCAAATAATATTGATGGCACCACCGTAAGCTACACATCAGGCGGTGATTTACAGGTTGGAACAATTGGCACAGGCAATATAAATAATGACGCTGTGACTAACGCTCTTATTGCTACAGACGCGGTAAACCAAGACTCAATTGCTGCAAACTCTGTAACAGCGGTTGAGATAGTTGCTGGCAGTATTACGGCTACAGAGATAGCCGCCAACACTATTACGGCTAATAAAATAGCAGCTAACACTATCACGGCTTCACAGGTTGCGGCCAATACTTTAACGGCAGCACAAATACAAGCATCTAGCATTACAGTAGACAAGCTATCGGGTGATGTATCCGAGCTATACCCAACAAGTTTTTATGCAAACCATACAATTACAACATCAACAACATTTGTTCAGCAGTTTCATCTGCCTGCTCCATCTTTGGGAATAGTAAAGCGTCAGCGCCTTGATTTTGATTTTGATTTTACTTTTGCGAACGCAGGAGGCGCTAACTTAAAATTTGATCTTGAATTTATTATGCAGGTCAAAAGTAAATCTGCAACTGGAACAGCAGTTTCAACCGTTACGTTGTCGGGTGGCGCACCGCCTTATAATCAGTGGATGTATATGACAGGCAACCAGTTGGCTAAATTAGATAATAATGGTGGGGTTGCTAATAACAGTGCTGGCAGTGGTACAACTGGCACGATTAATTCTGTTTTCTTTGAGGCAAGCCTCAATCGGACATATGTAATGGTATCTTCAGCCAGTGCCGCATTTTCTACTGGTGATACAATGTATTTTAGTCCTAGCAAGTTTTTATCTGTTGGTACTTACTTTTCGCCTGAAAATACTCAAGCGGTTCAGATATACATACCGCCTAGCGTAACGGTCACTCATAGGCTTTCTTTTTCTGAGACATTTGGCGAGTCATCAACTGTTACAGAATTTAGGCCGTCAATGCGCGAAACAAGCAGCATTGCTAACGTAACCGCCAAGCTCCAGAAGTGGAGTGGCACAATGGAGAATGTATCGTGATTGAGGTTGGGTATACGACTAATGATGGAACAGATACAATAGCTGAAACAGTAGCTGATGCTCCTTTAGCTAACGCGACTATCTCTGCGCTTAGAGAAGAGTTAAAATCACGCACTGATATATATACTTTCTTTCTTCAGACCAGCTATGACGGTGTGCAGCGATACGCTTACCTTGACCCTTTAGAGGCTTAACATGATTTTTAATTTAGTAGCTCAAGACACAGCCCCACAGGTAAAGGCTACCATTACGCGAGAAGATGACGGTGCTGCTGTTGACCTGACGGCTGGTGGTACGGCTGTTGTAAAATTAAAGTTTCGCAAAAAAGGCACGACTTCAATACTTTTTACGCTAACCGGATTGAACACGCCTAGTACTAATTACGCTAAAGGTATTGTTTTGTTTAATTTTGGCGGTAATGATTTAAAGATTGCGGCTGGCTTTTACGAAGGCGAGATCGAAATTACTTATGCTAATAGTTCGGTGGAAACTATATACGAGCTAGTTAACTTCCAGCTACGGGCTGACTTCTGATATGGCTAACGGCAAGTTTAGTCTGGTTAAAAGCGTTGCGTCAGTTGCTTTAAAAAAAGCGATAGCCTTTGTTGAGGTCGGTTATTTCATAGTGGCCCAACTAATCTTAAAGACCTTTGCAGATTCATCAACATTAACGGATACAATAAGCCGATTATTTGGTTCTGTTAAATCAGATACAGCGGGAACTTCTGATGACTTAGAATTTAGCAATCAAAAGGCATTATCAGATTCTGGTTTGGCAGCAGAGCAGTTAATAATTCAAGCACTAAAAGATTTACAAGACGCTGGCAGTCTTATTGATGTCCCAACATTTGCATCTGCTTTGGCTAAAGCTGATTCATCCGCTCTTAGTGACCTTGCTAGTCTTCAGTTTAATACTGAGTTTGCAGATTCTTCAGCCATCACTGATGTAATAGATGTGCTGCTTTTCTTTGGCGTAATCTTATCTGACTCAGCAGGTTTATCGGATTCTGAAACGTATGCATTTAACAAGGGCATAACTGAAAGCCCTAGTGCGGTTGATGCGTTGCTGTTTGTGCTTAATTTTGTGAGAGATTTGCAAGAAACATCTGTTATTTCTGACGCTGCAAGTTTAAATATTGACGCGATTAAGACAGACTCTGCTGGATTCGGGGACGTAATTAGCATAGTTGTAAGCCTTGCTATTACTTTAGCCGATGCTGCTGATGCAATAGATGTTCTTACTTTGGTATATGGGTTAGCGCCTAGCGATTCCCCTGCCTTGGCAGATCAAATTACACGCAAAGATTTCAGCAAAGTAGTTACCGAAGCACTATTTGGCACTGATGATCTTGATGGTGCTTCTGGTGTTGACGATGATCAAACCATGACCTTTGTCAAAGTTAGGACTGATCTTGGATTTTTAAGCGATAACGTAGTAAACTTGACGAGTAAAATCGTACAAGACACCCCTTCTGCGGATGATTCTGGTAGCTTAACTACTCAGACTTATGCGTTAGAAGATTATTTTGCAGAAGAGTATTGCGGTTTCATCCGCACATTTTAAGAGGCTAACATGGTTAAAGATAAATTAAAATTGCGCGGTGATGTTGCGATTGTTATTAAAGCGGCTGACGGATCAATTAAAGATACAAGAAACATTAAGAACTTAGTGGTGAATGATGGTTTAAATTTCATCGTGTCACGAATGAAAGATACTACCCAAAACGCTATGACTCATATGGCGGTTGGATCAAGCACAACTGCCGCAGCAGCAGCGCAAACTGATTTGGTGTCTATTCTAGGCAGCAGAGAAGCAATAGATACCATTAACGTAGCTGCCAATGCAATTACCTACGTTTCAAGTTTTGAAGCTGGCGATGGCACTGGAGCGGTTACAGAAGCGGGTATTTTTAATGCCGCAAGCTCTGGCGATATGCTTTGTCGTACTGTTTTTAGCGTAGTTAATAAAGGTGCTTCAGATAGCATGACTATTACTTGGGCTATTACGCTTACCGCATCTTAATTTAATTGGGGTTATCCGATGTCTACAATCGTCACAAGGTCGGGCAAAGGATCGGCCCTTACAAATAATGAGATTGATGCCAACTTTAATGGTCTAAATTCAGATAAATTAGAGACTGGCAGTTTAAGCGTTAATACTAATTCAGCGGGTACTGCTGGACTAGCTTACTCGTCCAACGTATTTACCTACACGCCACCTAACTTGGCAGTTTTTGCCACGCTATCTGGTGCAGCCTTTACTGGTGCCATTACAACTAATTCTACTTTTGACGGTCGAGATGTTGGTACTGATGGCTCTAAATTAGATAATATTGAAGCAAATGCAGACGTTACGGACGCTACTAATGTAACAGCCGCTGGCGCTTTGATGGATAGTGAAGTTACTAACCTTGCACAGGTCAAAGCGTTTGCCTCTTCTGACTATGCGACGGCAGCACAGGGCGTTAAAGCAGATGCTGCTCTTGCCAATATTGTTGAAGATACTAGCCCACAATTGGGCGGTGATTTAGACAGTCAAGGCAAGGATATTACTGATGTCGGCATTTTGTCGGCTGATGCAGTAGCTGCTATATACGGATCATCTTCAGCGCCTGTTGTATTTGCCGTCACTGTTGGTTCTAAAACTGCTGGTCATCCATACAATGGCGATGGCAGTGGCAGCGCATACTTTCTGAATGGCGTGGAAGCTCCAGCAATAAAGTTTTCTGGCGCAGATAATGTAACTAGCTCCACAGGTTATTATTATAAATTCGACCAATCCAACAGCAGTAATAGCGGTCATCCTTTGCTTTTCTACTACGATGCCGCAAAGACTACAGCATTTACAACTGGAGTTACTACATCAGGTACGGCTGGTAATGCTGGAGCGCACACTACAATAGCAGTGACTGCTGACACGCCTAATATTGTATATTACGAATGCACCGCTCATGCTTATATGGGTAATGTTGCTACAGCTATTACTACGACTATTGGTACTACCGCAGCTTTAAAGGTGCCATCAGGTACTACAGGACAAAGACCATCAGGCGTAGCGGGTCAGTTTAGATACTCTACAACTTTGGGTAAATTTGAAGGATACACTGATGCATGGGGAGAAATTGGTGGTGGTGCTGCCGATCTCAAACTTAACAGCTTTACAGGTAATGGCTCAACTGTAGCTTATACGCTGTCATCAAATCCTGTTGAGGATAATACGCTAGTTTATGTAGATGGTGTCTATCAGAACAAAACTGGATATGCGATTGTCAATAATGTACTGACGTTCTCTGAGGCTCCTGCGAATAGTTCTGCGATTGAAATTACAGCGGCAACAATTGCGCCAGTAGAGGCAAGCACTG
>Ga0209482_1000861_pt1 | contig 23975 bp, 27 predicted proteins | sample CoawatmetaG10DNA_FD_187512 | JGI IMG/M metagenome (GOLD analysis project Ga0209482, IMG submission 187512) | Marine microbial communities from the West Antarctic Peninsula - Coastal water metaG104-DNA (SPAdes) (version 2) | ecosystem: Environmental > Aquatic > Marine > Coastal ...
TAGTGACAGAATAACCAAAAACTAATTTATCGTAGTAACTATCAGATTATTATGTATAATTGTACTCAACTATTGTTGGAGTAAAGTAATGGCCTATCAAAAGACCACAGGATCAACAGGTGGCGTTAAAGTAGGATCAACCTATGACGAAGCAAGAACACGTAAAGTTAACGCTGAAGCTGAAGTGGCAGAACTGCACCTAGAAACCATACATGGTAGGTTAATGCCAACCGAAGACGTTATCAAGGAATGGGAAGGTGTACTAGTAGCACTCAAAGGTAAGCTACTAGCACTGCCATCAAAGATTGCACCCGTTCTCGCATCAGAGACCACTACTGCAGGATGTAAGTCAGTGTTGGAAGATGTGATTAACGAAGCACTAGAGGAATTATCGAGCTATGACCCCACAACAGATGTTGCTGAACACGCTGAAAGTGCTAAAGCCGCCGCCAAAATTAAGCGTAAGTCAGTGGGCCGATCAAGAAAGACGCCTTGACTCTCAAACCAGTGCCGAGCCTGGCAGGTGGTACACATCGAGAGCGGAATACCAGCGTGGCATAATGGATGCTTGCTCTGACCCGTCCATACCTGAAGTAGTAGTGATGGCGGCAGCTCAGTTAGGCAAGACCGAGGCTATCTTAAACATCATCGGCTTTCACATGGATCACGATCCAAGCCCTATACTTGTATTGCAGCCTACGCTGGATATGGCGCAGTCATTCTCTAAGGATCGTGTAGCCAACGGCCTAATCAAATCGACCCCTTGCTTAACGGCTAAGGTGAATGAGGCCCGTTCACGAGATTCTGGTAACACAACTCTGCACAAGCTATTCCCTGGTGGCTCTGTATCGATAGTGGGCGCTAACTCACCTTCAGGTTTGGCGAGTCGTCCGATACGATTAGTACTCTGCGATGAAGTGGATCGCTATCCCGCTAGTGCTGGCTCAGAGGGTGACCCTATCCAGCTAGCAAGGAAACGTGCGGCTACCTTTTGGAACCGTAAGATCGTGATGGTGTCTACGCCGACCAACAAAGGCAACAGCCGAATCGAGTTTGCATACGAACACTCTGATCAACGTAAGTATTACATACCGTGCAAGCACTGCGAACATCTGCAAGTAATGAAGTGGAAGAACGTAAAGTGGATTGACGATGATCCTGACACCGCTAAGTACGAATGTGAGGAATGCGCTGTCTTATGGACTGACGCTGACAGGGTATGGGGCATCCGTAACGGGGAATGGCATGCGACCAAGGAGCTAAAGGGTGTGGCTGGATTTGCCATATCTGCACTTAACTCACCGTGGACGCCATTACCTGATGGAGTTAGGGACTTCTTGCTGGTTAAGAAGAATCCTGAGCAATTGCGGGTATGGACTAACACGTATCTTGGCGAGACTTGGGAAGATCAGGGCGAGACAGTAGATGACTATCTGTTGTATGAGCGCCGTGAGGAGATGAAGTACATACCAGAGGAGGTAGTGTTCCTTACTTGTGGCGTTGACGTACAGGATAACCGACTTGAGCTATCAGTCATTGGCTGGGGCCGTGATGATGAGTCTTGGGTAATTTCCCATAAGACGTTGTATGGTGACCCTTCCACTCCTCAATTGTGGACTTCACTTGATTCGTTCCTGTTTGCTAGGCATGAGACTGCTTATGGCAAGGATATGAGTATTAGAGCAACATGCGTTGACTCAGGCGGTCACTTCACTAACTCGGTGTATTCTTACTGCAAGAAGAACTATGGTCGAAGGGTGTTCGCTATCAAGGGTGTTGGTGGTGAGGGCAGGGCGATAGCGGGTAAACCGTCTAAGAATAACACTGTACGGTGCCCACTATTCCCTATCGGCGTAAACACGGTTAAGGACTTGTTGTTTTCTCGTTTGCGTATAGCTGAGGAAGGCCCAGGTTTTGTCCACTTCAACGATACACTAGATAATGAGTACTTTAGGCAGCTCACTGCAGAGAAGATTGTCACCCGTTATCATCGAGGGTATCAGAAGAGAGTGTTTGAAAAGATACGTCCAAGGAACGAAGCTTTGGATTGCATGGTGTACGCACTCGCTGCATATGCTATTATGAATATAAATGTCAACACTATGGCTGATCGTCATGAAAAAGAAGCGGTTGAGTCTGATGTTGAGAAAGTACCTGAAGAGTATTCGGCCCCACGTAAACCGTTTGTGCCAAAGACCAAGGGTGGATTCCTTAATTCATGGCGGTGATAATATATGGCTAACGCATTCGATGTAGCAAATGCCCCCGAAGGCGAACCTAAAGATATTGTTGTCGGTGACTTCATTCAGTGGAAGCGCACTGACTTAGAGAGTGACTATCCCGCAGCTTTATATACTGCAACATACATTGCAAGATCCGCACTAGGCGGTGACAATGAGTTCAAGACAGTAATGACGGCATATGTGGCTGCAATTAGCAGTTCCGCTTCATCTGCTTACGCCAAGGGTGATTACCAGTGGCAGTTGGAGATTCTTCGCAACTCTGATAACGAGCGACTTGTTGTAGGCCGAGGCACATTTACTGTGCTTGCTGACCTAGACTCAGAAGAAGATCCCCGTACTCATGTAACTATCATGCTTGGTAAGATCGAATCCTTGCTATCTGGCAAGGCAGACTCTGATGTGGCTTCATATTCTATAGCTGGCAGGTCTTTAGTTAAACTTACGTTTACTGAGATGCTTCAAGCCAGAGATTACTACCGCAACGAGGCTGCTAGGGAAAAAGCAGTGTCTAACGCTAAACAAGGCCGCAAAGGTGGCGCAACTGTTAAGGTAAGATTCTAATGGGGATTCTAGACATATTCCGCAGTACAAAGACAGACGCTAAACCTAGACGAGTACGAAATTACTCAGGTGCGGCAACATCAAGGTTGTTTTCATCCAGTTTCGGTTCCTCAGAACGTAGTGCAGACAGTGAGCTGCAGTCAGCATTACCTAAGCTAAGGTCTCGCTCAAGGGACTTGGTTCGTAATAACGAGTATGCCAAGCGGTATATGAAGCTGCTACGTAACAACGTCATTGGTAAGAAGGGATTTAATACTCAGGTTAGGGCATTTGGAGGCGATACTAAGTTGGATCAGCCTGCTAACCAGCTAATCGAGTCTAAGTTTGCCCGATGGTGCAGGTTAGGTAACTGTACGGTAGATGGCAAGCTCTCATGGATAGATGTACAGAAGTTAGCTACTGAGACACTGGCCCGTGATGGTGAAGTGTTTATTATCAAGCATCGTGGTGCAAGCTTCCATGATTCGTTCGCTCTTGAGTTCGTAGAGTCTGATCAGGTTGATGTTACCTTTAATCGTAAGGCTCAAGGTGGCAACGAAATCCGTATGGGTATCGAGCTTAACCAGTTTAAGAAGCCTATAGCGTATTACTTCCTTCAAGCTCATCCTGGCGATTCCAATTTCTCGTCAATGACTGTCAAAGAGAAGTATGCTCGCGTTACTGCCGACAAGGTTATACATCTACTAGAGCCTACTCGCGTAGGTCAGACTCGCGGTGAACCGTGGCTGACTGCATCGATGGCGGCAATGAATCAGTTAGGCGCTTTACGTGAGGCAGCTATTGTAAATGCCCGTATTGGCGCATCAAAGATGGGTTTCTTCACCTCTTCTGGCGGTGATGGTTTCGTGCCAGATGATATGGCTGAAGATATTCCTATTATGGAAGTAGAACCAGGCACTATGCACCAACTACCTGTTGGCGTGGACTTTAAGTCGTTTGACCCGCAATACCCTAATAATGAGTTCGATGGCTTCCATAAGGCTGTCCTAAAGGGTGTAGCTGTAGGTTTAGGCCCAAGTTACCCATCATTATCTGGTGATCTAGAGGGAGTTAGCTACAGTTCTATCCGCCAAGGCGCGTTAGACGAGCGAGATTACTACGAGAACGTACAAGAGTTCTTGATTACCCACTTAATCCGACCTGTGTTTGAAGCTTGGCTTGGATCCTCTATGGAGATGGGCACTCTAGGAATTCCTGTTTCACGATTTGATCACTTTGCAGAAGCTGCTCAGTTCAGAGGTCGTGCTTGGAGCTGGGTTGATCCTCTTAAGGAGATGAACGCAGCAGTTACTGGACTGAAGAACGGTGTATTGTCGTTAGATGATGTCGCTAGTCAGTATGGTAAGGACGTTGAGGAGCTACTTGGGCAGATCAAGCGTGACAAGGCGTTAGCTGAACAGTTCGGTATTAAGTACGCAATGGAGCCATTTGGCGGTAATTTAGAGAAAGTGGCACCAGATATTACCGATGATGACTAAAAAATGGTAGAATCGGGTTAAATGCCTTTAGGAGCATGTTATGAGCGAAGAAATAGCTGAGGAAGTGGTCGAAGAGATCCGTTCCGAGGAAGTAATTGAAGAAGTTGTAGTTGAGGACACTGTAGAAGAGCGGTTCGATACTACGGCTGTACAGCATCGAGCAGGCATTGCTCAGGCTGATCATATTAATGAGGGTTCACGAACTGTTGAAATTGCTATTTCCAGTGAAGAGCCTGTATCACGTTACTTCGGTAATGAAATATTAGACCATACTGAGAAATCCATTGATTTGGAGTTCTTGGCATCAGGTCGCGCACCTTTGCTACTGGATCACGATCCTGAGAAGCAAATTGGCGTTATAGAATCTGTAAACTTGGATAGCTCGGCCCGAAGACTACGGGCGACAGTACGCTTTGGAAAAGGTGTACTTGCTAATGAAGCGTTTACTGATGTTGTAGATGGTATCAAGGCTAATATTAGCGTTGGCTACCGCATCAACGAATTAAAGATGGTTAGCAAAGGCGGTAAAGACGATGAGGCAACTTATCGCGCCGTATCTTGGCGACCTGTCGAAGCGAGTTTGGTATCGATCCCCGCCGATGTGACAGTTGGAGTCGGTCGATCTAGCGAACCTTCACCCATCCCTATTATAGAAACTTCATTTAAGGAAGACATTATGTCTGAGATTGATATTGAAGCGGTGAAGGCTGACGCCATGAAATCCGCACAACGTAACGCCGCTCAAATTGTTGAGCTAGGTGCCCGACACAACAAGAGTGACATGGCTCGTAAAGCTATCGCTGAAGGAACTACTATCGAAGAATTCCGTGGTGAATTACTAGAGAGTGTTGGTTCTACTCGCGGCTTAGAAGCTAAGGACATCGGCATGAAGAAGGAAGAAGTTAAACGCTTCTCTCTAGTTCGCGCTATCCACGCTCTTGCTAACCCAACTGATCGCCGTGCTCAAGAAGCTGCTGCATTTGAATTTGAATGTTCACGCGCTGCTGCTGAAAGCTATGGTCGCACTGCCCAAGGCATCATGCTTCCTGCTGAAGTAATGCGTAACTGGAAGAAGCGTGACTTGAACTCTGCTGACGAAGCATCTTTGTTCGCTGACGACTTCCGTGGAAGCGACTTCATTGACGTTCTACGTAACTCATCTTCTGTTATGCAAGCTGGTGCTCGCGTACTAGGTGGCTTGTCTGGTGACGTTAAGATTCCTAAGAAGGCTACAGCGGCTGCTGCTGCTTGGATCGCAACTGAAGGTGGCGCTGCTACTGAAAGCGAAATGACTGTAGGTCAGGTTAGTTTAACACCTAAGACTTTAGGTGCCTTCACTGACGTAACCCGCCAGCTATTGATCCAGTCAAGCATGGACGTTGAGAACTTGATCCGTGACGATCTAGCACAAGCTTTGGCACTTGCCATCGACTTAGCTGGTTTGGAAGGTTCTGGATCTAGCGGTCAGCCAACTGGTATCTTGAATACTACTGGTGTTAACACTGTTACTGCCTTCGCTGCTGCAAACCCTACGTTTGCTGAAGTAGTCGGACTAGAAACTGCCATTGCTAACGATAACGCCCTAATGGGTAACTTAGCATACATCTTACCATCTGCAATGAACGGTGCTCTTAAGACCACTGAGAAAGCATCTGGTACGGCTCAGTTTGTAGCTGGCGGTGGTGACATCAACGGTTATAAGTCAATCGTGTCTAACCAAGGTACTGCAGGTAACATGTACTTCGGTAACTTCAACGACTTGTTAGTTGGCCTATTCGGCGGACTTGACCTTACTGTTGATCCGTATACTCACAGCACCTCTGGTACGATCCGTATCGTTGCGTTGCAGTCAGTAGACATAGCAGTACGTCATGCTCAAAGCTTTGCTTTCGGTAACGATGGTTAATAGCCAAGATAGGGGGCCGTCAAACGCCCCCTTTTATTTTTGGAGTATGTTATGAAGTATGAAGTAATTAGCGGTTGTGTAATCGCAGGTAAGTCATATAAGACAGGTTCTATTACTGAGATTAGTATAGACACTGCAAAGATTCTAGTTTCTATGGGCCGTGTTATCGCTCATAAAGACGAACCAAAGACAAAGACGGAAAACAGATCAGTAGGTTTGGAAACATCTTCCGAAAAGCCTAAGACTCGTTCCCGCAAGAGCAAATAGTGGCAGTAGAGACAGCAGACGAGCGTCTACTACTCCTAAAGGACTTTGGCGTAACTGCCAACTGGTCTAGAGGTTCTGTGGTTGGTATATTTGACAGCTACTACTCTGATGATGATATTGGTGGTGGAACTGCCTTTGCAATGTCTCAGCCTAGATTTCTATGCCAAACCAGTGACATTGTTGGACTCTCCAATGGAGATGAACTAGAGGTTGGAAGTGTCGACTACTACGTTCGTGTAACTATGCCAGACGGTAATGGTATGACTGAATTGGCTCTGGAGCTGAAGTAATGGCACATTTGCGCAAGTTGATTAGAGATAATGTAGTCACTACTCTAACAGGGTTAGCTACCACAGGATCTAATGTGTTTCAGTCTAAGAGCTATCCTCTAACTGGAGATAAGTTGCCTAGTTTAGGCGTGTTTACTCAGGGCCAGGAATCAGACTATTCCACGGTAGGATCGCCACGTTCAGTACAGCACACATTGAATATGAGTGTGGAGATTTACGTTAAAGGTTCAACAGGGTATGATGACTCATTGGATGCGATATCTGAGCAGGTAGAGGCAGCTTTGTACACGGATTTAAGCCGTGGCACTTATGCACTGGATACTCAGATAACAGGGTTCGACTCAAGTTTTAGCGTTGAAGGTGAACAGCCCATCGCTGTAGGTACTTTATCAATAATGGTTAGGTACAGGTCTATTGAAGGCTCGCAAAGCCAGTAGTAGAGAATAGTTTAAATAAACGCGCACTAGCGCATTGGAGAAGTTAAATGGCTAGCCATACAGGTAATGACGGTTCAGTTTACGTTGGTGCGAATGCAGTCGCTGAGTTGATAGATTGGTCTGTTGACACAACTGCTAATACAGTTAATGACACAGTTATGGGTGACGCTTGGGAAACCAGCAAAGTTACTACAAAGGCTTGGTCAGGCTCAATCAATGTTCAGTGGGATCCTTCTGACACTAACGGTCAGGAAGGCTTGAAAGAAGGCGATGAGGTTACCTTAAATATGTACCCTCTTGGCAATACTTCAGGGCTTGCATATTTCTCTGGCGCTATTCAAGTTACTGGTGTTAACCGCACTGGCTCAAACCCTGAAATCATTAAGGCTTCAGTTAGCTTTACTGGTAACGGAGCTATGACCTACGGCACTGTAGCGTAATAATATGGGTAAGCTAATTGATGTGGCTGTTTCTCACTTTAGTAATTGTGTAATTCGCACACTAGAAGTGCCAGAGTGGGATGCTACGCTATATGCGAAGAACCTCACTCTGAACGATAAAGCCAAGTGGCTGGGTCGTGCGGACAACGATACTACTGATTATTTATGCTACTCCGTCATCTTCGGTGTTACCGATGCAGAAGGGGAAATGGTGTTTGATATTGCGGATAAGACTAGGCTTCGTAACAATGTGAATCCTGAACTTGTTTCACGTATAGCCAACTTCGTGTTAGCTGTACCCGATAAGGCTGAGGCCGACCGCGAAAAAAACTGATAGATGACCAAGGTACCCCGACTGAGTTATACTTAATGTACAATTTAGCCGAACACCTTGGTCAACCACTATCGACCATATTAGATATGACAGTTACTGAGTTTAATCACTGGTACTCATACCTAAGAATAAAGGGTGAACGGCAACAGGGGAAAACTTGATGGCGAACACCACAGAAACAGTTGTAGTCGTACGGGCAGTCAATGAAACTGACCGTGCCTTCAACGCAGTAAATCAAAACATGCGCAGGACTTCAAAGACTGCGAGTCACATGAACCAACAGTTCCGCTTTATGCGGGGCGGTCTGGGTCAAGTCGGACATCAAGTTCAGGATATAGCAGTACAGCTCCAAATGGGGCAAAACGCTATGCTTATCTTCGGACAGCAGGGATCTCAAATAGCATCACTTTTCGGCCCTCACGGAGCTATATTAGGTGCGTTCTTGGCTGTTGGTGCAGCTTTGGGTACAGCCTTTATGCCTGGAGTGTTTGGCGCAACTAAAGCCCTAGATAAACTCGCTGAAGCGCAAGATGCCGTAAATAAGATAATGGCTAACACAAGCATTGGCGAAGCTACTGCTGAGTATCAAGAGCTTCTTGACGTTAGTGCTGCACTTGCTGGCATGCAAATGGATGTCGCACTTAATAAGCTTGCCATAGGTATAGAATCTAATAAAGAAGCATTAATTAGTGCGTTAGGTGGCTCAGTAGGAGTTTCATCCGATTTACTTGCTATGCAAGAAAACATCGCTCAAGGTAATGACCAGTTTGCCAAACAGCAGCGTGAGTTCATGGCTGAAGTTAACAAGCAATCTGAGCTTGATCTAATTAGTCAGTTCGGTACTAGTGGCGTTGAGTTGAAGGAGGTTATTGAAGATCTATTCGGTGCAAAGACCTCAGACCAAGTAAAAGCAAGTATAGAACAATTAATGGGCATACAGGGCACCACTGAAGCCTTCTCTGACGCTAAGTTAGCTGCAGCAGAGTACGCTCTAGGTCTATTCAAGTTAAAGCGTGAAGAGGAGAAGCTAAACACGCCATTAGAAGTGGCAGGCTTTGAGAAGAAGAAGAAGAAGTCAGACAAGCTAGACAAGGACTCTCTTGAAGCTGTAGCCAATCAGATGGCTGCTGAAGAATCTATCGTCATGCAGGGTTATGAGACAGCCGTAAAGAATGCTAGAAAGGCCACTGTAACAGAAGCAGCAAGAGTTAAAGCAGCGCGTGATGCAAGAATCAATGAAATGGCAGCGGAAGAGGCTTTGGTTGGTGCTGGAATACAGACAGCTATAGACAATAGGGAAGCTGCTGCAGAAGAAACTCTAGCAGCCCGTAAAGCAGCTCTTGAAGATGAATACAGGTTAGAGCAAGAATATATTGAGTCTGGTGAGGCAGGCAGGATTGCAGCGGATCATAAGGCTGTACTAGCTGCTAGAGACCTTGCAGAAGAGCAGATTAGGATCAAGAAGGATGCTGCTGAGAAGCAGGCCCAGATTGAATTGCAGGCTATCAGTACGGCTGAATCTGCCATGGCTATGATGGGTAGCGCACTTAAAGATGGAACAGACGCTCAGAAGGCCGCATTTGCGATAGAGAAGGCTTTAGCGATCACTAGCATCATCATTAACACTCACGCAGCAGCATCTAAGGCGGCTGCAGTTGCTGCCATAGGTGGCCCACAGGCATGGTTTGCAACTGAAGCGGCTATTACCGCAATTGGTTATGCAAAGGCAGGTGTAGTTGCAGGCACCACTTTAGCCTCATTTGAAGGCGGCGGTTTCACTGGTAACGGAATACGCGCTGGTGGCATGGACGGTAAAGGCGGTAAGATCGCCATGGTTCACCCTAATGAGAAGATCATAGATATGGAGCAGGGCGGTGATACTCAAGCAGTAAACGTCACATTCAACATACAGGCCAACGACACCAAAGGATTCGATCAGCTACTGGCCTCAAGGCGTGGTACAATCGTTGGGTTAATAAATCAAGCTATGAATAATCGCGGTAAAGCGGGAGTCGTTTAATGACTTATCCAACAACACCTAAATTTGCCACCGTTGGTATAGAATCAGTTGACCCAACATTAGTCTCTGAGACCATTAGTGGGCGTATGCAAAGCCGAAAGACATCAGCGCAGAAGTGGAAGTTCACCGCATCTTACCCTCCATTAACAAGGGCTGAGTTTTCTCCTATTTGGGCGTATCTTGTTGGAAGGAGAGGTAGGCATGGCGTCTTCACTGTCATAGTACCTGAATTAAGCACCACAAGCGGAACTGGCACTGGAACTATTACCACAACAGCGACTGCAATTGGATTGTCTTCAGTACCTATAACAGGACTAAGTGGCACTCTAAAAGCAGGAGACTTCGTTAAATTTGCAGGTCATGACAAGGTATACGCTCTAACCTCAGACCGTTCAGGAGCAGGTAACTTAAGTATAACTCCTGAGTTAGTTAGTTCTGTAGGAATAGAATCTGTTGTATACAATGACGTACCATTCACGGTAAGGATGTCTAACGATGTTCAGTCTTACCAAGTTGGTAAGGGTATGATGTTTAGCAATGAAGTTGATTTTGTAGAGGCAATCTGATGAGTCGGGGCATCCATGCAGACGTTATAACTGAGCTTGCAAAAGACTCATTTAACATGGCTCATTTGGTTACTATAGACTTCTCCACATCAGTTAACCTTACCGATTATAGGCATGATTTAGTTGACGGATCAGTTACGTATCAGGCTAGCAGTTACTTGCTAGGAATGGGTGACGTAAGTGAGTCTACTGAGGCTCAGATAGGATCCATTAATATCGAGCTTTCAGGTGTAGGCCCATCTTACATATCTATACTTCTAACTGAGAATTACATAGACAGAAAAGTAACTATTAAGCGCGTATTATTGGATGACAGTGGGGTAATAATAGGAAATTCATTTGTTATATACGAAGGGCGTATTGATGGGTTTAATATTGAGGATTCTGGAAATGATAGCGTTGTAAGAGTTGCTGTAGCATCCCACTGGGCTGACTTTGCCCGTATTAACGGGCGTAGAACGAACAACAACTCACAGCAGGCAGTATTCGATGGAGATTTAGGGATGGAGTTTGCTAGTGAGATTATTAAAGACATCAAGTGGGGACGTAAATAATGGATCCGATTACTTGGTTCTTTATAGCATCGACAGCGGTTTCATGGGTGCTAGCCACCAAGGCCATGGATGCTGCAAAAAGGGCTGCAGAGGAGGCTAAAGGACTTCTTGCTAACAAGGATTCCAACATCGCTTCTATACCTATTATCTATGGTGAGCGAAAGGTTGGAGGAACCCGTGTATTTATTGGTAATAGCGGATCAGATAACACTTTTATATATATTATTTTAATACTATGCGAAGGCGAGATTAATAGTATAGGTAATATATACCTTGATGATGATCTTAGCACTGACAGCAAGTTTAGCGGCTTAGTAACAATTAATAAATACCTTGGAACTGACACTCAAGCTGCTGATCAGGTGTTTATTGACGCTAACATTGGATGGACTGATAACCATAGGCTGCGCGGGACTGCATACGTATCGGTTAAGCTAAAGTGGGATTCTGATGTATTTAGCTCAATCCCAACTATAAATGCTATTGTTCAGGGAAGGAAGGTATTTACTGGATCTATTGTAGAGTATAGCTCTAACCCAGCATGGTGCTGGCGTGATTATATGACCAATAGTCGATACGGGAAAGGATTAGATGTTGCGTTAATAAATGACACTCTAGTATCTGCTGCTGCTACTAAGTGTGATTTATCAGTTACCCCTTATGGGGGTGGAGTTAGCCGACCTATATTCTCATGTAATGCTGTAATAGATACTGAGCTAGAGATATTTGATAACGTAAAAGTGCTGCTTTCTGGTATGCGCGGATTAATGCCTTACCAAGATGGTAAGTACGGATTGATTATTGAGGACGCAGGATCTTCCACATTTAGCTTTAATACTGACAACATAATTGGCTCCTTTAGTATAACTAGCGAATCAAAGAAGACTAGATTCAATAAGATTATAGCAACGTACACAAACCCTTTAGCCAACTGGCAGGATGATCAAGTTCAGTTCCCTGTAGCAGGTAACTCTATAGGGCAGCAGTATTTAACAGAAGATGGAAATACAGTGCTAGAGAGTCGCATATCTTTACCTACCATAACTGATAAGTACACAGCTCTAGATATGGCAGAGATCGCGCTTCTTAGATCACGTTCTGGCATCTCTGTTAGCTTTTCGGCTACTAGTGAGGCTCTTAATGTTATTGTAGGGCAGATAGTTGATGTAACACACCCTACTCCAGGGTGGACTAGTAAGGATTTCCGCGTTAGCAACTTAAAGATATCTACAGACGGAACAGTATTGGTAGATCTTATCGAGCATCAAGACAGTATATACCCTTGGGTGGAGAAGACTGTGGCTGATGACATTCCTGACACAAACTTACCTAACCCATTCTCTGTAGTTGCTCCTACTCCAATTAGCGTTACTGAAGAGCTTTACACTACGGTAAATTCAAAAGGAACACAGTCTAGAGCTATTTTTAATTGGGCAGCTCCTTCTGATGCGTTTGTCTCTGAGTATGAGGCTGAGTACCGCCTTAACAGTAGTTCTGACTTTATATTCATAACTAAGACTAGCTCCTTAAGTGCTAGGATTGAGGATATGGCAATAGGAATATATGACTTCAGAGTTCGCTCAATAAACTCAATGGATGTTAAGTCTGTGTGGGCGGTTCTATCAAGCCAATCTGTTGCAGGACTAACAGCACCGCCTTCTGATCTATCTGGTTTTACTATACGAGCATTGGATGGGCAGGCCCATATAAGCTGGTCAAGGATCACTGACTTAGACGTTATAAATGGAGGGTATGTGCGCATACGCCACACTAATGTCCTGTCTGGAGCACAATGGAAGGACGGTAATGATATAGGAGAGGCTATCTCTGGCACTCAAACTCACACGGTTCTTCCTATGCTTACAGGAACTTATATGGCTAAAGCTGTGGATGAGGGTGGTCGGTTTAGTGTTAATGCTCAGATAGCTTCAAGCAACGTACCAAACATCGTAGACTTTAATGCTGTTACAACAGTAACTGAGCATCCAAATTTCACTGGAGTAAAGACAGATATGTCTGTAGTTGGCTCGGTATTGCAGCTTGATTCTATATCTGCTGGAGTTATTGAGGACGCTGGCACATACTACTTTGCTAATAGCGTTGATTTAGGAGGTTCATATACTAGCAGAGTTACTGCTAATCTAAGTAGCTCAACAGCTATAGCTACAGACCAGCTTGACAGCAGAACCGCTAATATAGATTCATGGGAGAATTTTGATGGAGAGCCTAGTGACCAGTTATCGGCAACACTTGAAATGCGAACCACATCGGATAATCCATCAGGATCTCCCACATGGACGAGCTGGAGTCCGTTTCTAGTAGGTGATTATTTCGCCCGTGGATACCAATTCCGAGTAGTGGTAACTAATGCCGATGCAAACTATAATATAAGCATTACGGCCCTATCAGTTACGGTTGATATGCCTGATAGAACAGAACGGGCTTTTGATGTAACAACGGCAGTAAATGGATCGGGGGTTTCTTTTGCTCACGCTTTCCATGCAACGCCAGCAGTTGGCATAACTATGCAAGACGCTAATACGGGCGATTACTTCCGCGTGACAAGTAAGAGCCGAACTGGATTTACTGTACAGTGTTTCAATAGCGCCAACACAGGTATTGCAAGATCAATTAATTGGATTGCCACAAGTTACGGCAAGGAGATTTAAAATGGCACAGCATGATATAGATATAGCAAACGCTTCAGGAGCTGCAGTACGGGCAGATATTAACCTAGTGCTAACTGCTTTTGCCACCAGCCATTCAGGTACTACTCCTCCGTCTGTTACATTTCCGTATCAGTACTGGGCAGATACTACTTCCACTCAGCTTAAAAGACGTAACGGTGCTAATAATGCGTGGGTGCTTATTGGTAGTTTAGACGTAGCAAATATGGGCCTAGCAACTTTGGCAAGCCCAACACTTACTGGGGCACCACGATCTACAACTCCAGCATCTACTGATAGTAGTACTAAGATTGCTACTACGGCTATGGTTCAGGCAGCGGCAGCGGCAAAGGTGGCAGGTCATACAACAGTACATACTAAAGTAGATGGTACAAATACAGTAGCAACATTGCACATAAATAACAGCGCACCTAGCGGAACAACTTCAAACGGAGATATTTGGTTTGAGTATTAAAGCTAAGGTAGGATCTACTTGGCATGAAGTTGAGCCTAGTGTAAAGGTTTCTGGTAATTGGAAGCCTGTAATAAAGGCGTCCATTAAAGTTGGAGGGATCTGGCAGGTTATTTACGAATACACTTACGTATATACATTCGACAGTGGTGCTCACTTTAATGTCGATCTAGACACATTAAGCTTAGATAAGACTCATAATGTAAAGATAGTAATCCCATCGAATGGCACTATATTAGCCTCATCCACAAGCCAGTACGCATTAAGAACTGGATCAGGTTATGGAGGAACTTTAACTATTGAAAACAATGGCATAATTTTGGGCCGTGGTGGAGATGGTGGTTCAGGTGGATTAAGTGGTTCAGGTGGAAATGCTGGTGCTTCGGGTGGCGGTGGAACCTCTGGTGGTGATTGTATATATATAGAATGCCCAACCATAATGGATAACAATGGTACGCTTTCAGGCGGTGGTGGTGGCTCAGGCGGTGGTGGTTCAGGCGGTGGCTCGTCTGGCTTTCCCAGTTATGGCAACTACTACGCGGGTGGCGGTGGCGGTGGTGGAGGTGCCCCCTATGGATTAGGTGGTGCTAAAGGGTCTGGATCAGAACAAAGAACAGGATCCCCTGGATCACAGGCAGGAATATCATCAGGCGGTGCAGGCGGTGCAGGATCGGCACACTCAGAAGGTGCAGGATCGGCAGGTGCAACAGGTGGCGCTGTAGGCGTTGTAGGTAATACAGCATCATGGGGTACAGGCAGCTTTAGATCTGCAGGTGGCGCAGGTGGCGCTGTAGGAGAAACTTACTTCAACCCACAAAATTACCAGATAATACTATTGTAAAATATGGTATTATTAATTAAATTAAACGGAAGGATGAACACATGAGCGAATTATCGAATCACCTAGAAAATAAGTTTCTAGACATTACCTTGAAAGGAGCAACTGCTTATAACGTAGCTACTCCATACTTGGCATTATTTAGCACCGACCCTACTGACTCAGGTTCTGGTACTGAATGTAGCTGGACAAACTATGCTCGTCAAGCAATGACGTTTGGCACAGTATCCGCTGGATCAGTATCTTCTACTGGAACCATCACATTCCCAGCAGTAGTAGGCGCTAACGTGACTATTTCTCATATCGGAATCTATGATGCTTCAAGCTCAGGTAACTTGCTTTACCATACACCGCTTGATCTATCTAAGACACTGACTGTGGATGATGTTATGTCTGTAGCTGCTGGTGGTATTTCGGTTACTTTAAGCTAGCATGAACTTTGCCGCGCTAAATAGTTACGCACTTGGTGGTTATCCACAAATATCGCTAATCTATTTAGATGCGGCAGTTACGGGTGCGTGTACTGTTGGCGCAAATGGTACGAAAGTAAGGGTTGGTGAGGCAGTAGTTACTGTTACTTCAGCAGCTCAAGCTACTGGTGTTAGGGTAGTTGTTCCAACAGCCCAGGTTTCGGCCTCTGCTAATATCACATCTACAGTATTTGGCATAGCTAGCGTTAATGCTAGTGTAATTGGCTTAGTGTCTTCTAGTGCTGATTTGCACAAAGTAAGCAGAGTTGATGCTTCTATTAATGCCTCCGCTAACATAAGCGCCACTGCATATAGGATTGCATCAAATACAGCTTCTGTTAATGTTACGGCTTTAGTTAATTCTACCGCCTATGCAATTGCTGAAAGTGGTGGTTCTGTTGAAGTAAGTGCAGGAGCTTCCGCTTCTGGAACTAAGGTTAAGTTTGTAGCTGGAAGTATAAGTGCTTCATCTGCTACCACTGCTCAAGTTAATGCTATAGCGTACATTTCTGGCGATATATCATCAAGTGCAAGCTCGTCTGCAGAAGTTTATAAGGTAGCACATATATCTGGCGCAGTTAGTGTCTACGGAGCCACGGTTACATCGGGCAAAACTAGAGCCTACATTACAGCTATTATTTCGGTTAATGCCGAAGCGGTAGCCCAGGCTAAGGCAACTGCCTTTGTAGACGCAACGGTATGGGGTTCTTCAAATGTAAGCTCCACTGGCTTTGCTTATAGGGTGTCTACAGGCCATATGTCTGGAGCATCTCAGGTAACTGGCGTACCAACCCGTCTTGTGGGTATTAAGGCATACGTTGACGTTTCAAGCAGTATTGAGGCATCTATAAATCTTATAGCGTCATTCGATGGTCAGTTCCTTGGTGGTGCTGAGGTTCAGTCGACTGTATATAGAACTACAGGACTTTCAGGAATTGCAGTTGGGTCAGCAAGTGCTCAAGCTGATGCCATAAGAGTGGTTCCAGCTAATGCTGAGGTTATATCTTCAGCTAATGCTACAGCTTCATTAACCAGAATCGTGCTAATTGACGCAGCGGTGGTAGGTGTGGCTGCAGTAGACCCATCATTCGTCCTTGTTAATGATCATTTATCAGCGCCAAAGCAAAGAACAACTTTCGTATCCAGCACTGTTAGAACATCATACATAAAGACTGATGCTAGAATGATAACAACTGACTTAAAAAGGGCAGCATGATGGATATTTTCAGCCAACAACCTTTAGACATATTGGACTATGGAGTTGATCTGACTAAATGGCTTCCTGCTGGAGATTCTGTAGTGTCTTCAGTTGCTAAATCATCTCCTTCTGGACTAAACACTGTTGTTACTAATGGAGCGACCAGTGTACCAAAAGTATGGGCTAGTGGTGGAGTTAATGACACTGAGTACAAGGTTACCTTAACGGTCATTACTAATGGTGGTCGAACCAAAGAATTTGAGTTTAAAATAGTGGTGGTAGAAATATGAGTTTCGTTAACAATGTAAAGGCTTCACTTCACGCTGCTTTGACCAATAGCGCAACTAGTGTTCTGGTTGTTAAGTCTATCAGCCCATTTAACGATCCCCCATCAAGCGGCAATATTACGCTTATGGATAGCTTAAGTAACCCAAGCAAGATCGAGGTTATTTCTTATACGGGACGGACAGATAGCGGCACTTATTGGACTTTAACTGGCGCTACTCGCGGCTTAGAATCTTCTACCGCTTCCGCTTTTTCTGTGGGTGCTTATGCTATCCAAACATGGACGGCAGGCGATGCTACAACAGCGACAGTAGATACCACATATTCTGTAGGTGATGGAGGCTTAACTACTAATGACTTCACTAATGCCGATCACTCTAAGTTAAACGCCATAGAAGCTAGTGCTGATGTAACAGATACTGCAAATGTTGTATCATCGTTAACAGCAGGCACTAATGTAGCTATAGCAGCTGACGGTACTATATCTTCTACAGATACTAACACTACTTATACGGTAGGTGATGGTGGGCTAACGCAAGTAAACTTCACTACTGCTGACAACACTAAGTTAGACGGTATTGATGCATCAGCTAATAACTACTCACTTCCAGCATCTGTTGTCCATGATACTGAAGCAGGGGCGTTACATGCTACAGATGCACTGTCAATATCTGGACACACTATCACATTAAAACGTGGTGATGCGACTACGGAGACAGTTACAGTACCTGACAATAACACTGTATACACTCACCCATCTAACCATGCTATATCGGTTATAACTGGGTTGCAGGCAGCGTTAAATGCTAAGGCACCTTTGGCTAGCCCTGCGTTAACTGGTACACCTACAGCACCTACAGCAGCAGCTAATACCAGTACTACGCAGGTAGCCACAACTGCTTATGTGCAGACTGAGCTTACTGATCTTATTGGCGGTGCACCAGGTACACTAGATACACTTAACGAACTAGCAGCGGCTATTAATGATGATGCAGCTTATGCGTCTACGTTGACAACTGCACTAGGTACCAAGGTAACTAAGACTACTAACCAAGCATTAAGCACTTCTGCCAATGCTATGACTATTAGTGGGCATACTATTACGTTAAATCGTGGTGATGGGACTACGGATACAGTAACTGTCCCTGATAACAATACTACTTACAGTGTTGGTGACGGTGGTTTATCACAGATCAACTTCACATCAGCTGATCATAGTAAATTAAACGGTATAGCTACTTCTGCTAACAACTACTCGTTCCCTGAGACTATCAGTGAGTCGGCAAATGGCAGTACTGTGGTGAAGCGTACAGTTAATGGTTACATAAATGGCGTGTACTACGGAGGGACAGGAACATTTTCTACAAGTGGTGACACATCAGGTATGGGTCTCTTCACAGGTACTAATGGTTCTGACAACTATGGTCGTAGCTACACAGCTGCTGCTGCTCGTACTCTGCTTAACGTAGCTAATGGTGCTAACAACTATTCGTTACCAGCTAGTGTTATTCATCAAACAGAGTTGAGCGGTAGCGTTATTTCTTCTAGTACAACTATTGCTGCTAACGTAGCAGGAGTTAAGGCTGCTTATGACAGATCGTGGCCTAACACTACGTATTCTGTGGGTGATGGCGGTTTAACTCAACATAACTTCACATCGGCAGATCATAGTAAATTAAATGGTATTGAGACCTCTGCAACAGCGGATCAATCAGCAGCTCAGATTAAAGCGCACCTAGTTAACGGTATTAACAGCGAGCATTACGTAGATAACTCCGTAGACGCTGCACACCTTAATGTATCTGGTAACGGTAACACTAGTCAGTGGTTACGTTCAGATGGTGATGGCTCAATGACTTGGGCTGTACCACCAACGAACACTGGCCCAACTGGAGCTACTGGCCCACAAGGCAATACTGGTTCAACTGGCGGAACAGGATCTACTGGATCTACTGGTTCGCAAGGCCCAACAGGATCTACTGGCTCACAAGGTGCTACTGGCCCTGCCGGTAGTGCGGCTAACGTAACTGCTTCTAACGTATTCTCTGCTATTTATAATCAGAACCACACTGATTGGTACAGAACTACTAGCGATAAGGGTTTGTACTTCGCTAGTTATGGTGGTGGCGTACAAATGCTTGATACTACTTGGGTACGTGTGTATAACAGTAAAGCTTTATATGTAGCTAATCAGATAGCGGCTACAGGTAATATCACAGCCTACTACTCAGACCAGCGTTTGAAGACTAGTACAGGTAATATTGAGAATGCTATTGATAAGGTAATGTCGCTAGACGGCTTCACCTATGTTGAGAATGACTTGGCACGTAGCCTTGGCTATAGCAATGAACGGCAGCAAGTAGGTATCTCTGCACAGCAAATCCAAGCAGTGTTACCAGAGGCGGTGTCGTTAGCCCCTGTGGACATGGCAACGGATGAGTTTAGTGGTGAAATATCATCGAAGTCTGGTGAGAATTACTTAACCGTAGACTACTCACGTATTGTGCCACTACTCATTGAAGCCATCAAAGAACAACAGACTCAGATTGATGTACTCAAGGCTCTTGTAGGGGGTGCGTAATGGCTCTACAATCCTCAGGTGCCATAAGTTTCTCACAGATAGCTGCTGAGTTTGGTGGCTCTGGTTCACATTCACTATCAGAGTATTATCCTCTGGTAGGTCAAGGTGTCTCAGGTCTACCCTCAAGTGGTCAGTTTAGCTTCTCTCAGTTCTACGGTAAGAGTAAGTACGTTGTGACATCCACTTGGACTTCGAGTGGTTACAACACAGCCTCGTGGGTTAATTCATCTACCTATTATAGTGAAGACCATGCTTATTACGCAACGTTTGGTGGCACATTTCTGAAGCTTACCACATGGGGTATTACTACTCAGTGGGGAGTGTCTTCATATATAAGTGGTAATACACGATATTCAACTACAGGCTCAAACGTACGTTGTGGTAACAATGGATGCAGACAAAGTATTCAGCTAGCAACCCTTACGAATACTTGGACTGATACATCAAGCTACGTCAACGTCACAACTACAGCATCAATAACAGGATAATTATATGAACACTTTAAATTACGACAATGGTACTTGCGAAGTTCGCAGAGGAGATAAATACTTTTCCTCCAATGGGCATAAACCTGAATTAACTTTTGAATACGATACATTATTCTATGACAATTTTAATTCTGTAGCAAAGCGCATTATTGGTAGCGAATTAACGTTATTAACTGATGTGCAATGCGCAGAGATAGAAACTTTTATTGATGGACTTGTCGCTGACCCACAAACACAAACCAACTTAGAATCCCAGCGTTATTTATATGAGACAGATTGGTTTGTTGTCCGAAAAGCAGAGTTAGGTACTCCTATACCAACTAACATTTTAGTAGGTAGAGCTGCTGCTAGAGAAGCTATAGTGCAGCCAAATTAAATGGAAAACTTTATTAGGGTGTACCCTCAAGCACTGTCAGTGGAAGAATGTGATGCTTTAGTAAATGATTGGGATAACTTCCCAAGACCTCTTGAGGATGAACCAGCGTTCTTTAGCTCAAATGATATAGCAATGCGGAACGATTCTCAGGTTCAGCTTGATGCGGTATTTCAGGCTGATACTCAAGAATCGCAAGCTCTTAAAATTAAGTATTATCAAATACTAGAGAAAGCGGTTACCAAAGGGAGAGATGATTATCTTAGTGACTTAGGTCAGTTGGAGATGACTCCTCTTGAGCTAACAGGTTTTAAAGTACAGAAATATGATGCATCTAAGGGTGGAGGGTATTACGTATTCCATTACGAACGTCATGGCTATAGCTTGCATAAGGATTCTATCAGACGGCAATTAGTTTGGATGGTTTATCTTAATGACGTACCTGAGGGTGAAGGTGAAACTGAATTCCTATATCAAGGGCTAAGAGTACAACCTAAGAAAGGTGATTTAGTTATATGGCCCTCAGCCTTCACACACACACACCGAGGTAATCCTGTGTACACAACAGACAAGTACATAGCAACTGGCTGGATGCTGTGGCATAAACAGTCTAGTTAATCAACAAGGGGAATTATGAATAGATTGCTTAAAGAGGTAGCCCTATGCACCTTGTTAATTACATCCGCAGGGATAGCCTCTGCCGAACCTATCGTGACTGACTCTACGACTAAAAGTACAGTTCACACGACAGGCTCGGTCACTACAACGCTAAAGTCGCCACCGCCATCTGCTATATCACCGTCCCTTGGTGGTAGTAACTCTGATTCATGTACGATTGGAGTGGCAGGGGCCGTACAGACGCAGATACTGGGTATTTCAGCAGGCACTACAACCCGCGACCTGAACTGTGAGCGATTGAAGAATGCTAAGACACTCTATGATATGGGTATGAAGGTAGCCGCAGTATCAGTACTATGCCAGGACTTACGGGTATTTGATGCCATGATAATGGCTGGAACACCTTGTCCATACAACGGCATTATTGGTGCTGATGCCAAAATAGCTTGGGAGAATGATGAGGAGGAAATACCTAAAGAGGAAGTCATTACCAAGTACGACACGAAAGAGTTTTTACTTAGTTTAGGTGGCGCAATCTTAGGTTTGCTTCTACTACTATGATTAGGCTAGTTGTTGCCTTGCTAGCGATCTACGCGACAAGCGCCCACAGCGAGTATCTATACGGCCTGACAGGGAATATGGCAGGCACCGGACATACTTGGGGCATGAATATCGGGCCTAGTGGATCGCAAAGCCTAAAGATTAACGGGGTGTTTTATCAATACACGCCTGTGAAAAACATTGAAGATGACATGCTAGTTCATGTACGTAACAAGCGAGTAGGCGGTGGTTATATTTTCTCAAGTACAGATGATTGGAGTGGGCTGCAAGGCGGAATACCCATCACCAAAGGGTTTGTTATAGATAACCTGCCTATAGAATTGTGGGGCGATGGATCGATTGATATTGAGGGTACAGGATCGGTTGTTGATGCCAATGTAATTTACAGCTACAAGTATAACAACGACTGCCTAACGCCTATGTCAGACCCCTCTTGCTCTGGTTATATTGATGCTGTGCTGTCAATGATGGGCGAAAGTAAGATCGAGGCTTACGACCCATTGGTCGATGAAAATATCAACGATGTAATAGATGAGAAAGCCGAGTTAGATGAGGATGTTCAGCAAGAAGATGAAGAGAAAGCTGAGGCTAAAGACAGGTTGCAGCGCATGTTAAGCGGAGTCAATGACTCAATTCTTTATGCAAATGTAACCTCTCAAAATATTTTGATGTTTGCAATGTCTCGTAACAATAATCTAAACCCTTATTACGATAAGAAGTTATCTGGCGGAACCTACAAAGAGACAGTTGTTCTTGATGGCGGTCAACTACCTGACAACAAAAAAGGCGCTAGAGCAGGACTGGCACAGCAAATATTACACACCAAAATGGTGAGTATGCAGTATGACCCAAAGGAATAACCCATGAAGAAGTTACTAGTAGTAGGCTTAGTGCTTGCAGTACATATACCAGCATTTGCAACGGATACCCCTATTGTAGGTAATGTCCAGACTCGCTGTCTCATTACAACCGATACCAATGGTGTATTTGGTAACCCCCTACCTAGTAAGCTAAGTACAGCCTCTGCTGACGGTGGAGTTGTTCCTGTCGTACGCTACGATGTAACTCTGGCAGATGCTTATTTAGCAAAGGTGACAACCCCTACTGCGTTTAGCGCAAGCCCATCTTTATCAGATTCGGTAACTTGGACAGGATCAACCGCAGTCACTAAGACAAGTGATGCGGCTATGTCTGGCTATGAGGCAGCAAAGGTTACTTACGGCTCAACGACTCAGTTTGACTTAACAAAGGCTGGATCAACATGGTTCTCGTCTACCGCTACGGCAGTGTATGGCGTCAGTAAGTCATTCCCTGGAGGCAGTTATACAGCTATCGTATTAGCTGAATGCATTGCTAAGTAGTATTAGGCTAACGCTGCTACTGACACTACTTCCTTTTGGTAGTGCTGTAGCGCATGAAATGCTACCAACATACCCCACGTTTACTCAGTCATTCATGGCAGGCATCTCTGTCACTACACTGAGCATCTTCAATAAAAGAAAAGATGTCTCTTACTATGAGATAGGGGTGTTTACAGATGAATGGGAGCCTATCCCATTTGTATCCCAATACACGGTGATACCTATGAAGTACTTAGACACAGTATCCTTTGATATTTATGTAAGCCATTTGTCACTAGACTCTGTTGAGTACATCTGCTCTGTATCTCAGCTAGACCTCGGTGCTACGGTGTCATCTAAGATTTGTTCGAGAGTTAAGTAATGGGTAAGCTCGTACTTGCAGTATATGTAGTTTTTCTGGGACTACTGATGCTAAGTACCACTGTACTTGCGAATAACTCGCTTTCTCTGCAACTACCCGGCAGTAGTGGTAGCTACCAGTCAGACAAGTTTAAGACAGGTGACCTGGATTGCTCTAATGCCATAGGTGGTACGATCAACCTAGAGTTCGGAGTTACAGGTATCATTAATAATGCTACCAGTCTATGGAGCTCTGCCGGCAACACTCCTAAGTCTAAAGATATTGGTGTATTCGCTAGAATCATTATGCCTTTGAATGCACCTGAAGAACGGATCAACTGTAATACATTATATTTACTAGAATTAAATAAGAAGCGTCTTGAGATAATGAAGTTAGAGACTGAATTAAATGCTCTTAGACGACTGCAGTTAGGGGAATAGAATGGCAGAGATAGAGTACGGTGGGGTTAAGTTAGGTGGTAGTAAGCTACTTTTAATAGTACCACTTATTGGTACCATCGTAGGCGGCCTATGGGGCGGTTTTGAGGTGTATCAGCGGTACCTTGATATGGAAGCTAGGATCAGCGGCTTCGTCTCCCCAGACCTCTCAGAGTACGATAAGCGCATAG
>Ga0209482_1000863_pt1 | contig 23930 bp, 28 predicted proteins | sample CoawatmetaG10DNA_FD_187512 | JGI IMG/M metagenome (GOLD analysis project Ga0209482, IMG submission 187512) | Marine microbial communities from the West Antarctic Peninsula - Coastal water metaG104-DNA (SPAdes) (version 2) | ecosystem: Environmental > Aquatic > Marine > Coastal ...
CTATTAGTATGGTTAAAAATGATATAGAATTATTAAAAAATGAAATTAGATATTAATTATATAGACGATAAACGATGGTCTTTATGTTGTCAAGCGCATAAAGACCATGGATATAGCCCCAATTATTTTATAGGGATTCTTTATGAGTATAAAGACAAAATTAAAAATTTAGATGAAATAAATGTTGCTGTTGAGACAGGTACATACGAAGGAGAAACTACCGAATTTTTTGCAGATCACTTTGATAGTGTATATACAGTTGAATTAAACGTCACAGATAATCACTACAGATCTGGTAATTTAATGCCTATTTACAAGCAATTAAAGTCAAAATATCCTAATATTAATTTTTATCAAGGTAGTTCTGCTACAGCTCTTTCTAAAATGATATTAAATGTTGTAGATCAGCGTTTAGTGGTTTTACTAGATGCTCATAACGGTGATACTGCAAGCCCAGTCATACAAGAATTACAGGCAGTTAAAGATACAAGTACCCGCTCCGACCATGTTATTATAGTTGATGACTGTAACTGCTTAGGTCAGCCTGGTTGGCCAACCGAATCTGAATTCCATGCTACATTATTAAGCATAAATTCTAACTATAAAATAATTAATACAGGCTTAGGTAATGGTATACATTTAATATATGAAGAATGTTGATTTTTTGAACTTATATAACATAATAAGGTATGCTTAAACATAGACAAACGTGTAGGGTTTGCGATAATCCACATTTAGAAGATGTTATTGATTTAGGTGATCAGTATTTTCAAGGCTGTTTTGTTAAAGACGGTGTACAGCCTCCGCCAAAACGACCGATGCCAAACAAAGTCGTTAGATGTGACACAACTAAATTTCAAACAGGGTGCGGTTTAGTGCAAACTGCTCATAGTATTGACACAGACTTACTATATTGTAACTATTGGTATGAAAGTGGCATTAGTCAAACTATGAGAGACCACTTAAAGTCTATTGTTAATACATCTCTTGATATTACAGGCATTAGTTCCGGAACTGTTCTTGATATTGCCTCTAATGATAATACTTTATTAAGAAATTATTCTAGTAAATTTAATAAAATAGGAATTGATCCGTCAGTAATCGCAGCAAGACAAACAGATAAGGATATTAAGGTTATTAATACTACATTTCCCTCAACCGAAGTAAACAAACTTATACCCCATGGTACAGCAGATATTATTACGTCTATTGCATGTTATTATGATATTGAAGATCCAGTAAATTTCGCCGGGGAAATTAAATACCTCCTAGGAAGTAAAGGAATATGGGTGTTTGAAGTAGCCTATTGGAAGTCATTATTAGATAATTTAGCTTATGACTCTATCGTTAATGAGCATATTGTTCACTATCATTTAGCGCCTCTACAGTATATTATGAAGTACGCCGGCCTTAAATTATTTGACGTCCAAAAGACACCTACAAACGGAGGTAGTATTATGTGCTATGTTACTCATGAAGATAATGCAGATTATGACACTAGAGAAAGGCAACAAAGAATTTTAAATCTAAAAATTAGTGAATATGAAGCCTGTTTAGACCAAGATACACCATATATTGACTTTAGATCTAAAGTTGAAAAGCACAAAGAGGAACTTACCTCTTTAGTTAACAATATTGTACACAAAGAGGGCAAAGTAATTCATATATGTGGAGCATCTACAAAACTTAACACTATATTAAATTATTGCGATATTGGACCAGAGACTATTCCGTATGCTTCAGAACGCAGTCCAGAGAAACACGGGGCTGAAACTATTAGTGGTATTAAGTTAATTTCTGAAGAAGAAAGTAGAGCGATGAAGCCTGACTACTATCTGGTCGGGCCTTACCACTTTAAAGCAGAAATATTAGAACGAGAAAAAGATTTTATTGATTCTGGAGGTGGCTTTATATTTCCCCTACCTGAATTAACAGTAGTAACTAAAGATATAGTAAAATAATTACAACAAGCTCTAATATGAAATATGATAAAGATATACTAACTAAAATTCATGGTGCACACCCTTTAATTGATAAAGAGGTGTATACTAATAAAATAATGCCCCTTGAGGATATGAAAATAATTAATAGGCGGTTTATGGGGGCTGGCATGTCACAAAATTATGCTAGCATTTATTGGCAAGAATATTATATTGAATCTAATCGATTTGATTATGTTGTCGAATTTGGTAGTCAAAAGGGAGCACTTAGTACATATCTTGCTAATATGGCAGCTATTACTGAATCATACATTTTTGATACGTATGAAATGTTTCCAGATAAAGATTGGTATAGTAGAAATGATGAAGGAGTTGGTCACTGGTTTGATAGACTAGCAGAAATGTCACCTTATATTAATTATCATCATGACAACGTATTTACAGAATCTACTTATAACCACATTAAAGAAAACCTAGAACAGTTTAAAACTTACATTTTTTGTGATGGCGGGGATAAAGCTAGAGAGTTTAATATGTATGCTCCTTTGCTTAAGCCTGGTGACAAGATAGCTGTACATGATTGGAATATGGAAGTTAGGCAACCTCAAATCCAGCAAACAATGGATAAGTACAATATAGTCTTTGATGAGCCATTTGCAGCCTCTGCAGCAGAGCTTGACACCTGGATAATGCCGTTTAGAAAAGAATAATATATGGATATTGTAATACAAGGAAAAATATTTCCAGGTACTTATAGCACTGCAAAATATTATTCGAAGCTCGACTTTATTGACAAAGTAATTATTTCTACTTGGGAGGAAGAAGATATAGAGTCAACTGATAAAAATATTATTATAGTTAAATCACCGGTTCCATATACAGCTCCAATGAATTTAAATCTACAATTGGTGTCCACTAACGCAGGATTAGATAAAGTAACAACGGAAAAAACTATTAAGTTTAGAAGTGATCAAATGATCTCTAAGACCAGTATGGAAATGCTTAAGAGGTTTACTGATAAGGTAGGATTTGAAACCGACATAAAATATTCAGATGGTACCGGGCCTAAGGGGCATATTTTTGCAATTGGGATGGGGAGCTATTTTCCATATCATCCACAGGATCATGTATTCTGGGGATTTACAGAAGATATAAAAGACCTATATAGCTGCCCGTTATACAAAGAAGATGATGAAATAACACCTAAACTTGAAGGAGGGTTTGAAACTGAAACAGTAAGAATTCCTTGTTATTTTGGGGCACATTATTTCGCAAAATTTGATCCTGAAGTATATGATCATATTAAAAACTTTAAAGATTATCTAGTAGATACTTCGCCTAACCGTGGAAGAGCTATGAAAATTTCTGCTAATTTAAGAGATAAAATATTTAAAGTTTTTCCAAGAGTCGATATGTGGTGGGAAAAATACAATAAAGGTTATATGTATGATTTATATGAACCACAGGGGGAATATTATTATGACGAGGAGTGGGAATAAATTAATATCACATAGGGGTAATACTAATGGCAGGACAGAGCATGAAAATGACCCAATCTACGTAGAAGATGCATTAGGCGCGGGCTATAATGTAGAAGTTGATGTCTCTTTTAGTAATAATAGGTTTTGGCTTGGTCATGATGCCCACCGCCATCAAGTAGAAATAGACTTTTTACAAAATAAACAACTATGGTGCCATTTAAAAAATAAAGAAAGCTTAAAAGAGATTGTTAGTATTAATGCTCGGATGCAGTTGGCCGAAGATAAAGTTCACTACTTTTGGCATACAAATGAAGATCTTGTAATTACATCTCACGGTTATATTTGGCATCATTCTAGATCTGTAGCTACAGATTTTACATTAAAATCTATTGCTGTCCTCCCGGAATTAATGCATACAGGTACAGACTTTGCAAATAAGTGTTGTGGTATATGCAGTGATGTTATAGAGAAGTACAATGTTTAAACTATTAATATTGGATATTGACGGTGTTTTAACAGACGGTCGGAAAGCTTATGACTTAAACGGTGATGTAATACATAAAACCTTTAATGACAAGGACTTTACAGCTATCAAGCGATTTATAAATCATAATGTTGAGGTATGTCTATTGTCAGCCGATGACCGAGTTAACAGAGCAGTAGCAAAAAGCAGAAAACTAAAATTTTATTACACACGTGAATTTCCTGTTAAAGATAAAGAGGAAATTTTAAATTTAATAAAAATGTCTTATAGGGTATCAGAAAATGAAATTATATATGTAGGAGACGATATTCCTGATCTTAATATTATAACAAGACTAACCCATACATATTGTCCTAGTGATGCAGTTTTTAGTATAAAGCAAGCTGCAAAAGAGGTACTTAATTCAAAGGGTGGCGCTGGAGTTATTGCTGAATTATACGAAAATATATATAATGAATAATATTACGCTTTACGGTCATTTAACAATGGATACGGTATTTGATGGAGATATCTCCTATAAGTCCGTGGGTGCTATCGGAAATGTTTGGCAGGTGTTATCTAAGCTTAGTCCTAACTATCAAATTAATATAGAGCCAACTAGAATCGGTGAAGCTCTAATATTGGTTAATAAGAAAAAGGCAGAAAGATCTTCCATTGCAAATTTAAATCTACAAAAAAGAAAGCCGTATATTAACCCCGCCAGTTGGTCTCATATTTTATATATTAATGAGCTCGAGGATTTATCTTTTGTGGAAAAAATTAGTAAAACGGGGGGTATAATTTCTGCTGATACATGTAAAGGAAAAATATTATCAAATTTAGATGTTTTAAAATATGTAGATTTTTTATTTATCTCTGATGAGGACTTGTTTATGGAATTAAATGAACTAACTAAGATAGTTAAGGGGTGGGTTATTCTGCACAATAAGGGTGGAAGTACTTGCTCTAACGGAGATAAAACATTTGACGTAGAAGTACCTATTATAGATGATATAAACGTATTAGGCGCCGGCGATATGTTTGCTGGCTCAGTTATACACAGCATTTTAAATAAGGTTGAAAATTCCGATTTACAGAGTATTATAACAACAGCTCATAAACTAACTTCTAAACATTTAGTAAGCATTAATGAAAAAAACTAATATATTAATCCCAATCGCCGGCAGAGGGCAACGATTTGTAGATCAAGGATATGTAATGCCTAAACAATTAATCATGGTGGATGATACCCAGATGATTGATTGGAGCTTAAAATCTATTATTAACAAAGATAAGTGCAATTTAATTTTTGCAATTAGACGAGATCATGTAAGTAATTTTTCTCTTGATACTATTTTAAAGAGTAGATACGGCGAAGACATAACAATTATTATTATCGATAAAATAACAAGGGGATCTGTAGAGACATGCTTAATGGCGGAACCATATATTAATAACGACGACCCACTTGTAGTGTATACTTTGGATGTATTCTTTGAGCCGCTTTTTGATCCAACAACACTAGATTTAAACAACGATGGGTTAATACTAACCTTTAAGAGTAACAACCCTGCTTATAGCTACGTAGAATTAAACAAAGATAAGACTGTTAAGAGAACTGCTGAGAAAGAAGTAATCAGTGAAAATTCAGCAGTTGGCGTGTATACCTTCTCAAAAGGAAGTGAATTTGTCAAATATGGTAAAAAAATGATAGATGAAAATCTTACCACAAATAATGAATTTTATGTATGTCCCCTCTATAATTTAATGATTCAAAATGGTAAATGCATTAAAACAGAAAGCGTTGAAAAAATGCATTTAATGGGCACTCCAGAAGAATTAAACTTTTTTGTAACCCATACACTAAAAACGTTTGGAACAAAGCCCATTGCCCTTTGCGCTGACCACTCTGGGTGGGAGCTTAAAGAACAAGCTAAAAAGGTTTTAAAGAGTAACGACCTACAGTTTACCGATTTTGGTACATTTGTTAACCGGGACTGCGATTACAATGATTATGTATTTCAAGCTACGGATTTTATTAGAAAGGGTAATTGTGATTTTGCTTTATCGTTTTGCAGAACAGGTCAAGGTATGAATATATCAGGAAATAAACAGCCTGGTATAAGAAGTGCGTTGGTATTTAATGAGTATACAGCAGAGTATGCAGTAAAACATAATTGCGCAAATTACTTTGCTATTCCAAGTAAATTTGTTAATATATCTCTATTAGATAGAATGATAAAAATTTGGAAAACCACTACTTTTGATGGTGGTAGACATGCAACTAGAATACAAAAAGCAGAAACAGGAAAATAATGGACGTACATAAAATTAAAGACTTTAAGGGTGGTTGGTTTATTGGTGACTTTAAGCCGGCTGTATTCAAAAATCCGTTTTTTGAAGTAGGTCACCAACACCATAAAAAGGGGACAGTCGGTCAGCGACATACACATAAAGTAACAACAGAGTTAACATATGTTGTATCTGGCTCTATGGTTGTTAATGATCATCAAGTACAACGAGAACGGCATTTTACCGACGGTTTTATGTTTATTTACCACCCTAATGAAATCTCTGAGGTAACTTTTTTAGAAGATACAGATTTAATAGTAGTCAGGTGGCCTTCTGTTCCATCAGATAAATATATGGTTGATTAATTCTTAAAATTGGTATAATAGTTAATATGAAAAACGCTCTAGTGTTAGGTGCTGGTGGATTTATAGGTAATCATCTAGTATCAAGGTTAAAAAGAGAAGGTTATTGGGTTCGTGGTGTGGATCTTAAAGAACCTGAATACAATAAAACCGAAGCAGACGAATTTATTTCTGGTAATGTTGCTGATCTTAGAAGCCAAGAAAATTGTAACCGAGCAGTTCGATTTGACGGAGCGCAGGGAAATTTTTATAAAAGCGTGCCTGACCAATACAGGATACCATTTGACGAAATATATCAGCTAGCTGCAGATATGGGCGGCGCTGGCTTTATTTTTACTGGGGAAAATGATGCAGATATTATGCATAATTCCGCTACCATTAATTTAAACATTTTAAATGCTGTACGAGAGCTGAATGAGAGTAAAAATGTTAATAAAACAAAGATATTCTATAGCAGCAGTGCCTGTATGTATCCGGAACATAACCAATTAGACCCTGATAATCCAAACTGTGAAGAAGCTTCTGCTTATCCGGCTGACCCAGATTCAGAGTACGGTTGGGAAAAATTATTCAGTGAAAGGCTGTACTTGGCATACAATAGAAATTACAAGATTCCTGTTAGAGTAGCAAGATTTCACAACATATTTGGCCCTCTAGGTACATGGAACGGTGGTAGAGAAAAAGCTCCAGCTGCTATCTGTAGAAAGGTTATTGAAGCAGATAATAATGAAATTGAAATATGGGGTAACGGTAAGCAAACCCGGAGCTTTTTATATGTTGATGAGTGTGTTGAAGGAATTCGCCGGCTCGTAGATTCGGATTTTATCGGTCCAGTAAATATTGGTTCTGATGAAATGGTAACAATAAATCAGCTTGTTGACTACGCGTGTGAAATAGGAAATAAAACACTTAATAAAAACCATATAGACGGTCCTCTAGGTGTAGCAGGAAGAAATTCCGATAATAAGCTAATAAAAGAAAAAATTAATTGGGCCCCAAATTACCCGTTAAAAGATGGCCTAGCAAAAACCTATAAATGGATTAAGGAGCAAGTTGAAGCCAAACAAAAAGAGGGATAATATCTAAATGCAAGATAAAACCTTAACCGAATTATATACTTTAATTGGAGGTACTGACAAGCATACTCATCATAAATATGACGGCTTATATGGCCCTCTTTTAAAGCATAAAAAGCTTACTGCAAAGAGGGTTTTAGAGATAGGAGTTTCGTGCTGGGGTTCCGGGGAATTGGAGGCGTTAGGGCATTATTTTCCCAACGCGTATGTTCACGGTATTGATACTGAGCCTTTTGTGAGAGTGAGGGCAGATGGACATCAAGCCCCCAATATCATATTTCATCAAATGGACGGTTATGATTATGATAAATTGGATGAAATTTTTGGAGATACTAAATGGGACGTAGTATTGGATGATGGTCCTCATACTCTAGAATCTCAAATAAAATGTCTTAACTATTTTCATGATAAGCTTGCCCCCAACGGTCTAATTTTAATTGAAGATATGCAGAATCCCGCAACTTTTGATGAAGTTTATAATAGTTTTAAAGGTAATAACCATTACCTTAGCTTTATAGACAGACATAGAGGTGCCGCATACGATGATATGTTAGTAATGTACTGGGCTGAATAATGCTTCCAGAGCTTGAAGATAATCAAACGTAGTATATACTATAATATGTTAATTAAACAAAGTGTTTATGATGGTAAGCTAATTCATGAAAGATTTGCTTATAAATTTTTTCGAAAAAATGTAACTGCAGTAGGTAATATTGTAGCATTTAGAGCTCCTATGTATGTAAAAGAGGAGTTAATTGACCTCGAGGACTCACTTACAAATGACTTTATTCATAGTCAAGATGCAATAAATTTTTGCTGGGAGATTCCCGGGTTATGTCCGCTGGGTGCTGTATCATTTCAGCGACTATTTAACACTTCAGTAGCAAATATTTTATCTGGTATTATTAAAAAGAGTATAGTGGTTGATGGTGATGATCTCTTAGTACAGGATCAATTTATTGGCGCAGATGACAAGGTACGGGATTCCGGAAAAGTAAGTGTATCTATTACATATTCTAAAGATAATGTCGCTATAGGGCATACAGGCATTAATATTACAGCCGGAGACAAAGCGCCAGCTTTTGCCTATTCATCTAATCTTACGAAAGAACAAGCTACCTACTTTAGTGACTCTGTAATTGATTATTTTAATGTAGAAGTAAGGGATCAATTTGTTGCTACTACAAAAATTATTGTATGAAAAAAATATTTACAAATGGCTGTTTCGATGTTATTCACCGCGGTCATTTAGAATTATTTGAATATGGCTACTATCGTTTAAAAAAATAATGAATTTTTTTCAGTTACAAAACAAGCTTTTCTATTCTAAAAAAGATAAAGCAGAAGATTTAGATACAGAAGGAGAACAAGCATTTGTTCCTTTTTTGTTTAATAGATGGCTTTCATTTTATAACAACGATATGTCTGTTTTTACAAATGAGACATTTAATAAATTTAGTACAATTTTTGATGATAAACAACAGGCTTATAGACTTTATTATTATCTTATTCCAAGACTTAAATGGAAAAAAATAACGTATATTAAAAAGAAGAAAAAAGAGGCTGAAGAAGAGGAAAATTTACAACTTATAGCTAACAACAAAAATATATCAAAACGAGAGTTACTGCAATATGTAGAATTAGCAAAGACGTTTGCTAAATAAATGTATGGCAATGGCAAGTATTGATAATTTAGCTCCAACAAAAAGTATGATCGACCTATCTAATCCGGATAAAGGTCACTTTGGCTTAGAGGATTATGAGTTAAGTTTTATTTTTGATGATATTTTATTAATTGAATATGTTGATGAAACTGAAGAGGGTGAGGTTCTCCGAAATGGTATTGTAGTTCCTACGAATGCTATTAATAAAGCATGGCGGAGAGGTAAAGTTATTCTTGCAGGTCCCGATGCCAAGTATGCAAAGGAAGAAGATATTGTAGTTTTTCCTAATAATATGGGTGTGACTATTACAGGTGTTCACGTCACAGGAAAAGGTAAAGTTAGAAAAGGCATTTTCTTAAACGAAGAAAGAATGTTCGGAATTTGCAAAAAGAGAAATGATAGTACAGAGAGCAACACTTGATTCTATTCTCTTGGATAATGTATGTGATGTTAGATTTGCCCGTAAGATAGTTAAACCTGGGCAAGCTCCAACCAGAAGGATGCTCTGTACAAAATCTTTATCATTGCTAAATTCCACCAATGGTAGAATTTCTTTAAATTATTTTCCCCCAAAGAACCCGCCACATTCTTATCTTGCCCCAGATAATTTAGCAGTAGCATGGGACATATTAATCCAAGACTATAGAAATATAAGCATGAATCAATGCAACTTAATAAGCCAGATCCCTGCAAATGAGGACTTTTGGACTTACTTTAATGAAAGTATATATCCTATGTCTTCACAACAAAAATTTAACTTTATGAATTCATGAATATTAATTTAGAGAGAGTTACTGATTTTTTAAAACCATTCTTATTAAGAGATATTATTATAAAAACAGACAAGAAGATTCTTAAAAAAGGTAAGCTTAAAATATTCCAAATAAAGCAATATTATATAAACCTAACGCTAGAATATAATGATACTTTAAAGTCTTATGATATACCTTATCCATTTAAAGTTGAAGATATTGAAAACTGCACGATTTTAAATTACCATTTAAGTTGTTTTATACCCAAAAAACAAGTTAATACAATTAAATTTTTAGATAGCTCCTCAAAGTCAAAACTATATAATAATCTAGTGTACATCTTGCCTTCTGAGGAAACGTAACTATAATTAATTGTGCATGTTGGCTTAATTAATAGCTTCCCGGATGGTTACAATCCAAATCCACAACAAGTAAAGCTCCTTAAAAATATTGACCAGGGATTTCAGGATGGGTATAAATTTGTTGTGTGTAATGCACCAACCGGTTCTGGAAAATCATTTGTATCTAAAACATTGGGCAATGTTGCTGATAAACCTACCCAAGAATTTAGAGATCTTATAACTCACTATTTAGCGTATAGGCGGTCACAAGGAGGCGGATATGCATATGAAGATGATTGTAATGATGAACAAGCGTTCGGATGCACGGCTTTAACTATTACTAAAGCCTTACAAGATCAATATAAAGATTTATTTGAAGATATACATGTATTAAAAGGTAAATCTAATTATCAATGTGCTGTAGACGACCGATTTACAGTTGAGCTAGCACCCTGCTTACATGTATCGAAGCTTAAGGAAGAGTGTTGGGCTAAAAAAATTTGCCCATATTATGAAAGTAGAAATAACGCCCTTACTTCTACTTTCAGTACTCTTAACTATAATATGTTCTTTTCTTTACCGGATCACTTAAAGAAAAGACAATACATTATTTGTGATGAGGCCTCACAATTAGAAGATCAATTAGTAAAAGAGTTTTCTTGTAACGTAAATTTTGAAGCACTTAAAAAATTAGAAGTAAAAATAAGACCCTTTTACACAAAAAGTAATGCTAATATAGTGCGGTGGATCAATACACTTATTTTAGATCTCAATGATCGAATAGAGTGCTTAAGGGATATTGTAAATAGTGCTCCTAAAGCTAAAAATAGACATATTATTGAAAAAAAGAACGAACTAATTACTTTACGTAATACCCACTCTAAATTATCTCTCATTCTAGATACATGGCATGAAAGTGAGTACATTTTTGAGAGAGATTCTAAAGGGATTACTTTTATGCCTCTAAAAGTAGACAAATTATCTGACCATCTTTTTAAACATGCTGATAAAATTATTTTAATGTCAGCGACTATTATAGATCCAAATAATTTTTGCAAGTCTTTAGGTATTAAAAAGTTTAAGTATGTTGAAGCAGAGTCCTCTTTTGACCCAAAAAATGCCCCTATTTACTGTAATACAAAAGTAAAGCTAAATTATCATACCATGAAGCGCAATCTACCTAAAGTAGTAGAGCAAGTTAAAGAAATTTGCAAGTTTCATAAAAATGATAAGGGTATAATACATACACATAACAACACTATAACAAAATTTTTATCACAAAATCTAACAGACGACCGCTTTTTAATTAGAGAACCCGGAATAAGAAACGAACTTCTTTTAGAGGAGCATTTAAAAAATAAAGAGCCAACTGTATTAATATCCCCTTCAATGTCCCACGGCGTTGATTTAAAAGATAAACTAGCACGTTTTCAAATAATAGTAAAAGCACCTTTTCTACCAACAAAAGATAAACGAATAGAGAGACTAATGAAAGACGATTCTCATTGGTATATAAATAAAATGCTTTGCTCTCTTATACAAGCATGTGGTAGAGGGATTCGTTCAAAAAAGGATCATTGTATAACTTATATATTAGATGGTACAATAGTGGAAAACATTATTAAGAACAAGCATAAGCTTCCAAAATATTTTGTTGAACGGTTTTCGTAATAAATATATATAAGTGAAGAATAGAGCTTACCATTTTGAGATTAAAAATCTTCTTACACAGTTTGTGGCTGCATTTGATGATGTAGTAATTAAAAGATTTAACAAAGATCGACAAGCCAAGCAGTTAGTAGAGGTTAGATATGTGTTTGCACCCAAGCAGCGGGTGATGTATGATATTATTAATAAGGCACAAAACATTACCCTACCTGTAGTTGCAGTAAACTTAGCAAGCGTAAGTAGAGATGAAAGTAGGGTTTTTAATAAATTGCAACATTCTGGCGTGCCGTCAACTACTGATGAAAATCCACCGGCGTATTCAAAATTCTTAATGCCTGTTCCTATTAATTTAGAAGTTAATATGTCTATTTTAGCAAGATACATGCAAGATATAGATCAAATTATTTCTAATTTTGTACCATATAACAACCCCTATATTATATTATCGTGGGAAGTTCCTAGTGATTTCGGGGCAAATTATACACAAGAAATACGAAGTGAAGTATTATGGAATGGTGAACTTACTTATGATACACCTACAGATACTACTTACAATGATCAATTTAGAGTTACAGTAGATACTTCCTTTACAATTAAAGGGTGGTTGTTTCCGGAGGAAAAAGATACATCAGGCCCAATTTATAAAATAGATAACAATTTTATAAATGTAAATCTAGCTAACAAAATTTATTCACCATATGACCCTCAAAATGAAGAGTTACAAGTAGAATATCTTACCTACGAGCAGCAAGGTTATGCAGCTCTATCTTCTTACAATAGTTCTATTACCGGTAACCTTAGCTACACGGAAACAGTTACAGTTTCTGGAATCCCTGAATTTACAAATATATTTTATTCCACAACTGGTACATTTGCTCCACTTAGAGGGTTAATTAATGTAAAGAAACACAATAACAATAGTTTTATTTTATATGGTAAACGGTTTGGCTTTAGTAATAGTTTTTATATTAGTTCAAATAACCCAGACCTATTCCCAGAAAGCACAACTTACGAACCTATTACTTCCGCCAAATCAGATACAATTTCCGGGTATAAACTTAGTAACAGTCTTTATAATATAGATGGTGATAACTTTGTAAGTATCTACCTACCCGCATCAACATTAAGCGCTAATGGCAAATTTGTTTTCATTACTAATAATAACGCTGGAACAGCAAGTTCTTTCCAGGCCAGTAGCTCTATCATTGCTCTAACATAAATATATAAACATATGCCAGGCTCCGGATCATCAACTTCTTCAGGTAAAAACCGTAATTATGTAACTAATGACGGTCGTGCATCAACTTTTGGAAGAAATTTAGTTCAATATATTCAAAACCGATTACCATACGCCGGCAACCCGGAAGATCAAACTCTAAACCCTAAGTATAAATTATTTGCAAAGGCAGGAATGAGAAGATCTGAAGCGCTAGCTAGGGCATCTGTTTCTTCTTCTAATCCTTATAATAATCTCCCTATAGGTGATTTCGGGAAAGATACTACGTTTCAAGATGTCATGTACGCAAATGTACAAGATGACAAGGCGGGTAGATTAAGGGACTACCGGATTATGGCTGCTTATTCTGAAGTAGCTGATGCACTGGATGAAATATGCGACGAAACTATTAATCCAGATGATACTGGGTTTATTGCTAAGTTGCAATTAAAAAATATTGATCTTACTGTAGACGATAAAAAAGTATTAGATGAAGAATTTGATAAGTATGTAACTTATTACGATCTCAGAAATAGAGGCTGGGAATATTTTAGACAATTACTGGTAGAGGGTGAAGTTTTCTTTGAGCTTATTATTCATGAAGGGTATGTGGAGGATGGTGTGTTAGGTGTTATTAATTTACCAGCCGAGATTATTGACCCGGTATATAACAATATACAAAACATGCTAGTTAAAGGGTATATCTATAGAAAGCCTATTTTTAGTCCATCCCAACCAAATAAAGTAGAAAAGATTGAATTCATACCAATGGATGCAAATCAAATTGTATATGTTAATTCAGGTGTTTATAATGATACTAAAAACTTTGTGGTACCTTTCTTAGAAAATGCTAGAAGACCTTATCGTCAATTATCTCTTATTGAAGATGCAATTGTTATTTATAGATTGGTGAGAGCACCTGAAAGGTTAGTATTTAATATCGATGTAGGTAACATGTCACCACCTAAAGCTGAGGCCTATTTAAAGAAACTTATCCAAAATTACTGGTCAAGAAAAACATTTGACTTAGATCAAAATGATGTGGTTAAAAAGTTTAATCCTCAATCAATGCTTGATGCATTTTGGTTTGCAAAACGATCAGGGCAAGAGGCTTCTGACGTTAAACAACTTGATGGTGGAACTAATTTAGGTGAGCTTGCTGACTTAATGTATTTTATTAAGAAGCTATACAGAGCTCTTAAAGTGCCTTCTGTTAGACTAGATCCTGAACAGTCTGTAGAGGCAGGTGGCACTTCTATTCTCAGAGAAGAATTAAAATTTGCTAGGTTTGTTATTAGACAGCAAGAAAGATTTGCATCTGGATTAAAACGAGGATTTATAACTCATCTTAAATTAAAAAAACTATTTGAAAAATTTGATTTAGTTGAAACTAATTTTGAGGTTGCATTTAACGTACCTACTAATTTTTTCGAATTAAGAGAAAGTCAACGACTAGAGTTAAAAACAACTTCATATACCAATGTAGCCGCTGATGAATTTATCGCAGCGACGTATGCACAGAAAAAATATTTGGGGTGGAAAGATAGAGATATATTAGCTAATAGAGAGTTTTTACGTAAAGATGCTGAACTGCAATGGGAATTAGCTCAAATAGCTGCTGCCGGTCCAGCATGGAAAGAGATGGCAGTAGCAGGTGAACTAGCAGAAGGAGAAGCTGCTGTTGGTGGTGAGGGAGCCGGAGTTGGTGGCGGTGGTGCTATACCAGAGTTTGGAGGAGGAGAGGCTGATGTCGGCGGAGGAGAGGAAATTGAAGCCGGTGTTGAAGCAGAGGTGGAAACAGAAGAGCCAGTAGTTTAACGAGCTGGATTGGAACTAAAGTATTGAGTTCTATAGTATATTGGGCCATCGTTGTCCGGCACCTGCGCAGATATCTGATTTACATTTGTGAGGCCTCTAAGTGTAAATGTGGCACCATCAGCAACCTTTACTGAGCTCCCAGGCCCAAGATAATTATTATCATATAACGTAAGTATGCCCCCTGAAGAATTTATAATAATAACTTCAGAGCAAGGCTGACCATTCCACGGTGGGGTATTATCAGTACCTGAGAGTCTTATTACCCCAGAGGAAATAGTTAATGCCATTCCGAACGACCTACACTCATTAATATTAAAATAATTGGTATCGCTATTACTTGAAGGTGCGTCAGGCATATATTTATTTATAGTATAAGTAAAAGAGTCAGCAGCTTAATTATCTGCATGGATTTGAACTAAAATATTGAGTTCTATAGTATACTGGCCCAGCAGATGCAGCAGATGCTGATATTTCGTTTACATTAGTAAGCCCTCTAAGTGTAAATTCTTTAGCGGTGGCAATTTTGAGTTGAAAACCAGGCCCAAGATAATTATTATCATATAAAGTAAGGATCCCGCCCGTAGAATTAATAATTGTAACTTCTGAACAGGGTTGACCTTTATATGGGGCTTGATCTGTACCAGAAAGTCTAGTTAAGGTAGTAGCCGGTAGGCTCATTCCGAACGATCTACACTGATTAATGTTAAAATAATTGGTATCGCTATTACTTGAAGGTGCATCTGGCATATATTTATTTATGCCAGAATAAATAAATATATGGCGTCTGCATGTACCATTAAACCACTTTCCGCTTTTTTATCAACAAATCTTAATAATAAGATTCAAACATATGACAGGTTGGGTGAAAGAATTAAAAGAACTTTAGGGTGGCCTGTTGTTTCAGTAGAAATTCATACTGATCAATTAAGAGAAAATATTCAAATTGCTGTAGAGTATTTTACTAAATTCGCAGGATTTACTAGAGAATATTTAATTTTTGATTCTTCTATGTATGAAGTTAATAAAGGCGTCCGTCTAGATTTTCTGTATACCCTAGCAAACACTGATGTAGACTCAATAGCTAAGGAAGCAGCCGGTACTAATCCACTTGGACCAGGGCCTGAGTGGTTGGGATCTACTCCAGAATCGGTATTCGTATGCACTTCTGCAATTTTATCCGGAAATTTCTTTAATAGTAAATTTTCGTTAGCTGCTTCTACGGGTACGGGATCAACCGTACTCACAGGATCCCTTTCTTCTATCTATACACCAATTTCAGCCGGCGGTCAAAATGGAATTCAACTGTTCTCTCTCGTTGATCAATCACTTTATTCTTCTATAACTTCATTAAAAACCTCTGCCGGATCATCTCTAGGCATGAGCTTTTCTTCTGCATTCACTAGATCACCTAGACAGACGCTTACACTTCAAGGTTCGGCCTCCGATGCAACAACATTTCAAAACGTATTTGATTATGATATTATGGATTATAGAAAAGTAGTAGAAGTGGTAGATCTAGAAGAAGGATCTACTACCGGCATTAATACGTTATTTACTTTAGAACAGACTCTTGCTCAACAAACATATTTTAGTTACGCTTTAGGAAACTACGGATTTGATTTAGTATCATGGTATACATTAAAGGAATGGATAGATACAAGAGAAAAAATGCTTGCTATTCACAGAGATATTAAGTTTGATCCAAGAACTCAATACATGCAAATATATCCGCAGCCGGTTACCGAAAGATTTTATGGAGTAGTAGCTTGTTATTTGGAGCGGCCTATAATAGATGTCATAAAAGAGCAATGGGTATATGAGTATGCTCTCGCACTTTGTATGATGACAGTTGGTAGAATTAGAGGTAAATTTGGAAATGTTGCACTCTTAGGCGGAGGTTCATTAAATTATGAGATGTTGGCTGAAGGAGCAGAGCGTAAAAAGGAACTCGAAGCTAAATTGTTAGACGGGCCGTCTCCTGGGTTTGGCGATGCTGATCCAGCAATGTTCTTTGTAGGATGAGAAAAAAATGGCGGCAAGGTATTTTTGTACCTAAAAATCAAGATAAGTTTATCGGTACAAAAGCTACCTATCGATCTGGTCTCGAATTAAAATTCTTTAGATTTTGCGATAGTAATCCCAACGTGTTGGAATGGGGTAGTGAAAACATAGTTGTACCTTATAGAAGCCCTTTAGACAACAAGTATCACAAGTATTATGTTGATAATTTTGTAGTAATAAAAGAGAGCTCAGAGATAAAAAAGTATTTAGTAGAAATTAAGCCATATAAACAGACAAAAAAGCCTCAAACCAAATATAGAAAAAAGGCTCATTTAATATATGAGCAAAAAGCATACGTAATTAATCAATCAAAATGGGATGCAGCTAGGGAGTATTGCAAGAAGTGTGGATATACCTTTATAATTATAACAGAAAAGGAGCTTTATAATAAAAAGTGACTAAATAACTATATGGCTTTAAAACTTAACTTAGTTGTAGAAAAACCTGATATAAATGATCAGTTTGAATACATCGAAGAAGAAGTAAATTCAAGCTCACCAACCAATCTTTACATAAAGGGTCCTTATATGATGGCCGAAGGTGTTAATAGAAATAATCGATTATATCCTTTAGATGAATTAGAGAGAGAAGTAAAGCGGTATAATGAAGAAATGATTACCCCGGGCCGTGCAATGGGTGAATTAAACCATCCAACCTCTGCAGATGTTGATCTTGAGAGAGCCTGTCATATGGTAACAGAGCTTATCCAGGATGGTAACGTTTTTTATGGTAAATCTAAAGTACTTTCAACTCCTTGTGGTCAAATTGTAAGATCGCTTATTAATGATGGCGTTAAAGTTGGCATGTCTTCAAGAGCTTTAGGTACCTTAGAAGAAAGCCAAAAACACAATACGGTTAAAAATATGAAGCTTGTTGCTATTGATTGTGTAGCAGATCCATCATATCCAAGTGCTTTTGTCAATGGCATTCTAGAATCAAAGCAATGGGTTGTAGTTGGAGACGGTAAATATGAGGAAGTTTACGAAAATTTTGAAAAATCACTACAAAAATTACCTAAAAAGGAGGTAGATACCTTTTTACGTGATAGAATTCTAAGTTTTATTAAGTCAATTTAATAAATAATATTATGGCCAAACAAAGAACAAAAATTTCTAAGTTTATAAAAGAGGTTTCTAATAAAAATTACGCCCGGGCACATAAATATTTAAAGAGCCTCATTGAAGATAAGATAACAAACAAAATCGATAAGGCTACAGATAAACCACTTTTTTAATCATGTCAGAAAAACAACTATTACCTAAAGAAGCAACAGAAATACTCACCGAGGAATCAGTCGGTGCTATAGAAGGTGCTATTAAAGATAAAATAGACTTACAAGTAGAATTAGCTTTAACTCAACAAGATGATTTATATGCTGAAAAGCTTCATGAACTTGTTACTGCAATTGATAAAGACCATACATCTAAATTAAATAGAGTGGTAGAGGCAGTTGATCATAACAATGCTACTAAGTTAATTAAAGTTATTAAGCGATATGACAAGGAGCTTAATTCTAAAGCTAATGGATTTAAAGAGACTTTAGTAGAGTCTATTTCTGATTATATTGAAGAGTATGTTGATGAAGCTATTCCTGCAAAGGCTATTTTAGAAGCGACTCAAAACAGAACTGCTAGAGAAGTTCTTGCTAACTTAAGAAAAGTTCTTGCTGTTGATTCGACACTTATGAGTGAGTCAGTTAAAGAAGCTGTTGTTGATGGTAAGACACAAATTGATGACTTAGACCAAAAAGTTACAAAGCTTGAAAAAGAAAATAAACTGCTTAAAGAAGCTTATACTACTACAAAAGCTGATTTAATATTAGAATCTAAAACTTCACACCTGTCCGGTAAGAAGAAAGAATATATGATAAGGATTCTTAGTGATAAATCACCGAAGTTTATTGCAGAAAATTACGAATACACTGAGAGGCTCTTTGACAAAAAGGAAAGACAAAGAATTAGTGTAATTAAAGAGCAAGCCTTTACAAGACGCAAGGTCAAAGCTGATGCCCCACGACCAAGAATTTCAGAAAAGAAAAAAGAAAACGCAGTGCGCAACCCTTATTTGGAGGAGTTACAACGCCACCACAAATAATTTCTAACCCTGAACAATGAGGTGCTTGTCACCTGAGTAACTTGGGACTTGATCCCATGAGGTAAAAAATGAAAGGAAACGTCTAATATGAACAAACCACAATCATTTATCGATAGAGATAGAGCAGATGTCCTACTTGAAAAGTGGGCTCCTGTTCTTGAATATTCTTCTGATAGTGTTAAGCCTATTGAAGACGATCATACTCGCTTAAATACCGCCATTCTTCTTGAAAACCAAGAAAAGTGGTGTATTGAAGAAAACACCGCTGGAGCTGATGGCTCTTTCGGTGGTGGTGTTACTACCGGATCTATTTACAACCCCATGGGGGGTGGTATTGGATCAGGTGACACTTATGCGACTGGTGATGCTCGTCTTCCTAAGGTCCTTATTCCGATGATTCGTCGTACCTTCCCCGAATTGATCACCAACGAAATCGTTGGTGTGCAGCCTATGTCTGGTCCTGTTGGACTGGCATTCGCTCTTCGCTATGCCTATCAGTCTGATACTCTTGGTACCGGTACTGATGGTAAGAGCGCATCTTCTGGAGGAACAGGAACATCCCTTACCCCTACGGGGCAAGGTCGTACCTACAACGGTGCTACGGATCTCCCTAGTACGGAGCTCGGATACCAACTCCTTGATACGCGATTTACCGGTATGTCATCCACCAGCCTTAGTGGCGATGGTAGCTACTGGACTTTCGCAAATCAAGATAAAGGTGTTGCAAACGTTCTTTCTGCTTTTGAGATTACTGGAAACATTCCTCAGGTCGAGGTTAAGTTCGAGAAGACAGCCGTTGAGGCTGGTACCCGTAAATTGGGTGCCCGTTGGTCTGTTGAACTTGAGCAAGATCTTAAGAACATGAACGGTATCGATATTGATGCTGAAATCACGAACGCTATGTCGTACGAGATTCAAGCTGAAATCGACCGTGAAATGCTCATGAGAATGATTCAGACCTGTCTCACAGCTGGATTAACTAGAGGCTATTCAATCTGGTCACCTGCTTCTGCAGATGGTCGTTGGATGGTCGAACGTAATAGGGACTTCTATCAACGTCTTATCATCGAAGCCAATCGTATTGCCGTACGTAACAGACGTGGAGCTGCTAACTTTATTGTAGCAACTCCTCGTGTTTGCGCCATCCTCGAGATGCTCCCTGAATTTCAGTGGGTGCCTGTACAGGGTGATGTTAACACACAGCCTGTTGGTATTGCAAAGGTTGGTTCACTTGGTGGAAGATTCAACGTTTACCGTGATACTCGTACTGAAGTTCAGAACTCAAGCGAATATTCTCCAAACTACTACACTGGGCAATCGCCCACGACTGGTATTGAATATGCGCTTCTTGGCTATAAAGGCCCTGAATTCTACGATACTGGTATCATTTATTGTCCTTACATTCCTGTCATGGTACAGAGAACTATTGGTCCGAACGACTTTGCGCCACGCGTTGGCTTGCTTACTCGTTATGGTGTTGTTGACAACATCTTCGGAGCAAATCTCTACTATCATGTCGTGATTATTCAGGGACTCGGTGTTGCGTTTACTCCAGCTTCTCAGTCAGTGTACTTCTAATCTTAGAACGTCGCTGATTAAGCAGCAGTCGAGAGACAAACTTAAAAACGGTGGAACGAAAGTTCCACCGTTTTTTTTGTTTAAGTTTATGTAAATATTATCATTTTTGCATAAATATTTGTATGGCCAATTACCACGACCCACAGGGATTTTCATTTACGGCAGGTGTTTATGATACTGATGCTCTAAGCGCGAGTCCAGCACCTACTTTAAGCCCCTTTCAATCACAATTAAGTAAATTATCATTATCCGCATATGGTGATAATGGAGGTAACGTTTCAATTGAAACTAAAGAAGCAAGAAATGTTGTACCACAGATGGTTTTGAGTGGATCAAAAGAGTTTGATGCATCAGCACCTAACCCTCAAGGTCGAACCGGTAGGTCTCTTAGTGCTGTTGTTGTAGGAGTCCTCTTCAATGAAGTTCTTTCTGGTGCCTCTTATACAGATGGGGATGTTACACACACGTGCCCATTATCAGACGTTATATTAGTAAGTCCGGACTTCACAACACAAGCTCACGGAGACGCTACTGTGTATCAACAGGATACTGTTATTAGAACCTCTTTAACAGCAGGACATACTATTGCCACGATTAACTCTAATAGAGATACTACTTATTATTACTTACCCCGGGGTGGTTGCCCTAACGGTATGAATGGAGCCGCTGGTGACATGCCTCGAGTTTTTCCTAACGCTTCGTTAAGCGCTACTACAATAACAGCAGAGTTTGCAATAGATGATATTGTAGATGCATTATCAGGATGCCAATTCACAATACAGCTGTCTGATGGCCAAACCAAAACTGTCGGATTTAGTGGCTTTGGATCAACTAACGCTACATCACAAAACGCTACAGTTAACCCGTTAACAGGGTCAAACTTTATGCTTAGTGCAAATGGACAAACTGCTCCTGATTGGATTGTTGTTGGAGATACGAAGATTGCTACCTATGCCGGAGCAGGTGCGCTTGCTGCAGCACTGACCTCCATTACATATGCGATAGGACTATCCGGTTCATCTAATGCAATAGGGGCAGCGTTTGTAAAAGGTTCAGATACATTTGTTATTTGCATGTCAGCTTATGTTAAAAACCAGGAAGCTCAGAAGATCTTTTATCCATCAGTTACGCCAGGATTTACAGGTGATGATGATACCTTTAGTGGATTTGATGTAACAGAGCATGATCCAGGTATTAGTATACCAGGTGCACATCCAACGTTTAAAGAAGCAATGGGCACAGGACCTGAAATAAGAAGGTTGTGGGCAGCAGGTTATATTTAACCTAATCGTCAGTAGTCTGTATCCAATCACTTGGAAGACTTATTATTCATCACCTTCCAAAGGCGGTTTCTCTGGCTCAACAATAATATGACCGCCACTATCTGTCATCGGATTGCCGGGATTGGTCATAGCCACGTCTTGTCTCTCACCTATGACCATCCATGATACATCTGCAGTAGAGTCTGGAACACAACTCTCTACAGTAAGTACATTACCAGCCACAGAGCCTTTTACCGGATCCCAATTAGTTTCATTAGTGGTAAATGCTCTTATACATCTGTTTAAAGCAACAAAGGTACCGTCTGTCATCCCAGCACAATTATCGATATTAACTGTTGCGCTCCCGGAAGTTAGCTTTATTGAACCACTATAGATATTATCTGCTTGAGGTCCTTCTATAAACGAGTGCACTAAGTTATGAGTATCCTTTTTAGATTCAAGAGGATGATCAATGTGAAAAGAACCTGAGCTTTTATAAAGATAATCAAACCAACCATAATAACCGCAAACTGTACCACCAGTCGCGCATATATCACTGCCGGCAAGAAAATAACATGAGCAGGTACTACCACTCCCATCAAAGCAAGAATATCCATCAGTAACATTGGATCCACAAACGCAGCCACCGCCGTAAACTACACCGCTACCTGCGCATATATTACCGGTGCTGCAGATATACCCACCACATACAGATGTAGTACCACAAACGTTTGTACCTTTAACAAGAGCACCACAAACTGATGTAGTACCACATACAGCAGGAGCACAGACGGCTGTACCACCACAAACCTTCACTCCATATACATTATTTTGAGTGACTATAGCTCCAGCTGCACTCAATGTACCGGTAGCAGTTAAGTTTCCATTAATGGTTACCATTTCTGTCGGAGAAATAGTATTAAAGCCCCAATTACCATTACCCATCATCACCGTTGGATATGTACCATAGTTAGAAAAATAAAAGGCTTTTGTTGAGGCAGCAACTGCAGATGAGGCACCTTTTTTAGCCTGAAAATTAACTCCACCTACCCAAGATGTTGTGGTATCTGCGTTTAAACTACCTATTATTTGCAACCCGGGGCGGTTGGAGTCGTCCTGAACACCAGTAATAGTCGGATCGAACTTATTATTACTACTAGTATTATTACCAATACCTACATAACTTGAGGTATCATCAGATACAGAAAACTTCGCGACCAATTCTGAAGTTGATGCTACTGCAGGTGCAACAACATGAAAAGGAGTTTCAGGCGCCGTTGTACCAATACCAACACTACCAGCAAAATAGTTATTAGCACTTAGCGTGTTGATAACGCTAAGACCACCAGCTGTAGTAAGCCCGCCTGTAGCTGTTAAGTTTCCATTAATGGTAAGTGCTTCAGTTGGCGCTGTTGTACCAATACCAACTTTATCGTTTGCAGCGTCTACATATAATGTATCAGTATCAACGTAGAAATTACCGGTTGACCCAGCAAACGCACCCACTGTAAAATTATTGCTTTGGAAGCGAATGTCTTTTGTAGATTTAGAATTTATAAAAGTTACGCCACTTGAGTGCTGTAATAAAGCAAAATCGGTTGTGCTGTTCAGATCCACATGACTAAATCCAGCATAATCGCTGAACCCTACATATCCCACATGCGCCCTACCGATTTCAGCGCTCACATCCTCATCCGGAGCAACCTCGAGTCTTTCTGTTGGGTTATTTGTACCTATACCAACACTACCAGCAAAATAGTTATTAGCACTTAGCGTGTTGATAACGCTAAGACCACCAGCTGTAGTAAGCCCGCCTGTAGCTGTTAAGTTTCCATTAATGGTAAGTGCTTCAGTTGGCGCTG
>Ga0209482_1000868_pt1 | contig 23717 bp, 22 predicted proteins | sample CoawatmetaG10DNA_FD_187512 | JGI IMG/M metagenome (GOLD analysis project Ga0209482, IMG submission 187512) | Marine microbial communities from the West Antarctic Peninsula - Coastal water metaG104-DNA (SPAdes) (version 2) | ecosystem: Environmental > Aquatic > Marine > Coastal ...
ATCAATATTTTTCACATTCTTAATATCCATTAACTAAAAAATTGTTTCATCGTATTATATTATTTGAATCACTAACACCGCTATTCTAAATTTAATTTTTTCTTCATGAAAAAAAATAGTTGATAAATAATTGGAGAGGCAAGAATAATAATAATTGGCAGTAACTTAGATCGGTGTCGCAAACCCGTTCCAAAATTTCCAACTGCTATGGAAAATAATATAGATAAGAAAATAAGAAATAATAATAAAATCAATGCCCGAGGATTAGACTTAATATATTTGCTATAACTGAATATTGAAATAAATAAAATTAAATAAACTACTCCGTCTAAGAAGCCAATAATATGTTTAAATTTTGAAATATCCCATAGAAATGGAGAAAAAAGAAAATAAAATAATTTGGGCACTGCAAGCAACATAAACTGTATAGGAGTATCAGCTATTAACCAAGATGGATAGGCTGCATCTCCGTTGTACATCAGACTTGCCCTCAAAATCAAATTGTCCATATTTAGCCAGCTATAATATGGAAACGTCAAAGATGTAGCAAATGTATAAATATAAAGTCCACAAGATAAACAAACTATAATTATTAAAATAGATTGCGCATCAAGTCGAGAATTATTAGTTAAACTAGTATAAACAAGCTTAAGGTTATACAGAAACAACAGACCTATAAACAAAACACCCCCCATTGCCATACCAGGATGAAGGAGAATCTGTAAAGAAAATGCCATTAAAGCAATAAATGCATGTTTTATTTTGATTGTTTGTGACCATAAAATAACATGAAGCAGGCCATAAGTAATTAACAAAGTAATAAACACTTCGCGCATGGTAAGAGACGAATATAAAATCAAAATTGGATATATAGCTACTAACCAAGCAGATGTCTTAGCAAAACTTTGCGAACCCCAAACTTGTATAGATAATTTCCATACTAACACCACACAATAGACACCCGCTATTACACTAATAGACTGAAGAATTAAAGGGTCTCTACCAAAAATTGCATAAAACAGCGACCCCACATTTGAATAGGTCCATGGCAGTCCTTTTTCAAAAAAATGTGAATAGGCAACTATCAAGCCGTCCTTCCCCCAAGCCCATGAGAAATACTCAAATCCAGTCGCATCAACCCCACCATCTGGAAGCGTTACAACATATAAATTAATTAATGCTGCACTTATACGAAAAATAAATGCAATTGCAATAGCCCAAGCTATCTCTTTATACTTTTGTGTAAGCCAAATTGTGACACCAGCTATTAAAAATACGAAAATTGATCCAAACATTTTTTTTCCGTTTATGTTAGTTACGTAATAAGGATATTGTCTCTTCAATACCACGTCTTAAACTTCCAGTAAAACTAAACCCTTTGTCTTTAAACTTATCACAAGACACTTCATAAGATAGTTGATTCATGATTCTATTGTCTACAAACTCAATGTTCAGATCTGGAATAAATTCTCTAATTATGTCAGTTACTTGATGCACAGTTGCATTTTCAGTGAGTATGTTGTAGATTCCACCATCAAACAAGTTGTTTCTTATAATAAATTCTATCGATCTTGATGCATCAAGTAAATCTAAATATGGTCTCTTTTGATCGTATGCTGTCGACCAAACGCTAATAGGTTTTCCCATTGCTGCTTGCCAACAAAACTTATTTACTGCAGTATGAAATCTCATACCCGGAGAGGCCCCAAAGATTGTACCAAATCGACAATGAATTGCATTCAAACCTTCATCATTGCATAATGTTGCAATCAACTCTTCTTCTTTAAGTTTAGTAGTTGCATATGGGCTTTGAGGTTGCAGCTCTTCATCAGAGCAGTCTTCATCAACAACATCGTTTTGAGTACCGTAAACACTAGTTGACGATAATGCAATTAATGATGCACCATTTTTAACACAGGCGTTAGCAACTTTAACAGTTGACTGGTAATTATTAACCTCCAACTCTTCGGCTCGATCAAAACTTCCTGCTGCATCTGTAATTGCAGCTAAATGCACTACTACATTTGCATTAGAAAACACGGCATTCAAATCCATATTTGCAACATCTCCTTCAATAAATTGGTATTTACCTTCAGCTGGAAGGTTAAACAAAGAAGGAAAACGTTGAGTCATCATATTATCGATTATGACAATTTCAGATCCTTTGAATCGAAACCCAAGCTCACGAATTAAATAAGATCCAATATGTCCAGTCGCGCCAGTTACTATTATTTTCAAAGTACTACCCTCACCCTATAATTTGTTTAGAAAAAAGCTTAAAATCCTCATAGTCACGTATATAATCCGCTTCTTCATAAGGTCGATCACAAAGCACAGTAAGAGTTGTATTCTCCTCTATATATTTTTGATACCCCCATATTCCTGGAGGAATAAATAGCCCGAAATTTGCTTTATCGAGAACACATGTCTCAGTTGTAACAGTGTCATCACATTTCACTTCTACCGCACCATTAGTACATATTAGCAGCTGTGAGCAGTGCCGATGAGCATGCTCCCCTCGCACGGAGCCTTTCAATGCTCTTACAGTAAATACTCGAGAAACATTAAATGGAATTATGTCTCCTTCAACTACAACCAAGTCACCATTACTTTCTTCGAGATAAGGAAACTCTATCAATTTAACTAACTTCATTATTAATGAACTCCTTACTGTAGTGTTTAACTAATAACTGGATACCTTGCTCTAAAGATACACTTGGCTCCCATCCTGCCAGAGATTTAAATAATTCTATTGAGGCTATATAATTTCTTTTTTCAATTTCATTAACTTCTTTAGGCCACGCAATATTTGTTATAGCTCCTTCAATGCCAGTAATTTTTTCTACTTCATTAGAAATTAATTTAAATACCTCTATGACTGAAGTACCTTTTCCACTTGCAACATTGAATGTGATATCACTTCTATTAGGCAAAATATTATAGTTCATAACACTTGCATACAAAAATGCATTCACAACATCATCAATATAAACATAATCTCTCAGATATTCACCATTTCCATAAATATGAAGGTTTTTATGTTCAAACTTCATTCTTGTAATTTTACTAAGAATACCTCTATCCTTTGCAAGGCTCTCAGCTGGACTTGGACCATAAACATTTGCCAACCTTAATGAAATTGCATCAATTGTATTGCAACTACTTGCCAGCAATAATTGTTGTTCAGCAAAAAACTTATGCAAATCGTATGTAGTAATAGGATTTGGCTGTCTAGTTTCCAATACAGGAAGTACTTCAGTGAGTCCATACACTGTAGCAGTTGAGGAAAAAACTACTCGAGGAATGCGAGATAATTTTTTTGAAGCACTAATCAGTTGAATAATTGGAAATAAGGTTGATATTAAGCTTTCTTTCGGGTCTTTCTCAGCATTATAGATACTAGTATTTCCTGCCAAATGAAAAATAATATCTGATTTATTAACAATTCTAATCCAACTACTTTGTTTGTTTAGATCAAGTACCCAATCTTCAACACCATCTTTTGGAACAAGTTTTTTTCTACTAATACGTATTATTTTTAGTGAGTACTTTTCCAATTCTTGAGTTAATGCAGAACCAATATAGCCACTGGCACCAGTAATAGAGACTACTTTTCCTTCTAATTTATTCCTGATATCTATCATCTTATCTATTTAGCATCAGTAGGAAGGTTATGAGGCAACTGATGACTATCTATCAACTGAGATAATGTTTGATAAGTGGCATCTCTTTGGTGTATGAGAGGAGTAATTGATGGCCAATCAATGTTAACTTCGGAATCATTCCAAACCATTCCACACTCATCATCTGGATCATAAAATCTACTTACTTTATAATGTAAATCAGCAAAATCGCTAAGAACACAAAACCCATGTGCTATACCTGGAGCCATATATACCTGTTTTTGCCCACTATCACTTAATTCAACTCCATGCCATCTTCCAAATGTTGGGGAGTTTTGACGTAAATCTACTCCAACATCAAATACTGAGCCTCGCATGATAGTGACAATTTGTGCTTGAGGTCTGTTAACTTGAAAATGCATCCCTCTAATAACGCCTTTAATAGATCTAGACTGGTTGTCCTGAACAAATTTGTCTAGTATTCCTGCAGCATTATAAATATCTTCTTGATATGTTTCTAGAAAAAAGCCACGATCATCTTTGTAGATAATTGGCTCTATAACAAGAAAACCTTCTAAGGATGTGCTCTTAACTTTAATCATGTATATAATTTAATTAAAAAATTTCTTTAAAGTATTAACTATTTTATTAGCGTCATTAATTGACAGCTCAGGATAAATAGGCAATGAAATTATTTTTTGTATAAGGTTCTCAGTAGTACTCATATCATTTGAAGTCTTTATCCTATTTTGATATGCTGGCTGGAGGTGGACTGGAAGAAGATAGTGAACTCCTGCGTAAATATTCTCTTCTTTTAAGTATTTAAGAAGGCCTTGGCGATTTTCCACCTGGACAACAAAAAGATGAAAAACAGATTCTACTCCTGCGTGGATTGAAGGAAGTTGAATTGGTAGCCCAGATAACTCATCAGAATAAAATTTAGCTAACTTACGTCTTTTTTCATTATCTATATCAAGATATTTAAGTTTAACCCTTAGAACGGCAGCTTGAATTTCATCTAATCTTGAGTTTCTTCCTGGATATATACTAGTCCGATTTTCCCACCCATACTCCCTCAACATTCTAACTTTATTAGCCAGATCAGTACTATTTGAAGTAACTAAGCCAGCGTCTCCAATTGCACCTAAATTTTTAGTAGGATAGCAACTAAAACAACCAAAATCTCCAAAACTACCAAGTCGCTTACCATTATATTTTGCTCCATGAGCTTGAGAAACATCCTCAATTAAGAATAATTTATGAGATTTGCAAAAGGTTAATATCGAATCTAAATCTGCTGCATTTCCATACAAATGAACTGCAATAATAGCTTTTGTATTTTTTGTTAAGCATTCCTCTAATTGAAGTGGGTTTAATGTATAAAATTTAGGTTCTACATCAACTAGCACAGCTTTTGCCCCTGTACACTCAATAGCAGCTACTGTTGCAACTGCGGTATGGGAGACGGTTATAACCTCGTCTCCAGGTCCAATATTTAATGCCCGTAAGGCAAGCTCAATAGCATCTGTGCCGTTGGCAACACCTATTGATGAAGTTGTACCAATATAGTCAGCAAACTCTTTTTCGAGACTTTCTACCTCTTTTCCAAGAACATAACGATTACTGCGCATTACTGAAGTTACAGCTTTTTCAATTTCTAACTGATAACTTTTAAATTGTTCTGAAGGATTTGCGCAGAGAATCTTATTCAATGAATTTTTACCTCAGGAATATAAGTAATCCAATGTCTATTACTACCCATATAATCAATTTCTTTTTTCATTATTTCCTCTGCGTGATTCCATGCAAAAAGTAATACATAATCTGGATTACTTTTTCGAAATTGATCGTACGGTAGAACAGGAATATGAGCTCCAGGTGAATATTTATTTTGTTTAATAGGAGTAGTGTCATAGATACACTCTACAAGTTCAGGAGTTATGCCAAAGTAATTAGTTACTGTAGTACTTTTCGATGTTGCTCCATATGCAACAACTTTTTTTCCTTCCTTTTTCAGCTTTTTAAGTAGTTCAATTAAGTCACCTCTAATTTTGTTAACACTATCGGTAAAACCTAGATATGATTTTTTATTGTCTAATCCTAGCCCCACTTCTTGTTCAATTAAAGTTGCCACATTCTTTGATACTGTTTTCACTCCTTTATGTGCTAATGTATATCGCATTGAGCCACCATGAGTGATTTGTGGCTCAACATTAATAAGTTCTAAATCATGCATATTTGCAAGTTTATTGATTGATAATGCAGAAAATAAGAATACATGCTCATCGTAAATCTGATCAAAAGATGTTTTCTCAATAATCTCACCTAAGTAAGGATCTTCAAATATAAAGATACCACTTTCTTTTAGAAGGGCCTTAACACCATCATAAATAGAGTGCATATAGGGAATATGGCACATCACATTCGCGCTGAGTATTGCATCTGCCTTTTGATGTGTTTTAGATATCTTTTCAGCTAAAGGTCGATCAAAGAATTCTGAAATAACCTCAATTCCTTTGTGCATTGCAATCTTAGCAACATTCTCTGATGGCTCAACCCCGAGACAAGGAACACCACTTGCCACAAAATTCTGCAACATGATTCCATCATTGCTACCAATCTCTAATACAAAAGAATTTTCATCTAAAGCCTGTAATTCAGAAACTGAATCAGCAAATCGTTTAAAATGATCTTTCATGTAATTTGAAGTTGATGAGAAAAAAGCATAGTTTTCATGGAACATTTTTTCCCTATCTGGCTGTTCAACTAACTGCACCATGTTACAACTTTCGCAAAAACCTACCCTCATTGGAAAGGTATATTCATCCTCTAACTCTTTCTTTGTTGAAAATGCATTTGCAATTGGCATATCACCAAAATCAACAAAGGGCTGGTATTCACTTTCACATATTAAACATTTACTCACTTCTACTCCTTAATTATCTTTTTCTACTAGAACAAGATTAGGGTATTTCCCAAAATCATTATTTGAAAGAAATTATATATCATCGATCATGTTATTCTTTATAGTTCAGTTTTTTTTAGCAGGAAATCTCTTCAAAGCAGATAATCTTAAAGCCCTGAAGTCATGAAAACTTATTAATATTCATATCAATAGCTGAGCTAAACATATCATCATATAATGACATTATTTTCTCTTCACTACTCACATGTGATGCATAAATAAAACCTTTTTTTGCAGCTTGATTTCTATTACTTTCATTATCTGCTATATTCTTTATTGCGCTTACCCAGTCATTTGTACTTCCACATGACATTGATAATCCAGCAGCACTCATTGCACTTAAATGCGACGGGGTTTTTGAAACAACTGTCGGTAATCCCATCAACCAAAATATTAATAATTTATCCTCTGGCTTTCCATTGTCCATTGGGTCATTTGAGTTAATAGGAATTATTGCAAAGTCACAAGTACTGCAAATATGAGAAACTGTAAGTTCATTCCATTGGTACAAATTTACATTATTAATATCTATATGTTTATTAACTTCATTGACAGTATATTTGGTTATATATCTATTCATGTATTTCTTGTACTTTAACGCAGTTATTAAATGCAGGTTTATTTGATACTGTTTACTTAGAATTGAGAGCGCCTCCCTAATAACTGCAAATGATTTTATATTATGCGGCATTCCTTCCCAGGCTATATTTAGTTCATTACTAATAGGTTGAGATTTTTCAACTTTTTTATAATTGCAATACATTGTTTTAGCATCCAGAATAATATGAACATTGTCACAATATTGACTAATAAGGTTTTCTTGTTCTTTAGTAGAACAAATCACAATATCTGCCCTTCTACACATTAATTCAATAGATTTTTTATGATTAAATATACAATACTTATACTGCCCAGAAAGGTACTTCACCACACCGCGAAAAAGACCAGTGAATGAAAACGAAGGTAATGCTAAATAAGAATCTACAAGTTCGTATATAACTATAGCTTTTGATTTATTATATTTACTCCAACTTGTTATGTCTGCACCATGAGTAACATAAACTATATCATATTTATTTTCTGGATTAGCAATTTCAAAATTAATTCCCCTATTTTTAGCATACCAAACAAACCTTCTCCGGTCTCCAGAATGTAAAAAGTCTTCTGAATAAGGAGTGTAACCAATATGAAAATTACTAAGCCTACTTTCCATAAACTTTATTTTTTAATCACTTTATTATAAAAATCATGGGAATTTGAAATTCCTTCTAACGATTTAGGTCCATAATAAAATGTATCTACTTTTGAGGGCTTGATTCTTTTAAAAATAGAGCTTAGTGCTAATAAACTTCTTTTATGCCAAAGAACAGAAATAAGGCCAAATTTATCTTTAAAAGTAAGCAAGCCTATCCGGTGAAATAAATCTTTACGATTTATACTTTTATGTCTATATTGTGAAATCCAGAAATGCACTTGATGTTTGACATAATTATTCCTAGATATGCTTATATCAGATAGAAAATTTGGGTAGTTATCTTTAAGTAACTGCAACCATACATACATATTATTTATTAGCGTATTTCCTGGAAGCTGTCCAGGAAACTCACCAGATATACCTAAATAATCTTCTCCACCTTTTTGTTCATCACTAAAAACATAGTGTCCATATGACTTTGGGGTTACTCCAATTATGTACAATTTTTTCTTACTAAAAACCCAGGTGTTTGCTTTTAATAACATTGCATTAAGTGCAAAGTGATCTGGATATGGCGGCCTAAAAAGGTCTCCTTCTACACAATCGATAACTCTTCTTGACCAAATATGTGGTAATGTGTTTAACGGTATTCTGTTATGAAATTTAAACATATCATAAACAATTGATTTTAATTGATTTTCAAATATTACTTCTCCATCAATAAATTTATTTTCATATTTAAAATGTGGATTAGAATAGTAACTTAAATTATTATCAAGGGCATGTGGATATATAAAACTATAACCACAATAACTTATTCCATCCGGGAAATTATTTTCTTCTATCATCGAATCTATAGTATCAAAATATCCAGGCAAAAGATAATCATCATCGCCTATCATCAACACATAATCACCAGAACTTTTCTTGAGTGCATTATTCCAATTATCAGTAACAGATACTAAGCTGTCAGTCCTATAGTACTTCAATCTTTTATCGTCAGAGAATAATTTAACTATCTCAGAAGTATTGTCAGTATTGGCATTATCAAAAACAATTAACTCCATATCTGTGTAATCTTGGCAAAGCACTGAGTCGATACAAGATTTTAGATATTTTGCACCATTTCTTGTTGGTAATAATATAGAAAATTTCATAATTGCATACTTAATTAAAAAACTACAGAGACTTTTTATAGATAACTGTGTAGGCACTTCCATTATACTTTCTATTTTCAATAATCGACAACGGTATACTAAAAAACCACCCAATAACAAATCCAACCCTTTGCATTGTCTTTGAAGAAAACTGATTCATTATTATCCTCTGCCAAGAGAACCTATTCCATGAAAGTCCACCTTTATCATTCGTTGTTTTCATAACTAAATCAAAACCAAGGCTTTTCATTTTAGCTGTTAATAAACATTCTGGAATAAGGTGAATATGGCGCGGTGAATCAATGTGCGGCCAAAAACGTCCTAATAATCTAAACGCAACTGAATCAGGATTGGGAGTTGCGATTAATATAGCTCCTTTCGAGTTAACTTTTTTTGCAGCTTCTTCTAGCACCTTCCATGGCTCTAAAAGGTGCTCAATATTATGCCAGAATGTAATGACATCGTAATTATCTAATGTTGGAAGTATACTTTCTGGCTTATCACCTTGAAAAACTTTTACACCAACCTTATCTGACAAATACTTACAACATAATTTACTCATTTCTATTACACTAACGTCAAACCCAAGACTTTTTGCTTTATATGCAAAAACACCAAATGCCGCTCCTATATCAAGTAATTTTCCATTAGGAACATGATTTTTTATCATTTCAACCTGATATTCAATTTTATTGGCAGTTTTAATTAACTTATCCTTGGAAGGTATCTCGTAATAATCTTCTTTGTAATAATCGCCTAGATTACTTGGAATATTAGATAAAAAAATTAGGCTACACTTACTGCATTTTCTGTATAAAAAAAAGTCATTTAGTATTTTACGGTTATAGTCTTTAGTTTTAAATAAAAAAGAAGAGTCACCATTACAATTTGGGCAGTTAGTTAAAATATTATGATCCATTATTTACTAATCCTAAAAAAAAAAATTAACTCAAAAACGATTTTAGATAACATGAATCACCCCAAAAGTTAATAGGCTCATATTCTGAATAGGAATAAAAACCTAAGTTTAACTCTATATCCCAATTATTTTCCTTCAGCCATGTTTCTACCAAATTTTTAACTGATATTGGTTCTCCTGAACAAACATTAATAACTCCAATATCTTTTTGCAATAATCCTAAATCAACTAGGTATTGAGCGCCCTTTTCAACTGGTAAATAATCACGCAATTGCTCACCTTTAGACATATTAAATCTTGGTTCAGAATTTTGAATTGAATTTTTAAGTTGCTGATAGATTGAAGTATCAGATTGCCCATCTCCATATAAATAAAACAGTCGAGCCCATGTTAATTTAAAGTTATGTTGCATTTTTAAAAACTCAAGATTTTTTCGTAGACAATCTTTTGCAAAACCATACGGATTAGATGGATTTGTATCTAATTTTTCGGAAAGAGATTCACTCTGCATTCCATATTCAAAACACGTGCCCGCAACAACAACAGATCGCAATCCCTCTTTAATAATTGCACTTAAAAAACCATACTGGATTGGCAATTCAACCTCAAAATGATGGAGTGACTTATAATTTGGCAATCCTTGCCATGCAAGGTGAATTAGAATGTCAGGATTTCCCATTAATAATAATATATTTTTAGGTGGGTTTTGAATGTCAAGCTCTACCCATAATCCATTAACTAATTTTGGTAAATTAATATGCTTTGAGCGTGTAATTGCAACAACTTCAACAGGTAGATTGTTGAGGTAATTTAATACATGTTGACCAAGAAATCCACTTGCGCCGGTTACAGCTACTTTTATCATATGACTCGCATGGAAGGAATAAATATAACAAATTTGCAACCCCATTCTCTGATATAAGCTAACTGCTCTATTATCTCATCTTGAATATTCCAAGGAAATATAACAATATAATCAGGTTTATCCTTTTTGAGTTGAGTCTCACTCATAATGGGCACTCTACTTCCTGGCATAAATTTACCCTGCTTGGCGTCACTTTTATCAACTACATAAGGAAGTAAATCTGGACGGGCACCTGAAAAATTTAACATAGTACTGCCTTTGGCAGCCGCCCCATATCCAACAACACTATGACCATTGTTCTTTGCTTCAATTAAGAAAGATAAAAAATTGTTTTTTATATCTTCCGCCTGCTCTTGAAACCCTCGATATGTATTAATACTATTAATACCTGCTTTAACTTCCTTCTCTTTTAAATCTTCCACATTTATATTAACTTTATACACACCAGAATCACTTATTTGTGCATAAACACGCAAACTACCACCATGTGTGGGAATCTGCTCAACATCAAATACATCCAAACCATTAAAATCAAAAATATTGCAAACCGCAGTAAAGCTTAAATATGAATAATGCTCATGATAAATTGTATCAAATTGATTATTTTTCATCAAATTAAGCACATAGGGGAATTCAAAGGTCGCGACCCCATTAGGCTTTAATAATATTGAAAAACCTTGAACAAAATCATTAATATTTGGGACGTGTGCCAAAACATTATTAGCAATCATTAAGTCAGCTTGGCGACCTTGTTTTGCCAATCTTCCTGCCACATCAACTCCAAAAAACTCTTCAATAACCTCAATACCTTTATCTCTAGCTGCTTGTGCAGTATTGTGAGTGGGCTCAATTCCATAACATGGAATATTTTTATCTTTTATATACTGAAGAAGATAACCATCATTTGAGGCTATTTCAACCACCATACTGTTACTATTTAAATAAAAATTAGATGACACTTTCTCTACATAATCCTTTGCATGTTCTAGCCATGAAGTTGAGTACGAACTGAAATACGCATAATCACTGGCGAACATTGTATCTACTTTTACAAAGTCTTCTGTTTGAACTAACCAGCAATGGTTGCAGACCATTACCTTTAAGGGATAACATTGCTCAGCCTCTTTTAATGCCTCTTTTGAAAGGTAAGAATTGGAAGGGGGTGAGCTCCCAAGATCTACAAATGTATGTTTTAATTTGGAACTACAATGTCTACATTTCATATAATTAGAACTCCGATATAATTAATCAATTAGAGTACTATTACGGTCGCGATCTGACATTTCGGTAACATCAAGTGGCCAAGCAATATCTATTTTTGAATCAAAAGCATTTAATACTCCCTCTGCATCAGGTTTATAAAACTCAGAGTGAATATAAAGTAATTGACAATTTTCTGTTAATGTTTGAAAGCCATGAGCAAAACCATCAGGTATATAAAAACTAGAGCCCTTATCTGCACTTAATATCTCACCATGCCATTGTAAATAAGTAGGTGAATCTTTACGTATATCAACTGCCACATCAAAAACCTCGCCTTTTATACAGCTTACTATTTTTTTTTCTGTGTATGGTGAGTTTTGAAAGTGCATACCACGGATTGAACCTTTGTGCTTTGTTAATGATTGATTCATCTGCTTTATTGATTGACTAAATCCAAGTTCTTTATAGTCATCTGCACAAAAAAAACGGCCAAAAAAACCTCTGTCATCTTGGATTAGATTATGCTCTACAACATAAAGACCATCTAATTTTGTTGCTATAAATTTAAAGTGCTGACTCATGCGCAGTATATTTTTCAATTTGATTTAATGTGAATTTATTCATATCTTCATTACTATAAAATGCTTTATACCATTTTACTGTTTCAACTAAGGCATGATCTAGTGACCAAATTGGTGTCCATTTAAGAATATTCTTAGCTTTAGTACAGTCTAATTTTAAATAGTTTGCTTCATGAGGGTGTTCATCATTGTCCTCTTGCCATTGTGCATTATCTCCCCAACTATTAGCCATAATATCTGCTATTACTGAAACTGATTTTGCATCTTCCTCATTAGGCCCAAAATTCCAGGAACCAGAATACACATTATTCTTATTAATTAACTGCTGACAAAGCATTAAATAACCATATAAAGGTTCTAAAACATGTTGCCATGGCCTAATTGAATTTGGATTACGAACTAATAATTTTTTATGATTGACAAATGCACGCATGGCATCAGGTATGATTCTATCCTTAGCCCAATCGCCACCTCCAATAACGTTACCTGCTCTTGCTGTAGCTAATGCGATGCTCGATTCATGAAAAAATGATTTTTGATAGGTAGCTGAAACTAACTCGGCACAACCTTTACTACTGCTATAAGGATCATGTCCCCCTATAGGGTCATTTTCCTTGTAGCCTAATAACTGCCCATTATTTTCATAGCATTTATCAGTAGTAATATTGAGTACGGCTTTAACAGAAGAAGTACTTCTAACGGCCTCGAACATATTGACTGTTCCCATAACATTAGTGCTATAGGTATTAATAGGATCTAAATATGAATCAATGACCAATGGTTGTGCAGCCAAATGAATTACAATTGAAGGCTCTGCGGCTTGCATTTCTTTTTTAAAAGTTTCTAAATCACGAATATCTGCAAAAGTGCTATGCACTAAAGAATGATATACAGAAGCTTGATTATATAAAGCCTGCTCACTAGTTGGAGACAAAGCATAGCCCGTCACATGTGCACCAAGTTCATTTAACCAAAGGGATAACCAGCTCCCCTTAAAGCCAGTATGTCCAGTTATAAAAACCTTGCGGTCTTTCCAAAAAAGAGGATCTATCACCAGGTTTTCCAAGGCGCTTTACCGCTATTCCAAAGCCCCTCTAAAAAATTCTTTTCTCTCAAAGTATCCATAGGTTGCCAAAAGCCACCATGTTCATATGATGCTAACTCCCCTCCCTTAGCAAGTTCTACCAAAGGCCCAGCTTCCCAGCTACTTTCATTGTTTTCTATACGATCACATACCTTTGGTGAAAGTACAAAGTAACCACCATTTATCCAACTCCCATCTCCTTCTGGTTTTTCCTGAAAATTCGTAACCATATTATTTGTTATATTCAATGCACCATATCGCCCAGGAGGACGAACTGCTGTTAATGTTGCCTCTTTACCATGAGAATTATGAAATTCAATTAGTGATGTGATATCTACATTACTAACACCATCTCCGTAGGTAAAACAAAATGCTTCTTCATCTTTAATATAGTCATATACAGCCTTAAGACGGCCGCCAGTCATACTTGTCTCTCCAGTATCCACCAAAGTAACAGTCCATGGTTCTGACTTGTTCTGCAGAACAGTCATTTTATTATCTTTCATACTAAATGTGACGTCTGACATATGAAGGAAGTAGTTTGCAAAATATTCCTTAATAATATAACCCTTATAACCACAGCAGATAATAAAGTCATTGACATTATGTGAAGAGTAGGTCTTCATAATATGCCAAAGAATGGGTTTATTTCCTATCTCAACCATAGGCTTAGGTTTGAGATCTGTCTCTTCACTTAATCGTGTTCCAAGACCACCAGCTAAAATTACTGCTTTCATCGAAAACTCCAATAAAATATAGAACTAATAAGTAGAATTATTGTTTTAAATCTCTTTAATATAAGCATTTCTTATCCATAAAATATTTACCGACATCCTATCACCTCGATTAACAATTTCAACAAAACTTATGAACTAAAGTCTGATAGATTCTGTTGATTTTAGAATACATTTCGTAATTACAACTAAAGTGTGTTCAACTTAGCATTCTTATGACAAAATTAATATCATTTACTACAATACTACCACTGATTACTACAGCGCTATCTTAATTAATTAATAGCATCAGTATATTTACTATTCCTGGAGCTAATAGAATCAAACATAAAGTCTAATTCGCCCTAACATTTTGAGTGGCAAAAATTATTTTATTCGTGCCTCTATTTATACTCTCTATTCTTGTAAATTTTCAAACCTTTACGATACGATACGATTACTCTTATGAGTGAGAATAAATTGAATTGAGTTCGACGATAATACAAATAGGACTTCACAAAAAAAGATTTAAATGTATCTAACATATCTATTATTAAGTATACAAACTTATCAAATAAACCTTGGGATTTACGTAAACTCCTTAAGGTTTTCATAAAATCAGTCATTTCATTATGAATTTTATTAAAACGCATAGTCTGAATAGCAAACATGATAAGAAATTTGTGTTGGTTAACGAAATTACGTGGGAAAAATGACGTGTATTCTTTGGAGTTCATAATTTGAACCAATTTATCTAATGCAGAATTGGTTTTTTTCTCCTCAGAAATAAAGTGAGTTTCCGCATAACCAGAGTTATCAATAGTCATTCTCCAAGTTGCCAATATCTCTGGTATGAAACAAGCACCATGCTTTGCTGCTAAAATCATATCTACTAAATGATCGGAAAACTGATATAGCTCAGGATCAAAAAGTTCAGTATCTTTAATTTTAACAACAAAATCACGTCTACAAATAACTGTCTGGCCAGTAAACCAAAAACCATGCAGTAATAATGTTTTCCTTACTTGATCGGCAGAAAGAAAACATTGAGTTGACGATATTACAGGGGTCTTGGCCCACATCTTATCATCTCCTTTTTCCCCAATAATTTTCAATAACGCAGAGCTAATACCAGCCTGAGGGTTTTGATTAAGAATTTTTACAGATTTCTCAAAAAGACCTGGACAAACTCTATCATCTGCTGAAGCCCAGTAAATATATTCACCAGTAGCTATTTTTGTTCCTTTATTACTTGAATACCAAAGCCCCTTATTTTTAACATTGCTATATACCTTTACTGTAGGATTTTTTTCGGCTATGCTTTCTATTATTTGCATACTATTATCTGTTGACCCATCATCAATTACAATCACTTCTAATGGCGGAAATGATTGACTTAAGATGGCTTGTAATGCTTCCTGAATAAAAAGACTATGATTATAGTTACACATTACTACAGACAATGTTCCTTTATTTTTCATACACTTTTCTTTTCCTTTGAATTCATTTAGTAGTTGTTTAGTCTCATAATGTTATGGTTTTGATTCTGTATAAAAGAATCATGGTTTTTATTATAAGATTGATTTATTAATTCCCAAATTAATTAGGCAAATATTTATAAATATCCCCAATTCGATCTAGTCCTTCTGATGATATATTTGTTGATTCTATAATTTTTTATTCTTAAAAAAAACATACATCATTAATGGTTTGCATGGCATCTAGAACTCACTAGAAGAATTTGTAATATCAGAATATGCTTTTTCATTAATTTTACCTTCATTAGTTAATTCTAAAATCCTAGAACAGTTTTTCAAAGTTGAAATTCTATGGGCAATAATTATAATAGTTATGTCTTTGCCTAACTTTTCAATAGATTTCATAATACTTGACTCAGTTGCAGCATCCACCGAACTGGTTGCCTCATCTAAAAATAAAATATCAGCTTGCTTATAAAGTGCGCGAGCAATTCCTATTCGTTGTCTTTGCCCTCCAGATAATCTTATACCCCGTTCCCCAATTACAGTCTTGTATTTAAGCGGCCATTCGTTTACAACGGAATCGATATTGGCACTTATAGCTGCCTGTCTGACAAGGTTACTATCAATTTCTTCAACAGGAATGCCGAAAGCAATATTTTCCTCTAGTGAACTATCAGATAAGTATATGTTCTGTGGCACATGCGCAATACGAGATTGCCATGCTCTTCGGTTGCTACTTGTTATAACACTTCCATCAACCTCTAATGTTCCATGGATTGGATCCAATAAACCCATCATAATATCGATAAGTGTACTCTTTCCACTTCCCGTCTCTCCAATAACTCCTATACAATCACCTTTTTTGATATCTAAATTTATTTTATTTATTTCTGGTGGGGAGTTTTCATCGTACCCAAATGACACATCTTTTAATTTAATATTTTTTTCAAAAGCACAGTTATTATTAATCATATTCATCGTTATACCATCATTAATATTTAACAAATCTAGTGCCTCTTTTAAAGCAAAATGTGTGCCCTTAAGACTCCCCAATGAATTGTAAAATAATTGCATTACTGGCAACAATCTCGTCGCCCCTAATGCCAAGGCACCAAGAATAGGAATTGCATCAGAGAAACTCTTTTCACCATTTAGTGACAAAAGGTATGACAATAATATTATAAGAAGCACACCAAATGTTTCCATAATAAAACGAGGACTCTGGCCAATAAAGTTAGTATTACCTAATGATGTTCGAAAACTAAGATCGGCTCTTTGAAAGGTTTTGCGATAAAAATCCTGATTACTCTCAATAATAATATCACGTATTCCACCTAGGACTTCTTGCAGTATTTTGATTAAACTAGTTGATTCACGGGCAATATTCAAACTGTTTAATAATAGTCTTTTCCTAACAAATAAATAAATGGATACATAAAAAACCGAAAAAAATGAGATTGCAATAGCTGCAGTTATAGGATTAATTATGATTAAAACAATAATAATTGCAGTAAAAACTATAAAAGAGCTAATCATATTTAGCACAGGAAGCAATACACCTAGAATAATTATCTCAATTTTTATTGAAATAATGCTTATAACATCACTGCTATTTTTTTTTGTGTGTGCAATATAAGGCTGGTTGATAACCTTGGAAAAGATGCTAACACTCAAATCATTACCTAAAATAAAAGAAAACCTAACTGTTATCCATAATAATAACAATCTCATTACGCCTGAAAGAAATATTGCGATGGCAAATAGAACTGTAATAGGAAATATGATTTGTCTTGGTTGCTCTATTCCAAGAAACTGAATGAATGGTTGTGCAAAAGGAAGTTCAAAAATAGTAGATGGCTCAACTAATACTGCCAAAAATGGTATTACAGCTCCAATACTAATAACCTCAAGAATTGATACTAATATCATCACTAATAGTAAGAATAGGAATTGGTAATGCCTTTTGCGCTCCAATGATAATAAAAGCTTTTTAGTTAGAAGGAATGTAGAATAATTTTTTGATATCATGAGGTTTTGTTATACAAAGAATTAGTTTCTATTTGGGCTAATTCATACGATCTAATATTGCCAATATCACGATGATATAGGCCATTATAATATGTGAAAATTCTTCCCATATAATATGGTAGAACATCCACACTAAAATCCACTTTTACTTTATTTAATCTTTCCATATAACTAATAACACTTGCTTCAATAATATAAACAGCACCATTTGCTATTGTTGATGGAGGATTTTGAACCTTCTCATAGAATTCTTGAATAATGCCAGTATTATCTGTTTTAATAATGCCACAGCTTTTAGGGTCATCAGTTGTAAAAGTCATCATTGTTATTTCTGCATTAGCAGGTCTATTTTTATGTGCATTGATAAAATTTTTATAATCACAAATAGAAAGATTGTCAGCATGGACCAACATAAATGGCTCATTGCTAATAAAATCTTTGTTTGCAATAACTGTTCCACCTGTTAATAGAAGTTCTTTCTCATAAACCAAATTTACTATACTTGCAAATTTGGATTGCTCTATATAAGCTTCAACCTGTTCATGAAGATAGTGGGTATTAATCAAAAATTTCTCAATACCAGCCTTTGTCAATTGCTCCAACCAATAATCGATCAGTGGTTTACCATTTATTGGCACAAGACATTTAGGAATTGTATCAGTAATTGGTCGTAACCGACTACCAAGCCCTGCTGCTAACAATATTGCGCGCATTTAAGTTAGCTCTTTCAATAGCTCTTTACTTTGTAGTGGCGTATTTCCAACTCTGCTTACTTGGATTGCAGCAGCAAGTGATCCAATAAGTGCTGCCTCCCATATTGTTCCTCCTCTCGCCATAGTTAATGCACAACTAATTAACATACTATCTCCTGCACCTGCAACATCTCTAGGGTTGGAGTTTAAGACTCCAATACGATCAGTTAACCATGAGTTATCTCCATTACTATTATTAGCATGAATTAAAACACCATCTTCGCCCATTTTAAGTAGGATATTTTCAGCAGATGATTGTTGGCGTAACTGCTCTACCAAAACTACTAAACCATCCTCTTTGTTACGAGTACTAACTCTTGCCTCTCTCTCAGTAGGGGTAATTAGATCCATATTATTAAAACGAGAAATATCGCCAATCTGAGATGATGACTGGCTATCTGCGGCTAGCATTACATTGTGTTTTTTTGCTAAAGTTGATATTTGATCAACTAAGCCTTGTGGAAGACATCCATAATTAAAGTCTGAAAATACTAATAAATCAACTTTATCAATTATTGATTTTAAATTCTTTAAAAAAGTACCTTGAAGGCTTAAACTAATTGTGGATTGATGAAGATGACTGACACGCAATAAAGTTTTTCCCTTACTCCGAAAGCGCTGTTTAACTGTCGTTGGTCGGCCTTCATCTACAATAAGAGATGAAGTAACACCAAATTCACTTAACTTATGTTCAACAAAGTTACGAGAGCTATCATTACCAACAACAGTGATAAAATTAACCTTAGCACCTAGTCCTACAGCGTGTGCAGCAACAATCCCGGCGCCGCCTATAAATCGTGTAGTATCAACTGGCGTAACAACAATAGTTGGATCCTCTTGTGACATTCCCAACGGCTCACAGGTGATATATTCATCCACAATTAGATCACCAACCACGCAAACTCTAAGTGATGAAAAATCATCAATAATACTTTTTATTCTTCTACTGCTAATCTTATGCCTTTTCATGTACTGATCAGGCAAAGTAATGTCATCCATAATAGTTTGATAGAACTCTTTACGCAATAGATCAAGAGAAGAAAATTTAATCTCACCAGAACTAAACTTAAGCTTTCCTCCATAGGACTCCAACACGGCCTTTTCAAGATTAAATTTATCTTGATGTTCTTTACCTTTTATGACAATATCAGGCTTCAATCTTTTAATAAGATCGGCCAGAGGCTCCTCGAGCAAAATTGCTTCATTTACCCAACTGTTACTCTCAATTCCTTCAATTCTTAAATCTTCTGGCACATACGCTGCACTTCCTGCAATAAGGTCACTCTCAACAGCAACAATTAAATGATCACCACTCTCTTTTGCAAATCTCAACAGCCTAAGATGCCCAGGATGTAAGACATTAAAATGACCAGAGACAAATACAGTTGTTAATTTATTATTCTTCATAATCCATCTCAATCAGCGGCCTAAATACTTTAGAATGTTTAAGGTCATCTAAAGCGGTATTGATGTCATCTAATTTATATTTTTTAGTAACAAGCTTTTCAAGTGGCATCAATTTTTTCTTATATAAATCAGCTAAAATTGGAATATCGTCATCAGGAGAGCTTGCGCCTCCCCAGCTTCCCTTTATATTCTTGCCTAAAATTAAATTAAAAGGATCGATTGAAATTTTTTTTCCCGCTTCAGGATGAGAGGCAAAAATGCTTAATCCACCATTATTTTTAACTGACTCAAATGCTAACTCTATAGTTTCAACCTTTCCGCCTGCATCAACACTATAATCAACTCCAACTCCATTTGTAATCTTATTAATCTCTTGTAAAACATTAGAATTCAATGCATTTATTGTGTGTGTTGCTCCAAATTCTTTAGCTAGAATTAATTTTTCATCTGAAATGTCTACTGCAATTATATATTTACATTCAAAAGCCTTGGTTGCCATTAAGCCACTTAGACCAATTCCACCTAATCCTATAAATGCAATTGAAGAGTTTTTCTTAGGTTTGATTTGGTTTAATACTATTCCAGCTCCCGTTGGAAGGGCGCATCCAAATAAAACTGAAATATCTTTAGGAAGTCCATCAGGCAAGGGAACAACTCTATTTTCTGAAACTATTGTATATGTGCTAAAAGTTGTAACTCCACCAGAGTTAATAATTTTATCTCCTAACTTATATTTAGCACCATCAGCATTAATTCCTTCACCTTTAATCCATCCCAATATTACCCAGTCATCTGCTGAAACTTTTGTCACATCAGTTGCAGTATGAATAACCTTTCCACAGCCTTCATGACCAAGTAAATGAGGTAAATACTTATCCTCTCCTCTTTGCCCTTCAACTTCCATTAGTTGGCTTCTACACACACCACTATAGGCCATTTTTACAAGTACTTGTCCAGACATTAATTCAGGAATTTCAATTTCACTCTCTATTGAAAGTGGTTTGCCACACTGCCAAAGAACTGCAGCTTTCATATGTGTTGGTATATTCATTAATTTAATATTTTAATAATAATTTTGTTCTTAACCGAATGAGCTAATAATTATGCTCAATTAAACTTTAAGAAATTCTTTAATACATCTTACGACATATTTAGCTTGAGAATCCTCAAGCTCAGGGTATATTGGCAAACTTAAAATTCTTTTAGCTTGTTTCTCAGCCAATGGAAAGTCACCGACTTTATAGCCATAGTGACTTGAGGCTTCGTGGAGGTGTAAAGGTATTGGATAGTTGACGGCAGTCATAACTCCTTTCCCTTCTAGGAAAAGCTTTAAGTCATCTCTATTATTGTGTTGAATAATAAACCGATGAAATACAGGCTTTTCAAATTCTTTAATACTAGGAACCTCAATATGAGCAGATAATTCTTTAATATAGTAATTGGCCAGCTCAAGAAATCTATCGTTCCATTTATTTAAATAAGATAATTTTAAATTTGCGATAGATGCTTGTATTTCATCCAACCTAGAATTCCACCCCCAAAATTCGCATTCATTCCTATTCTTTAGTCCATGATTGCGCATTTTTAAAGCTCTATTATATAAATCTTTATTATTTGTTGTTATCACACCACCATCACCATGAACGTGCAAATTTTTTAAAGGATGAAGACTAAAACATCCAGCGTCTCCGAAAGACCCACTCATTTTAGATTTGTATGATGCTCCTACTGCTTGCGCTGCATCTTCAATAACTAATAGATTATGGTCTCCAGCTATTTTATTAATCATTTCCATGTCTGCCACTCTGCCAGTAAGATGAACGGGCATAATAGCCTTAGTTTTAGGGGTAATTGCATGTTGAATTAATCTAGGATTTAAATTGAAATCTTCACGCACGTCCACAAATACTGGCTTGGCTCCAATATTTGCAATTGTCCATGCTGAGGCAACAAATGAGTTTGGCGCTGTAATAACCTCATCTCCTGGTTTTACCCCCAATCCTAAAAGACTGAAAGAGAGGGCATCAGAACCATTACCTACTCCTACAGCGTAGGAGGTGCCACAATAATCAGCGAAATTCCTCTCAAACTCTTCTACTTCCTTTCCTAAAACATAATTACCTGTTAAAGAAATTCTATCAAATCTACTTAGTATCTCTTCTCTAAGTCCTTTGTACTGAAGCCCAGGATTAACAAATGGAATTTTCATAATTTAGGAATAGAATTCTTTAATTTTTTGTACTGTAAAAATCATTTGCTCTTCAGTAATAAATTCATGAACTGGTAAAGATAACACATCTTTACAAAGTTTTTCTGTAGCAGGAAAATCACCTTCTGAATAACCAAAATCTTTTGCTGCAGGCTGCAAGTGCATTGGAATTGGATAATGAATTTTTGCATCAATACCATTACTAATAAGGTATTTTTGTAAATCGTCACGTTTACTTACCCTAATGCAGTAGAGATGAAAAACTTGTTTAACTTTGGAAGATCTAGAGGGAATTTCAATCTGAGAAATACCTACAAGTTTTTTATCATAGAAGTGGGCATTTTTTATCCTCATATCAGTAATATGATCAATTTTTTTTATGTAGTGGTTGCCAACAATAGCTTGAAGAGTATCTAGTCTAGAATTATAGGCAAATACATCACATATATCTCTATCTCTCAGACCATGATTTCTAAGTAAAACTAACTTATCATGTAATTCTTTATTATTGGTAACAATAATTCCACCATCTCCCCAGACGTTTAAATTTTTTAAAGGGTGCATACTAAAACATGCAGTATCTCCAATCGAACCTGCAGTTTTATCATCTCTCTTTGCATTTATAGCATGGCAAGCATCTTCTACAATAAAAAGGTTATGTCTATCAGCAATATCCCTAATAGAATCCATATCACATATCAAGCCTGACCAATGAACTGGCACAATAGCTTTAGTGTTAGGAGTTATTGCATCCTCTATTAGATTTGGATCAATATTATAATCACTACCAATGTCTACAAATTTTGGAATTGCACCTGCGGTCACAATTGCACCAATTGTTGCATAAAAAGTATAAGGAGTGGTAATTACCTCATCTCCCTCCTTAATACCAAGGGCTTTTAAAGACAGAAAAAGTGCATCAGTACCACTACCTACTCCAATTGCATAACGAGAATTAGTAATTTTCTTAAACTCAGCCTCAAATTCATTAACTGCGCTACCGAGGGTGAAGTCCCCTCGAATAACTAGCTTTCTTATCTCATCTATTACCTCTTCTGAATCTTGAAATTGCTGGGAAAGATAATTATGATTTATTGGTAATTCGTTAGTAAGCTTATATTGCTTAGGTAAGAAGTTATGATTTATTTCTTTCATAGGTTTTTATAAAGGTTAAGATTAAGGTTAAGGTTTATGAATATTTTAATAGTATTAAAAAATGATAAAAAACTTGTTTGCCAAATCAATATAGAGTCTATTTTTTGTGGATATATTCCAAAGGCATTTTGCTTATTTCAGACCAATTATTATCTACCCAATTAATCATTTCTTTTATACCTATTTGAAGTGAAATCTTTGGCTTCCAATTCAAATCTTTCCTCAACTTCGATGCGCTAATGCTATATTTTGAATCTTGACCAAAGTTTTGATCTATTAATTCAACAGAATTTTTGAAGTCGTGATTCATCATCTCACAAATAGTTTTAACTACTGCATATATAGAAATATCATTCCCTTCAGGAGAGATATGATAAACC
>Ga0209482_1000869_pt1 | contig 23705 bp, 31 predicted proteins | sample CoawatmetaG10DNA_FD_187512 | JGI IMG/M metagenome (GOLD analysis project Ga0209482, IMG submission 187512) | Marine microbial communities from the West Antarctic Peninsula - Coastal water metaG104-DNA (SPAdes) (version 2) | ecosystem: Environmental > Aquatic > Marine > Coastal ...
TACCTCTTCCTTGATGGTCCGCCCACACCTTTATATTTCACTAGCCTACGAACCCCAAGATCTCCACCCCGTGCTTTTAGTTCAGCTTGTTTAACTTCTTCATTAAAAAGTGCAAAGTATTCATTTGCTGCTCTAGGGTCACTCCAATCTCTTTGTGGGATACGTAACAATCTATACAAAGCTCCATATATAATCCCATCCCTGTATGTATTAGAAAAGTTGGTGTCTATATTACTAGTGGTTCTTGTGGGTTTTAAGGCAACGCTGGCTAATATGCCATTGCTTAATGTAGAACCCGGTACGGGCACTAGCCAAAAAGTACTTGGTGTTTTTTGTAGATAAACATTTGGCCTTCCAGTCCTGTCTCTCCAATCTGTAAAATTTAACTCTAGACTACGTGGGCTGATGGGATCCATGTCGTTGCCATCAAAGGTCATCCATAATATTTGATGTACTTCAGTGCCGGTTGGGGCATCAAAATCGTACTCATACACACCTGATACTGTAGTTATAGGGTCTAAGTCAAATACGAACGCTTTAGAACGCTCTGCAAAATCTATTGTAGCGGAACGTATGTGGTTCTCTACTAGGGTATCGGGACATCCCGGTACATATGGTAGGACTTCTTTTACTAAAGAATCAAAACTAGCCATTGCTAGCCTCCAGCACCGCTGATAGGTAAAGCACCTGTAGGGTTGTTAGGGCTCACTAAGGCTTGAGATTGGCCACCTTGGCCTACGCTGCCTGTGAACAGTTGGTAATGAGTAGCAGCTCTTTGGCCGTTACCTGCATATTCTGCATCTTTCATGTACGCTCTATATAAAACAAAATCTATAATGGCATTGCCAAATATATCATCTACTGAAATAGTTGCGCTAGTATTACCTAAATTTGTAGGAGAAGCTGAAAAAACAATTTCTACAAAGGCAGTTCCGGCGACGCCTGGGTACACGTAGTACTTTCTAGGATCATCTTCGTCAAATATGTAATGTTTTGGTATGGTTCCGTGCGCAGCATCCCCACTTACAGAGGGGTTGTGCCAGTCTGGTTCTTGTGTATTTAAGATGTCTACATCTACTATTCTAATTGCCCTTTTGCCTGTAGCATTTGCGGCAGTAGCACTCATTCCTCTGACAACTTTAATAAGTCGTAGTCCAGCGGTAGGTAAAGTTTGTTCAGTACCCGTAGCTAATTGTACATTTTGATGAGTTGAGGAAGCTTCAGGTCTGAAATTTACAATCTCTCTTTGCGCATCGTTTATATATCTAAGCAATTCTGCTTCCGGCCATCTAACACTTGTTGTGTCTTGTAGAGTATCTTGAACTCTAGAAATAATATTCGCGCCCGTTAATGTTCCCATTAGTTACCCTATTTAAATGTCTTGTGCAGCTATTATTTCTTCAATTAAGTCTGCTTTCTTTTTTCGTCTATCGAGTTCAATGCCCAATGTACGACCGTGTCCTTCTAGTTGTTCTTTAGTCATATCTTCTAAAACTATCGTGGTTTCTTGTTCCACAGCTGCTTCTTCCTCTATAACTACTTCTTCTATAACTTTTACTTCTTCTATAACTTTTGGTTGTTCATCTGTTTGTACGCAACCGTTTTGTAAGCACAATAGTGCTAAATCTCTACCAACCTCTTTCGGTACACCCTGCTGTAGTCTTACAGATGCGCCCCAAGTTGACGAGATATACTTGTCTTCATTTTCTGATACTATCCACATAATTTACTCCTAAAATTTAAAAAGTTACGGGCAGCTCGTTAAAGCCACCCGTAAAATATAACACAATTAGTAACTTACATCTAATCTTATTACACCAAAGTCTTCAACCTGACCAGAAATGTCAGAGTTGTAAACTGGTTTCTTAAGACCAAATATTTTACCAATTGAAATACCGTTTTGGTTGCCATAGTCAAAGCTGTCTTCAACTATTTCAGGAATACCAATGTCGGCCATAGCTAAGGCTTGAGCACCTGCAAAAATACTTGCAGATCCATTCACGTTAGCGTTTGCGCCCCATTTGTATCCAGCTGAACCAGCATTAGCTGATGCACCCGTTGTAGCTCCAGTAGTGTTAAACACATGTCTAAACTCATGAACCATAACTCCGTCAACCATTAAGCTTGAAGAACCAGAGAATAAGCTTGAGCTTGGTCCTCTAACACCAGCATTTCTTACGTTAGCAAGAAAATCTGTATCAAGTTTAAGACTTGCCATTACTTGTGGAGTAACAAATAGATGATACATCTCTTCATTACCAGCACCTCTTAGGCCTCTAATGTAGTTGTCTTTAGCAAAAGCTTTAAGAGCTACAATAGTGGAGTATTCCATTTTGTCAGCTGCAGCAACTGCAGTAACATCACCAGCTACTAGACCATTAGTTGCGTCCCATCTTCTATGTCTGTTAGACGTAGGAGCTGTAACATCACTTGAGAAAGCTAGATCGCCAAGATTCTGTCCTGAATTCATTACAGGTCTTAGTCCTCCATTATTCTTTAGTGTATAGCCTATACCTGCTAGAGATAAAAACGCTAATTGATCCATTCTGTCGGCCATTGCATAAGCAAGAGCGTCTCTTGAATGTTCTCTAAAGTTCACAACTGACTTTTGATCAGCAAGTCTGCCTGAAAGTCTGTTAGCGAATCTTAGTTGATCCAATTGTACATTAATGTCGAAAGCTCTTAATGACTCTTCATTACCCTCTAAAGTATTGTCTCCAACGATACCGTCACCAGTCATATCGGCTAAAAGCGTTAAAACGGCTCTAGCTCCTTTTTCTGATTGAGTAAGTTCAGATATTCTCTGAACCATTGCGTTAGATCCGCTACCTGCGAATTGGTTAATGAAAGACATATTTCTTGCGACACGCCAAAAATCACGCGACCAGATCGTTAATTGTTCACTGGTAAGCGCAGCAAAGTTTGTGTTTGCCATGATAAATATCCTTTAAAAAAATTTAATAACCAGTCGACTTTTGGAGCGACCATTTATCCGTATACCCTTTGTCGTTGGGGAAACGTATTCATACTTTTACGAGGTGAACTCAGCCAGATTAACGTCAAGACAGACGAATACGAGTTTTTAGCTGCACGACCAGCACTGACTATCGTATCAGTAGACGAATACTTATGTTATATCACAGTTTATCCGAAATCTCCACGCATTCTTCTTAAAGTCTCTGCGGGAAGTGCGTCGAATTCATCAGTTGATAACACTTTTAAATCTATTTTCTTGTCTGCTTTAAGAGCAGCCCCTTCTCCTGACATAGTAGGTGGTTGGGAGTCTGCTGCTTGTAGTTTTTTAGCTACAGTAGCCGTTTTTCTCTTTTCTTGAGCCACTTTTGTCTGCGGATTAATACTAGGAACGCTTTGTTGTGCTTGAGATGTGGGTGCAACTACATATTTAGCAGCTTTATCTAGCGCATCCGCCCCAGTAAAGCCTTGGATCATAAATGCATCGCGTAAATCCATAACTTCTTGAGTAACTTCCGCGTTGTAAACGTCACTATTCTCATCTAGTTGAGGAAATGATGTTTGTAACTCTAAAGCTTTAGCTTGTAGGGCTGTATTTTCCTGACTTTGCTGTACTGTCTCTCCCATTTTAGATTGCACTTCAAACATAAACTGTTCTTTCTCTGCATTCCTTATTTCATTCCTAAGTTCGACGGCTTTTTCGGCTTCCCCGTCTAATACTAAGTTTTGGTACTCCAATTCTCGAGTAGTAAAGTCATATTCTGGCGCATTCTCTAACACTTGCTTGTTAGCGGCGTTAGATTCGTCTAATTGTTTCTGTAAAGCTTTTTGTTTAGCTAAAACTTCATCTAATCTAGATTTAGGTACCATAGGAGCCTTGTCTTCTACTACTGGCTCAGTAATTTCTCCTTCATCTGATTGTACAGGTTGCTGTGTATCGCTTTCGCTTTCATCATCCAGCTCTTCTTCTGTTTCAACTTGTGTTTCTGCAGTGTCTGCTGTTTCTTCTTGCTCTCCTGCTTTCTCTTCCATTTCTTCAGGAGTAGTCGTGAGTTCATTTTCTGAGATTTCTTCAATTTCATCCTCCTTGGGAAATTCTACCTCGTCGGGTATGTCGAAGTTTAAGTCTACTTCAAATGGTGCGGCGTCCGCGTCAGATATAGGATCTGCTCCGGGCATAGCGTCCAGTATTAGTTTATCGTCAGCGTTAGCTGTAGTTTCTTTTTTAGCCATTGTTGTTACCTCCTGTAGGTTTCATAGCTGCGGTAGCCATTTTAACTGCTGCCGCGGTGTCACTTTGATTCTTACGCATATCGTTAGTAAGCGAAGAAAGTTTTTCACGTAAATCGAGCTCTTCTCGTTTAGTCTGTATCTTACTCTGTAATTCAGCAACCTTCAACTGTGGATCCTGTTCGGCTGCTTGTGTCTTAGCAACATTGAGTGCTGATTCGGTTTGAAGTCTAGTTACTTCAGCTTCTAGCTTAGCTATCTCAAGCTGCGTACTTCTGATTTGTGATTCCATTTGGAACTGTTGTAATTGTATTTGTTCTTCTGTTGGAGGAGCTGTTCCTTCCTGTTGTCTAATTCTTTGAGCCACATCTGCCTTACGTGAAAGATGTGAATACTCTACTATTAAGTCATTAGGTATTGGAACGCCTGCGCTACGTAAAGCAATAGCTTCAGCAAACTGCATCTCATCAAAGTTATCTCTAGCAGGAGCTGTTCCTATTATTACATCATACTCGCCCAAAGTAAGGTCATTTATAACTTCCCCTTCTGGTGTCATTTGATTTACTGCCAATGGAACTCTAGGTTTGTATGGGTCTGATTCATCTGTTATTTGTAATACTCTTTCTTCTGTGTAATAAGCCTGAACCAAATTTAAAATTTTCTCTGCTAGGTATTGCCTAGTTTTTTGTAAATGATCTAAAGGAACTTGTATCATCAATGTTCCTCTGTTTTGTTTTGCCTGTATAGCAACGCCTGAAACTTCTGCGCTATCTGTGCCCAACATAGAATCTGATATACCACTAATTGCTTTTATATTGTTTGCGGCTTTTTGCCCTATTCTATCTAACCCGGTTGGTATTTGATTAGGTTGTATTTTTGAAGGTGGAGTTGAACCCCTGTTGTACTCTAGTACTAACCCTGTTTGGGCTCCGTGTTCTTCTAAATCATCTGCTGTCATACCAGACAGCGATCCGCCCTCTACTACCCAACCGCTGTTGGCAGTTGTGTTAACTATATGTAGTTCTTGCGAAGTAATTTTGTTTAGTTGTTCTTGTGGTGATAGTAGGTTACGAACCATTCCAAAAGGTTTCCCTCTTCTAAAATATGGGAAGTAAGGCACCAATGTAAAATGATCATAAGGAGACCAGTCATCAAACAATACAACTGTGTCGGCTGTTACAGTCCAACGTACCTTTCGCATTTTTTTCTCTACTATGTCAAGGCCATACTGATCTGCAAATTGTTCTCTCTTTCTTTTGCTCCAGTTATATGGAACCTGTCGTTGGTCGCCTGTTACAGGATCTACATAAAACGTGCAATCTTTTAATCTGTAGTATTGTCTTTCTATAACTCTAATAGATCTAAGTGCGCGGGCATTATCAGGGTCCCCTGGGTAATCTTGTCCGTACTCATTTTCGTCTAGATCCCCATACCTTTCTTCTTCGTACTCCATAGAGTCCGCGCCTAAGGTACTGCCCATCTCGGCTATCATTCTTAACTTGTCTGCTTGTTTTTGGTCGTACAGTTCTTCTATCTCATCTAAACTCATCCACTTGCTTTCAAATATCTCGTTCCAAGTTTTTGGGTCGTAATCTTTGGCTGAAGGATCTATGAGAATATCTAAAGGGTCTTTGGCTGTTACTCTTACTTCTCCATTTACGTGATCCGCAAAATCTATACGTACGTCGAACCATCCCCTATCTTGAATAAGTCCATCAGAAAAAACTGACGACTCTAACCAGTCCAACTTGTTGTTGTCTGCTATTTGTCTGTATACTTTAGTTAGGACGTCGGCTATGTCTTGTTTGCCGCCACCCCTTGGTTTGAATTCTACATCTGCTCTTCTTTGACTTTGCTCACCGAGCACTGCATTAATAGTAGGAAGAATAGTATTTACAGTTAGAGCTGGTCGCCCTTGATCATCCAACACGCTCATGTCGGCTTCATCCCATTGGTCGCCCCTGTAAAAAGCGTCGCATTTTTTGGCCATGTCTATATAGTCATCATGCCCGTTATCTCTAGCTCTTGTATAAGAGTTCCATTGTTGTTTGGCTAGTGTAAGTTCTTCACCTTTTGATAGATTCTTTTTTACTTTCTTATATGCCATTATGCGCCCATTGCGGTTTTCTTCTTGTTATCCTTAACTACGTGCCTAAGTTTATCTCTCCACGACGGAGCGTAATCTATCCCTTGAAAATTTACCGCAAACTCAGTCATCATTAATCCTATCCATGCTATAGCGTCAACTTGGTCATCATGTGTACCGTTTGGGAAACGCAAAAGTTCCGCAACTAATGGGCCCGTCCAAATAGCGTCTTTAGGAAAGTATACCATGCCTTGTTGCATTCTACCCTGTATCGCTCTTGCCCTTGCTTCTTTATCTCGCCTACCTACTTTTAAGTCCTTAAAGTATGCTTCATGAAGGCCCCTCTCGGCAACCCTTTTCTGCAAAAATGGTCCAATGGCCATTTCGATATGTCCTCTTTCTATACCCACGATTCCCGGTCGCCACGTTTCATACAGATCTAAAATCTTTTCTACTATTTCAAAACCGTCATACTTACCACGGACAACATCGACAATATACATATTATCATACTCATCTACGCCAACTACAATACCTACCGTATAATCATTTCTATCTTTCTGCCCGATGGCCAAATCCCACGCACAGTAGAAACGTAATTGGTCTTGTTCTATATCATTCCTGTCGTAATACTGAATCATCTCCCGGGTGAAGTAATCGCCGTCATCGGATACCGGATTTTGTTGATATAAAGCTGACCAGTCTCTAGGACCAATGGCTTTTCGTATTCTATCTAAAGAAGGTACGTCGTAGCGGTCTTCATGTAATGCTTGGCCTTCTTCCCTAAATTCTTCGTCCATTTCAGCGATTGCGGGGTACTTAACTACTTCCCAGGCATCTGCTCCATTTGCTTCTGCCGTAAGTAGTTTGCCCGCTAAGTCATCATCGTGCCAACGCGTAAGAATAACTAGTATTCCTCCACCGGGGGCCAAACGTGTATAGGCGGTAGATGTGTACCAATCCCATGTTGATTCTCTATTGTTCTCGGACTCTGCATCTTCTCTGTTTTTTACTGGGTCATCGATAACTAAAACGTGGGCACCTTTACCTGTAATACCACCACCAACACCGGCCGCAACATACCCGCCGCCGGACGTGGTCAACCACGACTCAATTGACTGCGAATCAGCATCTAGTCTGGTATTCTCGAACACTTTCTTATACAATGGTTCTCTTAAAAGTTGACGTACTTTTCTAGAAAAAGTCATTGATAAGGACCCAGAATAAGAACAACTAATGAACTCTTGATTCGGATGTCGACCTATATGCCAAGCAGGGAACGCTATACTGGCTAACGTGGATTTACCATGACGAGGCGGCATAAAGAGCATCAACCGTGGTGACTTTTTATTAGCTACATCATCGCTGAATTTTTCTAACCTTTTGCATATGTCCTTGTGGACCCAACCTGCTTGATAATCTGGATTAAATTTTTCTACAAAAGGGAGCAAACGTTTACGTGACAAAATACGACTGGCTAATTCTTGCTCTGCTTTTATATTTAAAGATTCTTGGACTTGCTTATGCTGAACTTCCGCTTTTTGTTTCGGAGAATCCGGGAGCTGGTCAGATTCGTCAGCCGCACAATACACACACAACCCTTTCGGCAACACTAGGTTATCCGCTAAAAGTTTAAGGCATTTATAACATTCTACTTTTTGTGTCATTTAAGGTGCTCTATGTCAAACTTTACCGGAGCTTCCGATTCATGTTTGACGGTGTTAATCCCCAACTTTATAAAATACTCTGCCAACAACTCTGGATCGAGACCGTGGACCGTGGCTAATTGTTGTAGCTCGGTACGCACATCTTCGTACACCCAGATTCTTTTTCTCCCGACTTTAACCTGTAACTCTTCAGTCATGAAGTCTTTAAACTTAAATTCTTTAATCGTCGTCTCTGTCATTTGAAGGCTCTAAATATTTCTGGTCCACGCCCGCCATCTTCAGCAACTCCCCATCGGATAGTTGTTCAAGTTGCTTAACGTTTTCCACATTAATATTTATTTGGGTGGCGTTCTCTGGGGTAAATAACCCGTGCAATTTACAGAGCGAATCAACTACGTTCTTTTCTTCTGTAGCATTCGCCGATTTTCTATGCGCTTCTAAGTACATACTTGTAGCTGCAACTCTGTCGAACTTCACTTCTTCTCGCATCTCTCTTCTCAAGTATTCGAGCGCTAGTTCCATTTTTGGTCGTTTAAAAGCAGCGTAAACATTATCCATATCAGAGTAGCCGGCCGCACGGCCCGCGGCTGCTTTTGACATCCCCCTTAGGTGGAATAACAGTAGTCTTTCTTCCTGTACCGAAAGCTCGTTTAGCTTTACCCCGGCATATGGAAAGTGAGATTGTAGGTCCGCCCTTTCTTCAGGCGTTACCGTTTGTGATATTTCTTCATGTAATAATGACATATAAGTTATGATTATATTAGTATTTCTCTTTGTTTGTCACTATATTTTTACACCACCAATATAATTCGTCTTCTGGTAGGGTGTGTTTTATTAGATTTACACGGTGACAAACTAGCTGAACGTTGACAATTGTATAGGGTCCTTGGGGATCTATTCTATCTAAAGAGACATTTAGATCTCGCTTATCTCCTCCTTTATGCCATGTCATATATAAACCGGTGGTGGCACATAGTCCTTCTTGTTGATCCCATAATGATGATACTTGGTCCACGGTCAACGTCCATTTGATACCTTCTTTCTTACGGGAGTATTTTAATTGGCTATGTAGATTTTTGAGATAATATTTTGGGTCGGCACTTCTGGCTTTGTTAATTTTGTCCATGTGACACGTTTTACAAACAGTTCTCGTGTACTCATTTCCAGCAGTTGTTTTTCGTTTTTCAAACTCTTTTATGGGGAGTTTTACCTGGCATCTTTTACAGGTCTTGTTCGACATAAAAATTTAAAATAATTTTTTTATGAAAAATACTATACCATATCGCCCTCGCATCTTCTCCCCTCCCGTTCTCAGAGTAGCCCCTCCCCCTTTTTCCGTTTTCCATATACCTTTTTCCGTTTCGACCATTGGAACCTTGTTTTGATTTTTATCAGATCTTGACTCGCAGACTCGTCGCTAGGTCAGTCGGCCATGAGCCAAGGCTCATTGACCGTTGTTCTTGTATAAGTATATTAATTATACGTACTAGGAGTACATAGAACATGAAAATATTAAATACAACTACCAGACTAACAGGTAGAGCAACAGGCGCAAGTGTTAGAACAATGGGTACTATTATCAACATCATAACAGCTAAGGCTACACCAAGACTCAATGCTATCGCTAAAGAATTCATGGCAGGCTACGAAGGACAGCAAACTAAGTTCACTGTCGAGCAATGGCAACAGATCCAAGAGGTACAAGATATGAACAAGGTATCACCTAGGCAAGCAGAACTAAACATATGAGTAAGATAATATCTAACGCACTAACACTAACTATATTCACAGTATCGTTAGTGTTATTCACAGTCTTGACATTAGACTTCATAAACTACCAAGGACAGCAATCACTATTCGAGATGGCGCTTTGGTTATTGTTTGGGTTCATAACTTTAGGATTCGGTAAGATTATTGTACTACTCAATACAACGATTCATTAACAATATAGGGGCTTCGGTCCCTACACCTATGTCCTTACTATCATCAACTACTATCATTACTATCATCGATTGCGTGCGTGCATGCATCGATGTGCGTGGTCACTACGCAATGTTCCATCGGTTCCACGGCTTTTCCCCAAGTGGAACCAACTAATGGAACCATGCTTATCCTATTATCTATATAGGTTTGCATGCGTTTAGACCACGAATGGTTCCACGGTTCCACGTCAGGAGAGTTGTACACTTACAAATCGACCGTGGACCGTTGTTATAGGATATCTTTTCTTTAACATAATTTTAATGGAACCAATGGAACCAAGACCAATGTCTTCGTACAACCCGCATTCCTATGCTATTCCCACGGTTCCACGACTTTCACATTTAGGTGGAACCAAGTGGAACCAGTGGAACCAAGCTCGGATAAGACACAAGACGTCGCAAGCCAAGGCATAGCGACGATGTTTTTATGTAGGTGTATTAATTATCTTTACCTTAGGAGGTACAACATGGATATAGGATTAAACAACGAAGGGAACGCTAACCCACAAGATAGCATGGTGGCATTGACAGAAGAAATAGCATCATTGCAAAGTCTAATAGATATGGCACATGAGAGATACTGGAGACCATCAGGCGCTCCAATATTTAACAACAAGAACGAATACACAGCTTACGTATGTAGGTTGGAGTTATCAATCAAAGACTTAGAAACACAGATATGGTCATCATGTTGATACAACAAACAATTAAAAATTGCAATTAAGCAATTTTATATATACCTAGGAGGTATTACCATGGCTAAATACATAGCTAAAGTGAGCAGAGGCACTTTCAAAAACTCTGAAGGCGTTGAGAAAACAGCATTCGTTCAGATCGGACGAGCAGTTGATCATTCAACGGGCGGAGGACAGGATCTATATCTTGACTTTCAACCTGCGATTATCAATGGCATTGTAGAAAAGGTTAACCTATTCTTAGATGCTCCGAGACAGAGAGAAGATTGGGATGGTTCAAGTCCAGCCAACAAAGCCTAAACCAAAGGGAGTTCTAGTTTATCTAGTTCTCCCTTTTTTTATGTTGTAACGCTCGCATGCATGCTCGTCAGCATTGACCTCGCCCAGTCGCAAGCGACTACGGGCGTTGTTTGTATATGAGTGAGTTTGTAATTTCGCAAGCTTAGTTTGTGTACATTTCATAAGGAGGAATTTATGGAAGAAGTAATCATAAGTGAGTCTATACGACAGGAAGCTGTTGTTAACTCGCAAGTAGAATTTGTGTCCAATACGCAAGTGTTGAGGCAGTTAATAGAACGTAGTCATTTAACTAATAAGGAGTTTAATTATGACAAATAAAACAGCAGATATATTTAACGATTCAGTAGACGAGAACATGGCTAGCCCAGAGCTTGTGTACGGATTAAAAACAACTGAGGATATGTATTCAACAGATACTTCAGGAGATCCTGTTGGCACAGAGGAGAGAGCAAAACCTGCTGTCATCCAATTGCCAGATCATTACTACAGGAAGTATGACGTAGACGGTAATGGTAAACCAATGTTCAGCGTAGGTCGTGTACAGGGTATCAAGGATGTTCTAATGTCCAAGAAAGATACAGCTTATACACCGTTGGGCAAGAACGATGAAGAAAAGACGATGAACGAGACACTCTTTCAGCAAGAAGTAAATGCTTTAGCTTTGGCTTTCCAGCCTTTACTACTTATTGACCCTCAGACTACAGGGATTAACTTCCTGCAACTGACCACTAGAACATGGGCAGAGTTTGTAAGCATAGCGTATGAGTACAACGAGGCAGTTATGTCTCTAACTCAAGACCAAGAGATGCCAACATGGTTAATAGATAGAGAAGATAGGATGTTTGACTTAGGTCGTAAATCAAGATTACTAAGCGCAGTTGTCAATAATATAGACAATGACTTTGGTCTTAAAGACGTCAAGTTAAATATCGACAGAGTAATGACGGAAGTAGAAAGACGTCAGCAAAGACTAGCAGAATGGAATTACAACCAATCAGCAGATGCTTCTAGAAAAGTATCAGAGTCTCTTAATACTGCAACCATTGCGCACTGTCAAAACGTTTTCGCTTCGGCGTAGACACCCTAAGGAGCTAGTGTTAATTCGCTAGTTCCTTTTTTTGTTTTAACACAGGTTATGTGCCTGTATCTATATATTTAGCATAGGAGGAATTATGCATTCAATTAGTCCAAACAACCTTGTATTAGAAATCAAATCTAATATGAGAGCAGAACTTAATACAATGATATGGGGCGGACCAGGTATTGGTAAGTCAGACATACCACAACAAGTAGCCGATGATCTTAATATGACACTATTAGATTTTCGTGCTAATTTGTTTGATCCCGTAGATGTGCGTGGCATACCACACATACGACAGGTCAAAGAGTCCGGCAAAAGATTTACATCATGGGCCACACCAGATGTATTTCCAATCGTAGAACGTGACGGCGAACGTGGACTTTTGTTCATTGACGAATTACCTACTGCACCACCAGCAACACAAAATGCATTCTTGCAGTTGTTGCTAACCAGACAGGTTGGCGACTACAAAATGCCTCCCGGCTGGTCTATCGTTAGTGCAGGTAATAGACTAACTGACTCCGCAGCTGTATATCAGATGCCTAGCCCAGTTAGAAACAGACTAGCGCATTACGAACTAGAACCAACACTCGATGACTGGGTAGAATGGGCTTTCAAAAATAACATAGACCCATCAGTCATTGCGTTTATACAATACAGACCTAACTTGCTTAACGCATTTAATGCAGATGAGTATGCCTTTGCTACTCCAAGATCCTGGTCGTTTGTAAGTAAAAAGCTTAGCGTTTACACAGATGATGTGTCAGAAGAATTAATATTCTATGGCGTATCAGCACTAGTAGGCGACGGCGCAGCTGGTGAGTTTGTAGCATTCAAACAAATAGCCGACAAGCTACCAGATATAGACGCTATTATAGCTGACCCAAATCTCTACAAGAAAGATGACAACCCAGCCTTGTTGTACGCACTAGCCAACGCATTAGCGTCTAGAGCTACAGAAGACAAGATGGAAAACATCCTCAAAGTCACTAAAAAGATGCCTATCGAATTTCAAGTTGTCCTTGTCAAAGGATGTCTTGCAAAAGATAAGAGTCTTAAAACCCAAAACGATCTACGTAAATGGATCGTAGATAACGCAAACGTAATAATATAAGGAGTACATTATGTCTACAGTAAGATTATCAGATAAGTTGTTATACGATATAAGCAAAAATGCTTACAAGAAATTTGACAACATTAACCCAGAGAAAACCTACGCAGAAGGATTGGGAGACCGTATAGTGCAAGAGTTCGATTTAGTATCTAAAGCTAACAAAGCATTAGCGTCTGTCAATTCTATACTAGAAGGTGTGCATGAACAAAAAATGTACAGCTACAATCAAATAGAACTTAACGCAGTAGAAGAATACGAAGACGAAGACGATGATTACAACAGAGGCAAACGTCATTCGTATACATTGCCGTTAACAACAATGCAACAGGCGCCTGGTTTCTTATGTAAACAAAGATACAGCGATACCGGTTATATAAAAATAACAGTGCCGTTCAGCAATCCAATACTTGCAGAATGTATAGCTATAGCAAAGCACAACGACGATCTTAGGATCAAAAGACGAGAGTTCGAAAGAAATCTTATGTCTACGCTAGCTAATTTTACTACCTTAAATCAAGCACTTAAGGCTACTGACGGTGCGATTTCAGATCTAGTACCTCAAGAATACCTAGATAAATCACAGAAGAAAGAGGATCGTAAAGCTCGTCAAATAGAACTAGCTCAGATAGCAACTGACGAACTAAAAGATCTTAAAGAAATATTATTAACTGACTCATTATTAGGAGATTAACTAATGGACGCAAAAATAGAAAACAATATTCCAATACCTTTTGGCCGTAGAACAAGCCAATATGGTCCAATAGCACGACAAATGAAAATAGGCGATTCCGTTAAAGTTCCTTCCCAAGAAGCTCGGAATAGTCTGTATTCTTATTTAAGAGCGTTAGCTTGTGAACCTGTAACAAGAAAACTTAAAGATGGCACTTATAGAGTATGGAGAACTGTATGAACAGAATAATAAAAAACGGATTCAAATTGCCTGCAACTAACAGGAGCGTACAATACTCAGAAGTATTAACAGTTATTGATCCATCTAATAAACATCACCCTTACTTTACAATATACAACCCAATGCCTATTTCTTTAGAACTAGGAGCTGTGTTTAAACTACGGTTTTGTGGTGGCGAAGGCGGATTTATAGTAAATGAAATAGGTATAGATACAAAACAAAACCCTTACATAAAAGGGTGCAGATGGTTTGGCATTAATCAACCTATACACAAAAGAACTTGGGGCAAAAACCCCATGTTAAAACTTCATCTTTCAGAAATAACTGATTGGAACGGCGAATATAAACCTATAGAACTTCATGCTTTAGAAAAACTACAACGGTTTAGCAGAATCTTATCAGCTCCGGCTGTACAACATTTGGAATCAAAAATATGAATAACGAATTATTTACAAAAGCAAGATCTAGACTTGTACTAGACAACCCTTTCTTCGGCACCCTGTGCTTACGCTTAAAACCTGTTGAGCGTGACGACATAGATACCGGTGCTGTAGACGGTGTTAATCTGTTCTACAATCCTAAATGGTTTGCAAAACAAGGACCTCTAGAACGCGTTGGCTTTTTGGCTCACGAAGTTATGCACGTAGTACTGCTACACATAACTCGTAGAGGCGAACGCCATCCAAAGAAATGGAACGTAGCAGCAGATTACGCTATCAATAATCACCTAATCAAAGAAGGTTTCTTCTTGCCTAAAGGTGGTCTTCTTGACTCTAAGTACGATGACATGTCCACCGATGCTATATACAACATGCTACCTGAACCTCCTCAAGGTTGGGATGGTGTATCAGATGACTCTGGTGGATGTGGCGGCGTGCTCGATCACCCAACAGCTAACACTGCAGAATCGACCGGGGCTATAGAAGCGGCACTAAATGTCGCTATCAACCAAGCTGCAGAAGCAGCCAAAGCCCAAGGTAAATTGTCTGGCAATCTAGCTTCTTTAGTATGCGACATAACAGAAGCTAAAGTCGATTGGCGAGCTGTGCTTGGCAGATTCTTACGAGCCAATAACAAATCAGACTTTACATGGCAACGTCCTAACAGACGATTCATAGCGCAAGGCATGTACTTGCCGTCTATGCACAACCCATGCTTAGAAGAGATTGCTATTGTCCACGATTCATCTGGCTCAGTAAGCGAAAATGAGTTGTCTCAGTTTCTTACAGAAACCTCATTTATACTGCATGAGCTCAACCCAGAAAAAGTACATCTAATACAATGCGATACCGAAGTTACTAGCGATGTCGAGTACACAAGAGAAGCATTGCCTTTACAAGTAGAATACAAAGGACGTGGCGGGACTATGTTTAGTCCAGCTATAGACTATGTAAACAAAACCCATCCAAACGTGGCCGCACTTATATATCTTACAGATTTAGAATGTGACGACTTTGGAGATAAACCCAGTTATCCAGTTCTTTGGATAACTACACAACCAGGAGAAGCCCCTTATGGAGAAGTCATCAAAATGTAAACATCTCATGAAAGAATTTGGTGTATCAGTACTTACAGGTACCACTATAATTCTTATTTTATTCGCGCTCGCAACTTCAATGCAAGCATTCTTAATGTTACTGTGCCTAGGACTAGGTATAGGTGCAATTTTATTTTTATTATGGAGAATTATATGAACGCAAGTGTAGTATCAGGTATTACAACAGCACTATGGATTTTAATCGAGGCCATTCAGTTCGCTTATATGGCTTATTTAATGTGGAGGAACAAGCATGTTACTGGTAGGCATATTCAGCGCGCTCGGTCTGCTTTTGCTAGCGCTTAAAGCAGGTGGACGTAAAACAATAGGTAATGACATTTTTGTCGACGTACTAATTACCGTCACACTCATGGTGTGTTTCTACGGTACGTTTAGCGGCATGGCTGCTGCTATGGTGGGTGGCTTAGCTGCTTCTATTACTTTGTTTGTACTTAAAAAAACTATGGTACATCAAGTGTTAGAAGTAACTAAACAACCTAAAACTATATATAAAAACTTCAAAGTTCACACGCCTAAAGTGCAGTGGGTAGAAGTAAAACCTCAATGGAGAAAATGATATGAGTAAAAACTTAGACGACTTTAACAAAGCTCTTAAAGCTAAACTACAAGATAAGTTTGGTGAAGAATTTATTAACGACAAAGTAATTATTATGGGTTTAGATGACGTTGACGACAACGACGAACAACCAACTAATAAACATCAAGGAGAAACATAATGGCTAGTGTATCAATGTCAGAAACCCTAAGAGAACAAATAACTAAAAACTATGAGACCTCATTAGAAAATGCGTATAGAACTTCTTATAATGTACAGCCCGCAATAGATGCGTTACGCCATGCATTTGAGAGCAATTCTACTTTTAAACAAGCAATTGCTTTACAAAAAGAATGGCTTGCTCTTAGGCCTTTGTTAGAATCTACATACGATGTAACTCTATCAAATGCAGGTTACGCTTCTTATACTAATGTATTTGCAAGCAATTTAGTAGAACCATTAGAATCTGTAGGTATTGTGTGCAACCCAAATAGACCCGCAGATCAACATCTTACACCTGTAGATCAATGGAATACAGCATATACTTATAAAGATTGGAACGATAAATCAGTATCAAAAGAAGCATCTAAAAATCATGTAAAAGGTGATACAGGCGTTCAATTAAACGATCTAGAACCCTTCTATATGCCTTATCAATCTTCTGTTTCTTATACGCAATATCGTGCAGGTGAGCATTCTCCTAATGCTACTCGTGCCATACTCGTTACAGATCCTAAGTTATGCGCGTTGTTAACACCAATAAGTGATATAGAGAAAAAAATAAAAATAGATCTTAATAAGTTTCGTGATTATTTAAAACATATAACTACACTTAAAAAGTTCTTAACCGAAATGCCAGGAGCTTTAGACTTTGTACCTAAAGAATACAAAGACAGAATGAATAAAGCAGTAGTTAAAAGACCTACTGGCAACAGATTGACTCCAGAACAAATAATGCCAGAAGAGTTAAAAACTCAGATGAGCGAAGTTATACTAGAGAACAAACTATTAGGAGATTTGTAATGGATAAAACGGCTGAAAGAAGCATAGCTTTAAAAAGAGCTATGAAAAATGCCAAAGACCCAGAATTTAAAGCAGTCTGGGCAATGAAACTTAAAGAATTAATAGGGAGAGCTGAAAGAGGTTTGCCAACTTCTAAGGCTTATGCTAAATTTAATAAATTAGTGTATAAACTTATTAGGAGAAAATAAATGGGCTCACTTAAATCTGCTATGTTCGATATCGGTTACCATGCCGAAGAACATGGCGTTGCACAAACAGCAGATCAATACATGATGTCAGAAGACGATGTAAAAGTGTGTATATTATTTGTAAACAGTTTTGATGGGACCTGGGAAGATTATTTAGCATATAGTGCTAAAAATGGACCAGTAATTCATTAACTAAAACATACCATGGATGGTATTAGCAAGGGCTAGGTAGCAAGAGTCTCCACTCACTACCTATCCTTTGTGCCTTTATCTAGATTCAGTCTTCTTAAAATTTAACTAAGTTATATTTTCTGAACCTGTCTAAACAATCAACCTACGATACGTATACCCACATTTCAAGTGTACCAACAGCTACGTCTGTAGCAGGATCTACTTGAACAAGAATATCAATAGTATCATCAACAGTATATAACTGAGGTACTAAATCAGCAGCTTCGTGGTCTACACCACCAGCTTGTCCAATTGTTGAACCATCAATATATCTGTCAGTATCACCACCATCACCAATATCAAACACTAGTTCAGTACCAGCATCTAAATCAGATGATTTTACTTTAACGTCATGAACAGTTTCACCAGCGAAAACTTGTACTAATTGGTACACATCGTTAGTGTTACATGCTGCAGTAACATTTAATTTAGCATATCTAACTGCTACCATTCCACTTGGAAAAGGTTTAAAAGATGAATTGCTATCTACTTGGCCACTTTTAAAAATTGCCATAATATTATCCTCACTTGTCATATTACACAAAAGTATGTAATACTTAATGTTTTAAAGACTAATATTAGTCTTGTCAAGTTTAATTCAAGGAGGAGTGAACTTAGTGATATACGTAAAGCGTAACCCCCGCCATCCCTACAGAAGATATAATCACCCCGATGATCTCCCATACATACAATGGAAGAGAGTATCGAGGTCTATTGCTTACAACATGGTTGTGTCTAAGCAGAAAGGTTGGGAACAAGCATCACTAAAACAGTATCTTAATTGGAAACAAAACATGCTCAATGCTGGGCACAACATTTAATTAACCCAAGGAGGGATTAATGCAAAAGATATACTTAGATTTTGAAACTTACTACGACGTACAAGTTTCCCTGACAAAAATGTCTACTGTACAATACGTCAATCACCCAGACTTTAAAGTGTGGGGCGTAGGTATAAAAGTAGACGAAGGCGATACGGAATGGTTTAACGAAGAAGAAACACCTGACATACTTGCACAAATAGATTGGGATAACTCAGCTATTGTATGCCACAACACTTTGTTTGACGCTTACATACTAACTCAATACTTTGGCCATAGACCAGCATACTACTACGACACCGCAGCTCTTAGCCGTGGTTTGTACCCAAATATGTCAGCAAGACTTAAAGATGTAGCTGTGCGGTTGTTTCCAAATGACGCTGCTATGCGTAAGGGCGACGAGCTTGTAAACGCTAAAGGCGTACAAGATTTAGATCCAGAGCTTGACGCACAAATAGGAGGCTATTGTATTCAAGATGTAGATTTAACTTATGCATTGTTTTGGAAAATGTCGGTAGGCTACCCGCAATCAGAATTTGATCTTATTGACCTCACAGTCAGAATGTTTGTAGAACCAAAACTAATACTCGACCGTGGACGGTTGACCACATACAAAGAAGAAATATCTAAAAACACTGCTGAAGCTATACAAAATAGTGGTACTACAAGAGAAGTACTTGCTAGCCAACAAAAGTTTAAGTTGCACTTAGAAAATTTAGGCATTACTGTACCGACAAAGAAAAGTCCTACAACAGGCCAAAAAATACCAGCGTTTGGCAAAAGCGATGCTGCGTACACACAACTTTGCCAAGCATACCCTGAGTACGAACACATATGGAAAGCTAGAGAAGCAGTAAAATCGCGAGTAGAAGAAACAAGAGCAGAAAGGTTCTTAGAATCTGTTAATCCAGACGGTACATTTTCTGTGCCTTTACGGTATTACGCAGCCCACACAGGCAGGTTCGGTGGTTCTGATAAAATAAATATACAGAACTTACCTAGGGGATCTACTTTGCGTACTGCAATCATGGCACCCGAAGGACAAAAACTATTCATATCAGATTTATCAAACATAGAAGCTAGGATGTTAGCGTGGATGGCTAAAGAACACGATTTAGTACAAGCATTTGCTACAGGCAGAGATGTTTATTGCGAATTTGCTAGTCAAATATACGGTCGTACAATTACAAAGAAAGATAAATTAGAAAGGTACGTAGGCAAAACTGCCATCTTAGGATTAGGATACGGTATGGGTGCAGAACGATTTAAACTTACATTAAAAACAGGCTCTCCATCTGTAGACATAACAGAACATACTGCACAAGCAATTGTTGCTCAGTACCGAGGCATGTACCCAAACATACCAAAACTCTGGTCAGGTATGAAGGACAGCTTGTTTCAAATGATTAACCCTAGAAGTGTAGGTATGAAATACGGTCCTTTATCTATAGAATCGCGAGCTTTAAAATTACCTAATGGTATGTGCTTAAGCTATCCAAATCTTTCGTACGAACACGGTAACTTTATATATAAAACAGAAAGAGAAGTTATTCGTACGCATGGCCCAAGAATAACAGAAAACGTCATACAAGCATTAGCACGTATAGTTATCACAGATCAAATGTTAGACATACAAAAAATGCCTCAAGTAGATATTGTTATGCAAATACACGATGAAATAATAGCTATTGGATCAAATCAAGATGCAGAACAGACAATGGCCCAAATAATTGATATCATGAGAACTCCCCCATCTTGGTGTAGTGATCTACCTCTTGATGCTGAAGGTGGAGCAAGCCAAGTTTATGACAAATAAAAATTTAATATTAACTAGAAAACAAGGAAACAAAATCATCATCCACGATGGTGATAACGTTTTATGTACTCTTACGGTCGTAGCCCTGGGATCTGGGCAATGTAAGTTAGGCTTCCAAGCTGACGCTAACATTAGAATAGATAGAGAAGAAATATATAAAACAAAACTATTAGAGGAGGAATAATGGAAGTAATATTTTTACAAGGAAAGAAACCGTTATGCAAAGAAATAAGTGATCAAGGTACTAAACCTTATCCATTAGCTAAAAACTTTACATCACACCATCACGAGGTTAACCCTGACCAAAAAGGTCTTAATCAATTTTACAAATTACTAACTAAGTATGCAGACCAAGGGTTTTGTTTACATAAAGGGGCGTTAAAACAACCCTTACAAGATGAGCCCAGAGCATTCATGTCTGACCGTAACGCATCTACTCAACTACTTGTATTAGATATAGATGGACTGCCTTACAAGAGCAGTAACGTTGGCATAGCCACTATTGCAGAAATGATAATCCTACAGTTACCTGACATCTTCCATGATGTAAGTTACGTAGCACAAGCTAGCGCATCGCTTGGCTTTAAGAAAGACAAGTTATCTTTACACTTATTCTTTTTTATGGACATGCCAGTACATCCTAAAACACTAAAAGATTGGTTGCGTATGGTAAATTACGACAGTGATTTCTTAGCAGAACAAATAGGACTGTCAGCTAATGGTCAAAGTTTATCTTACATAGTTGATCCATCTGTAGCAGACAACAGCAAATTAATATACATTGCCCCACCTACATTCAAGAACGTACAAGATCCTCTTCCTGACGGCAGGTTTGTAAAGATCGACCGTGGTTCGGCGACCTTAGAAATATCTAGATCATTACTGACCGTTAACCCAGAACGTACTCATTCATTAGGCTTAAAAATTAAAGATAATCTTAGAGTCAAAATGAACTTACCTAAAAAAGCAGGTAAAGTAGCAACTGTTAATGTATCAGGTGACATAGAAGAAGTTTTACAGAACCCAGATAAAATGACTATACAAGTAGCTCGGGTAGCAGAACCTTACGTAAACTGTAATATAAACAATGGCGACAGCGGAGGTTATTACTTTTTATTAACTAACCCTCATTATATGTTTAACTTTAAAGGCGAACCTATATGGGAAATAGAAAAAGCAGATGCAGATTTCTACAAAAGTATATTTGAAATCTTTGCAGATCAAATAGATTCAGAAGAAAAGAAAAAACCAATAGCGTTACGTGACTTCTATACAGATACTTATTACAACGGAATATATGATGAATCATTACAACAATTCAGCGACAGCTATCCCCTTACTCCAACAACTAAAAATTCTATTAACGATTTTATGCGGTCTCATGGCAGGCCTAATATGGATTACGTTCCTGACGCTAGGGTTGTCTTTGATCCTAGTAACGACAAAGGCGTACAACTGGACGAAGTTCCCTACTACGTAAACTTGTTTCGTCGTACAGAATACATGTTAGCAGCTAACGAAAATGTAAAAGAATTAGAATATGGAACAGCAATAGAAATGCAAAAGATTGCGCCTAATTTTTACAAATTATTAATGCACGTACTTGGAGATGGCAAACCAGAGTTTGAACACTTTGTTAATTGGTTAGCGTACATATATCAAAACAAACGCAAAGCAATGACCGCGTGGATATTTACAGGCATACCTGGTACAGGTAAAGGATTATTTATACACAAAATACTTAAACCTTTATTTGGTGATGCACAAACTCCTATGAGAGCTTTAGAAAATATAGAAGAACAATTTAACTTATACATGAGAACAGCATTGTTCTTAGTAGTTGATGAGTTCCGTATGGCAGATTCAGGCAATGCAGGGCGTATGGCCGATAAGCTTAAACATCAAATTACAGAACCTACTCTTACAGTTCGTGCGATGCGTACAAACCAAATAGAGCTGCCATCTTTTACAAACTTCTTATTCCTTACAAACAGAGGAGACGCAGTTAAAATAGAAGATAGCGACAGACGGTACAACGTAGGACCTCGACAAGAAGTTAAGATAGACATAGCTCACCCAGAGCTAATAGAAAATTTAGATTCATTAGATGCAGAGTTGTATATTATTGCAGGCGTATTAAAAAAGTTTAAAGTAAACGAACGTATGGCACACACCGCATTAGAAAACGATGCTAAAAAAGAAATGAAACAAATATCTATGTCAGTCTTAGAAGAATTTGCTAACGCTATACGAACTAGAAATTTAGATTACTTTACAGAAATACTAGACATACCACTTACAAACACTTTTGACGCCGGCGGTATAGGTACTGCACAGAGATACTTAAAAGATTGGGTTGCTACTGTAGGCCAAGAAACGGTTATACCATTAGCGCACTTTAAAATTGTGTACGATGCTTTAACAGACAGTCGTAACAAACTTTCTACAAGAGACTTTGCAAAGGCTATGTCAAGATTAAACATACATACAGCACGTAAACGTATAAGTAAAGACAGAACTGCAAGCGTCCCAAGAGGGGTTGTAATGACATGGAAATTAGATAATACTATTCGAGAAGATTTAATTAAGGAACATTTTGAAGAACGAGATCTTCAGCTTATTAACAATCAATAAAGGATTTATAATTGTCTGAATTAACCCAGTCTAAAAGACCCGATTTAATTAACGCCATTGAAGTTAATGATGACACTGAGCTAGGACTTGTTCCAGCTTGGTCTCATTCAGCACTTAAAGTGTTTGAATCCTGCGCTTACAAAACATACATATCAAAAGTAAAACGTGTCAAAGAAGACTTTGGCCCAGCAGCTGCACGTGGAACAGACATTCACCAACAAGCAGAAGATTATGTAAGAGGTACTCTAGCAGAAATGCCAGTTACTCTTAAAAAATTTCAGAAGCAATTTGACTTTTTAAAACAAGAATATGCTAACGCAGCTGTAGAATTAGAAGGAGATTGGGGGTTCACTCGCAAGTGGGAAATATGCGATTGGATGGCACCTGATGTATGGGCAAGAGTAAAACTCGATGCCCTAGTAAACGAATCAGAAACATCAGCTAGAGTCATTGATTATAAAACAGGTAAACAATTTGGTAATGAGATATCGCATTCACAGCAAGCTCTTACTTACGCAATCGGAAGTTTTTTTAGGTATCCGAATTTAGAAATTGTTAAAACAGAATTGTGGTATTTAGACCACGGCACTGTAATGGAACAAGTTTATACAAGAGATGAAGCTATGGTATTTATGCCTAAGCTACACGAACGAGCTACAGAAATGACTACAGCTACTAAATTTCCTCCTAACCCTTCTACAATAGCTTGTAGATGGTGCTCATTTGGCAAAGGAGAAAGTCCCTATTGTGAATGGGGTATTAATTAGGTACAATAAATACTTGGTATTCACCCAACTAACACCGAATATCAAACAACGAAGGAAGAAACATGAACAACGAACGAAAAATCCCGGAGCCGTA
>Ga0209482_1000873_pt1 | contig 23614 bp, 37 predicted proteins | sample CoawatmetaG10DNA_FD_187512 | JGI IMG/M metagenome (GOLD analysis project Ga0209482, IMG submission 187512) | Marine microbial communities from the West Antarctic Peninsula - Coastal water metaG104-DNA (SPAdes) (version 2) | ecosystem: Environmental > Aquatic > Marine > Coastal ...
TTATTATAGAGTGGAATACTTTCCACATAATATATACATATAATACACGAAAATGACTGTTGTGTCAAGTATTAATTGTACACAGTATTATTTAGTTTTATTTGGTGGGACTGACTGGGTTCGAACCAGTGACCTGGACGTTATGAGCGTCTTGCTCTACCACTAAGCTACAGTCCCGTTATTTGGTGCTCGAGGAGGGACTTGAACCCTCAATCCTTGCGGCGACAGATTTTAAGTCTGTTGTGTATACCAATTCCACCACTCGAGCTAATATGGTGTCCCCTACAGGATTCGAACCTGTGACCTACGGCTTAGAAGGCCGTTGCTCTATCCAGCTGAGCTAAGGAGACCTTAAACTTTAGTTAACCTGTATTGGTTTATGTTTTGTGATTGTGTACATCTTGAGTAAGATGTTGTTAATGGCTTCTTCGTTTAGATAGCCTGCTACAGTCTGGTTTGTTTCTGTGATTCCAGGTAGCTGTGTTAATTCGTCTTGATAAAATACTCCTATTTCATATAATCCGGCTCTGTGACCGTATGACATATCATTACAAATGATACTTAATTCATAGTCTTTACCAAAACTTACTAGAGCTTGTACTCCATCTGGTTTTGTTGTTTGTTCCATTTTTAAATCTTCTAGCTTTAACATGTTTGTTCCAGTAACTCTAATTCTTTTTCAAGTTCTTCGATATATTTTTCTAACGTACTGATTGTAGTATAGAGGTATCCTGTTGCACTCGGTAATATTCTACTACGGAATACCTCTATTGATTCTTCTAGCACCTGTATTTTATGTGTTATTTCACTATACTCTTGCATATATTATTTTAAACCAAATAAATCCTCAAAGGCTTGTGCTGCTGTTTGCTTTGATTTGCTTACTCTAGTTTCTTTTTCATCATATACTGGTTGCTTATACATGTTAACGTAATCAATCTCTTCGAGAATCTCAATACGTTCTTTAACTTTTTTCAGTGCTTTACGTACATCTTCGTTGTTTTCTTTTGCCATTTCATCTTTTAAAATTTCAACTATTTGTCTACTACTAATCATGTCCGTCATCCTTTGTGCATATGTTACTACTATAACATTTAAATATTCGTTTGTCAACTACTTATTACCATTTATATAAATGAATAAATAGTAATGTACTTTGTTAATTAACTCAACTGTATTTAACATCTTATATACATTATATGACAAAAAGAGACTGCTGTCAACACTTATTAAGGAAAAAATGAAACATTATAACTTTAAACACACTCCAGACAAACTGCCAGACAACTGTGGCATAGGTTGGCTATTGAATAATAAAATTAGAGACAAGGCAATTGAAGGCGCCACACAAAACTTACTTGACTTTTATAGCTTTAAGTATAGAAAAATACCGCAAGTTGCTTCACATGAATTTATAGAGTTGTGTAACATGGCATTGGACAATGGATTTGAAAAACTATTAATCTTTAAACAAGGGTCAATCTTGGGTAATTTTATAGAACATAGTAAAGAATTTTGGAACACTGATTACAAAGACTGTGTGTTGGTTGGTCACATACTTGATAGAGGTAACGAATGGTGGCAAATACATCCGCAAACTCTATATATTGATTTAATATGGTGGAAAGAATCTGGCAAACTTGAGTTTGGTGACAAGGAAACTAACGTAACTTGGTCTGCTCCTAATATTGAGCGTAGCAATGAGACTTTACAGAGCGAAGAAACATATAACCCAACTTGGATTAAATCTGCAGAAGGGGTTTCTACTGTTGAAAATCGTTGGGAAGGTTGGAATTTACTTAATGCAGCAATGGCGCAGAATAAGAAGGTAGGCATATGGAACCCTAAACTTCGTAAAGCAAAGTCGTATGTATATGGTGAGATGCTGGACCATTATGAGAAAGTGCATAATATCGGAAAAGAGTTATGGGTATCTAGGTGGTTTGCAGCAAATACCGAAACAATGGACAATATAATACAAGAACAACAAACAAGTGCAGTGTACAGTACATCGGGTGGAGTAAGTCCTCTTTCAAATGCATATATAAGAAATTTAAAACCAGGTGGTGAACTTGTATGTTTTGATATTGATCCATTAGCATTACATATGCAACAATATGTTTTTAATAATTGGAATGGTCGTAATTGGAAACAATTTGTTACCGACTATGCAGAACAAAATCCCATACTAGGCAATAAGTTTGCATGTATGGAAGCCTTAGATTTAGTAGATGAGTACATAACCGCATTAGGTGCTCCATTTCAGGAATGGTGGAATACTACTGCAAAAACATTTAATGTAAAGTTTCTCGAAATAGACATAATGAACATATGTGCAATGTCCGATCATTTAGAACATCAGGATAATGGAGATAAAGTTTTTATAGACGTTAGTAATGCATTTAACTATGAAGTTAACGCCATACTGTATAGCAAAAATATTCGCCTTAATCTAGAAACAGATTATATAAAGTTTTTTGAAAACGACAAAGATAGATATATAACAAAAGGCTTTGGCATCGGCAAATATTTTGACAGTAAATTTCCATACTTGTCTAAGTTATTTCCTTGGCAGAAATTCTAATCGTATCCTAAATGTGCAACACTAGACATATCTTCTTCTTCAATATGATCTAACCATACAATTCTAGTACTCCAAACTTCTTCAAAATTTTCTATATGATTGCAGTATTCGTGGTTACCCCACATACGTTTAAAATAGCTATCGTATACAGTACGCATCTCGTTTGCACTGTATTGTTCTGGAAACAAATGTCCTTTAACTGCATAGAACATTTCGTTTACTTTTTTGAGTTCATCTAAGTTCATACATGTATTTACTACATATGTAAATCGTTAGCGCCAACACGTACTTAAAACCGTAATTGGTGCACCCGAGAGGATTTGAACCTCTGGCCTTTACTTCCGCAAAGTAATGCTCTATCCAACTGAGCTACGGGTGCAATATACTAGTGTATAGTATTTGCACAGAAAGGTCAACCATAAAAAAAGGCCAACTGTTAAGCTGACCTTTTCCGTTTAAATTAAGTCTAAATTAGAACTTAACAGTAAGCCCTAAACCAATTTCTTTATCAGTCGAATTCCAATCAGTGTTAAGTGAGTTAGTCAACTTAGCAGTGAGTGTAGTAGATAGTGATAAATCAAGTGAAGTTCCAATCGTTACCGTTGGATTTACTTTATTGATATCAGTAAAGTCGCCCTCAGATGACTTTAGCAAATAACCAAGTTCTGCAAATGGTGTAATGCTGCCCATGGCAACGTTCGCACCTACAGTTGGTGTAAAATGCATTTCTGACTTGGTATATGTGTCGCCCCAATTATATTCTACTTCGCCTGCAACGTAACCAGCTACTGGACCAATAGGCATATTTAGAGTTTTACCGACAGAAAGGCTAAAATCACGGTTAGTTCCGTTGTCCGCCATAACTGCTCCAAGGTCTAAAGATCTTCCAAGTGTATATACACCTACTGATCTTGATGTATCATCTGTTGATAATTTAAAGCCCATAGTTGCTGACTCAGCTGCTACAGATACTCCAGTATTATCATAGTTTCCGGCTTGTACTGTACTAGCCATTGCGACAACTAATGCCGCGGTAATAATAGTCTTTTTCATATTTTATCCTTGTAAATATATTTCTCATACTTTCTATTAGTATAGATAGTAAACGCAACTTGATTCTGTTGCCAGGTCCAAGTTACCAAAACCCCTACATACCTAAATTAGGCTGCTAATGCCATTTCTGGCGCATAATTTGCGTTTGCAATTATAAATTTTGTTCGCGATAACGGTGCTTACATCCCGACAACTCCATTAAACCTATTTGCCACCTGTCGATCCTATATCAGCCCCATCAAAAACACACTTAATTTAAATGTACTTTTGGTGGAGCTGCTGGGTACTGCCCCCAGGTCCAGTATAGCGTTGAGTCAAACTTCAACGTTGCATATTATTTATGATAACACAAATAATCTGTTTGTCAACCTTTTTTGCGGTTATTTTTGGATTATGCTTTAATTTCGTGGTAATTACCAAAATCGTCTATTGGATTTTTACCTTGATAGTCTCTGATTGCTGATTTAATTGCATCTTCGGCTAGTACACTACAGTGAATCTTAACTGGAGGTAATGCAAGTTCTTCTGCAAGATCCATATTTTTTATTTCACCTGCTTTATCTAAAGTCATACCTTTTACCATTGTAGTTAGTAAACTGCTACTTGCAATTGCACTACCACAACCATATGTTTTAAATTTAGCATCAGTAATAACACCATCTTCGACTTTAATTTGTAATCTCATTACATCTCCACACGCTGGAGCTCCAACCATACCTGTTCCAATATTATCTTCTTTTGGATCAAACTTGCCTACATTTCGTGGGTTCTCATAATGATCCATTACTTTTTCTGAATATGCCATAATTTTATTCCTGTGTTAACTGCTATTTACCTAAAAACTGCTCTTAATGAGCAGCCCATTCTACAGTATTCAAATCAATACCGTCTTTGTACATATCCCATAGTGGCGATAATTCTCTTAATTTTTCTACTTTTTCACGCACTAGCTTGATTGCATTATCAACATCATCTTCTGTTGTATAACGTCCAACACTGAAACGTATTGAACTAGCTGATAATTCATCTGGTAATCCTATTGCTCTAAGAACGTAAGAAGGTTCTAAACTTGCTGATGTGCATGCTGATCCTGATGATACTGCAATACCGTTTATTGCCATCATTAAAGATTCACCTTCTACATGGTTAAAACTAATATTTAAGTTATTGCCAATACGTTGTTCCATGTCGCCGTTTACTTTTACTTCTTCCATATCAGAGAAGCCAGCATATAACCTATCTCTAAGTCCACGTGTTCTAACTTCTTCTTCTGCCATCATTTCTTGTGCAATAGCAAATGCTTCACCTATTCCAACAATTTGATGTGTAGCTAATGTACCTGAACGCATTCCACGTTCGTGTCCACCACCATGCATTTGTGCTTCAAGCCTAACTCGTGGCTTACGTGATACATACAATGCGCCCATTCCCTTTGGCCCATATATCTTATGTGCTGAAAAACTCATTAAATCAACTGGAAGCTCTGATAAGTTTATTGGAAGTTTGCCAACTGACTGCGCTGCATCAACATGAAAGAATACTTTGTTTTCTCTGCAAATATCACCAATAGCTTGTAAGTCTTGTATAACGCCAATTTCATTATTAACATGCATAAACGAGGCTAGAATTGTATCTTCTCGTATTGTAGCTTTAAATTCTTCTATGTCTAACAATCCACTAGGTAATGGACTCATGTATGTAACCTCAAATCCTTCACGCTCTAGTTGACGGCAAGTATCTAGTATTGCCTTATGTTCTGTCTTTAGCGTAATAATATGCTTGCCTTTCTTTTTGTAAAAATGTGCAATGCCTTTAAGTGCTAAGTTGTTTGATTCAGTAGCGCCAGACGTCCATACTATTTCTTTAGGGTCTGCTCCTACTAGGTCCGCTACTTGTTTACGAGCCTTGTCTACTGCTGCTTCTGCCTGCCACCCATAGTAGTGTGAGCGTGAAGCTGCATTTCCAAATGTACCTTCTGTTGTTAAACATTCAGCCATTTTACTAGCAACACGAGCATCTACTGGTGTTGTTGCTGAATAATCCATATATGTTGGTGCTTGCATTTTAAATCTCCGGTAAGTAATCTACTATTTATGCATATTATACATTGTTTTAATGCGTCTGTCAAATTTAATTAGATAAATAAATGTATGTTAGAAAACGAAGCAATGAAAATATCAGAATTTATACAACCATTACTAGGACTGGGCATCACTGCAATATTTGCATTTTGGCTTAAAGAAGCAGTTAGTGACTTTGTAGCAAGTGTACGTTGGAAAATGAAACCTGGGTTTGAACCCGGTGATGTTGTTTTCTTAGATGGAGAGAAAGCTACCATTATTAGTATTGGGCTTAGCGAAACTGTATTTGAAATAGACAACGGTAGAGGCAAAGTATGGAGATACATCTATAACAAGAGGATACCTACGCATAGACTGGAGAAGGTAATTGTCAACAAATCATAAACACGACCACAAATGTACTGTAGATTGGGATATGGCTGAATTATGTGCTGATGTATGTAAAATAGTATATTCAGATGAAACTAATGTACACGCCCACTTAAAAAGTAATAAAATAGCCTATACAGATTTAAGGTTCTTTAGTTACGATAATGCACAAGCATATGGAATAGATATGCAGGACTATATGATCGTTGCATTTAGAGGTACACAGGGCGCTCAGTTTAAGGATATTTTAGCTGATATAAAGGCTTGGCCAAGTGAAAGCGAAACACAAGGTAACGTTCATTCAGGATTTAAAACAGATCTAGACAAGGTATATCCACAAATAATTAAATGGCTTGGTAAAGGATATAACAAAAGAATTATTGTAACTGGACATAGTTTGGGTGCTGCAATGGCAACTATATGTGCTAGCAGATTCCATGCACATGGTGCAGATTTGGCATTGTATACATTTGGATCACCCAGAGTAGGCAATAGAGAATGGGCAGAACAGTTTAATGATATTGAGGCTTATAGATTTGTTAATAACAATGACATTGTTTGCCAAGTTCCATCTGGATTGTACTACACGCATGTAGGAATACTTCATTATATATCATATAATTTTAGAATACTAACAAATTTAACTTGGTTTCAACGCTTTGTTGATAAGTTAAAAGGTACTGGAAAAGCATGGAGTAAGTTTCAACCATTTGATGGAATTTATGATCATTTTGGAAAACAGTATGTTAAGAAACTTAAAGGTCGCAAATAATCTGTGTAGGATCGACTCCACGAGTCCATGTACCATCTAAACTTTTAATAATACATTTAGAATTAAACTTTTTAACAGTTAATTCTAACTGTTCTGCACTTCCAACTAAATCAGCTTTTACTGCGTCATAGCACGGAGTTTTATTCTTATCCATTGCAAGCAATACCATGTGTTCAATTCCGTTGTAACGCCAGTTGTACCCAATGCGAGTATCTTCACCATTAATAAACCCATCATACCGTATAACATCCCAAAACACAAATCTAATGTTTTCTGCGTCTGCGTGTTGTACTTTTTTATTATCAGTTTCTACTATTGTTGTTCCATCAACTACTACAACATGGCCATCAAACACTGTACTTTGCCCTTGTGCTAAATTCATAAACTGTTCATCATACATTTCCCAACCAAGTATATCTTCACCTAGTTTATTTTTGTATAATACTTTATCTTTATGAATTATTACGTTGACTCGTAACCCTCTGCTAATTGGTTGTACCGCTGCAGGATAAGTGTTGAATGTTTTATAATCAGTTGTAGACGGAGTGCTTAATGGGTAAACCATTATTAACCCGGGCCAGACGCGATTAATTGTATCTGTATCTAATCCTAGATCAAGTTGTTGGTGCAGTATCTTAACCATTAACTCTGCTTCATCTGCATCTATATGTTGCATTGCCATTTGACAAGAGAATTCTTTTTCTTGTTCTGAATACTTTTCGTCAATAATGTCAGTTAAGATATGTAAAAACTTTTGTATGCCCATTCCAAACTGTTTGCCCATTCGTCTAGGCGTAAATTCTTGCATTCCAAAATTAATCCATGGGTTATATGCAATCGTAATAATACGCTTAAAGATTGGTTCTTTGCGATAGGTGTACAATATCTCAAACTTATCTTCTTGAGAAGTAGTTGTTTCTAGCCTAGTCATTAACTGTGATAATAGATGTTTCTTACTCATACAACTATTTAGCCAATTAAAACTACATTAAATTAGTAACGTCTAAATGGTTTTCCGCCTTCTGATATGAATCCAATTTCGCCTCTAGTAATACCAATATCACGTAAATCTGCATCACTTAACGCTGACAATACTTTATAAGTATTTCTACGTCCTGCATCTTCTTTAATATCAGTTACTGTTTTTTTAAAATAGCCCGAAATCTTATCGCACATAGCACAATATGTTCTTGTAATAGTAGTCATTTTTCTGCCCTCAATTTTTGTAATGAAAGCATCAGTGCTTTCGATTCTGCATGATATCCCATTCTAGCAAGTTCACTTGATGCTTTCGCATACCCTGCTATTTCAAAAGACCGTACAATACTTTTTAGTATAGTATCAAATTTATTTGTAATTAATTCACAAATTACGCATGTTGTTCTATATATTGCTGCAGATGTCATTTTATTGTTACCTTTACTGGCTTAGGTGGAACTGCTCCGCCTGGGCCTTTACCGTCATGTGTTAACATATGTTGATAAGCATATTGCCAATCATTAGGATATTCTATTTTTGCATAAGTCATTAAGGTATTCTTATAGGCTACACGGTTTTTACGTGTGCCAGTGAATAACTTAGACCATGCACTAAAAAAAGTGGTAGTCATTTTATTACTCCGTAAATGTGTGGATGAGTTTTTGGGAAACATCCAAGTAAGTCTATGTCTGTCCATAGTGTCGCTATATAACCCTATGGATTATATCTTACTTGTAAGGCATGAGCATGCCACCTGTCTTTCCCGGTAGTCAACTGGTGTAGCGCCAGTTGACACTCTTTTTTTCCGAGCCGAGGTCGCTCTTTATAACACTTTTATTTATCTATTATTGGGTAAAAAAACACCATGTGTGCTATAACAACAGTGCATTCACGTTATGCATGTAATGCATAGTTGTTACTTTGCGTAGACTGCGTTAAATTGCTGGGTGCAACGAACAAACGTTGTACACTTACTAAGCTGTTTAAGCTTCATAGCGCCTGCATACGTACACGTTGAGCGTATACCGCCTAACAAGTCTTGTATGGTTGTTGCTACTGCTCCACGATAGGGAACAAGTACTTCACGGCCTTCGCTACTACGATAGTCTTTAAGGCCACCAAAGTGTTTTGTATTTGCAGCATCGCTGCTCATTCCGTAGAACTTAACAAACTGCTTTGATTCAATTTTCTTTGTATGTTTTTCTAAGTGATTACCTAGTTCATATACAAGTTCGTTTGTTTCATAATGTTTAAAAATAACATCACCGCCGCCTTCATTGTGTCCTGCTAACATCCCGCCCAGCATGACAAAATCTGCTCCGCCGGCAAATGCCTTTGCAACATCACCAGGGCAAGTACATCCACCATCAGCGATAATGTGACCACCAAGGCCATGCGCTGCATCGGCACACTCAATAACTGCGGATAGCTGTGGATAGCCCACACCAGTTTGAATGCGAGTAGTACACACACTCCCAGGTCCAATGCCAACCTTAACGATATCTGCTCCAGCAAGTATTAACTCCTCTGTCATTTCACCAGTAACTACGTTACCAGCAATTATTACAACTTCTGGAAAGTTTTCACGTACTTTCCTAACGTGTTGTGCAAAGTGATCACTATAACCATTTGCGATATCCATACATACGTACTTGAGTCTTCCTTCTGCAACTGTTTTATATACTTCAGTTAACTTCTCAAAATCTGCTTCACTTGTGCCAATACTCATTGCAGTATACTTAAAACGTTCAGTTTGGAATGGTTTACCAAAGTAATCAATATTAAAAAACTCAACAAGCTCGTCTACACTGTATGTTTTAACTAGGCAAGTAAAGATGTTCTGTTCTGCAAGTGTGTCAGCCATTTTAAATGTACCAACTCCATCCATGTTAGCTGCCATAATAGGCACGCCTTCGTACTCTGCTTTGGAGTTACGAAATTTAAAAGTACGTTCTAGTCGTACTTGTTTTCGACTTTTTAATGTGCTACGTTTAGGACGAATTAGTACGTCACTGTAGTCTAGCTTAATATCGTTATCAATTCTCATTTTTACATACCCTTTTTCTTAAGTCTGTCGTACTAAATCTGTGATCTCTTTTATTGAAATGTAAATCAATATCACGTCTTTTACAAATATCTTTTCCTGTGAAATCTTTTTCACGATATTCGTCACCTAGTATACGTACATCAATATCATACATTTCTAGTATATCTTCTAAATCTTTTTCTAATGCATATGGAATAATTTCATCTACATAACTTACTGCCTTAAGTTGTGTATAACGTTCCACTACTGTTTGTATTGGAGGTTTCTTGTTATCTGGACGATCTATACTTGGGTCCATTTGTAACCCACATATTAAATAATCGCATGTACCTTTTGCCTCTCTTAACATTTGTACATGCCCAGCATGCAATAAGTCAAATGTACTACAAGTAAATCCTATTTTCATATTATAATCCCAAAATTCCGTATGCTTCATATGGAAGCCAATGTGTTTTCATTCGTTCTGGATGCCATAACACTGCTAACATGTTATCTAACTTCCAACTTTCACAATTACCTTCGTCGTCTGTAGCAAGACACGTTGCACCATGTGGGATAGAACTCAGCACTTCTTCATGTCTACTACACACTTTAATCTCACTACCATTATAGTATACGCTATGATCTTTGTTATGTCTACCATTATTTGCTATAGTGCCGCCAAGACTAATAGTCAAGAACTGACATCCTCGACTAATTGCTAAAATAGGCTTTCCATATAGTTTTGCTAATTCAAACGTGTGCTTTTCCACTCTCAATCGGTTTTCATTGTATTGCCAATTGTTGGACATCATACTATTGCCGCCTGTAAACACTACTAAGTCGCTATTAACTATTGCTTCTGTATTGTAGTGTTCTAAATGGTTTGGAATAGGATGTAGTGTATGACCTGAAAACATTTCATAGAATCCATGATCTAAACTGTCATACGGTCCATTTCGAAAGTCAATCACACGTTGGGTGATTGCTATGTTCATAGTTTGTTAATTTATTCTGTTTTTTCTAATGTGACGTCTAACGGAAACTGATTCCGTCTTGCGTCAGTTATAGTTTCTACGCACTTTTGTTCTGCTACTTCGTAGCTGTACGTACCAGCGATACTACGTCCCTTTTCATGGACCTCAAGCATCACCGCTGTTGCTTCATCGGTTGTTTTACTGAAAATTGTTAGTAAAACATTAACGACAAATTCCTGAGGTGTAGATTCGTCATTGAGTAAAATAACATTATACCGCGGAGGAGTTGTTAATTTAGTTAGTTCTGCTACTTCTTGGTGTGATGTTTGAGTCATTTATTTTACCTTATTTAATCTTCGATTAATACATTCTTTTCTTTACAATTGAATCTTGTGCTTCACGTCTACGATGTCTAGCTTTTGAAGCTGATTGTGCTTTAAGACGTTTCTCTGTATTACTAATAAAATGTTGGCGATCACGCAATGTTTGTAGGATCCCATCATTCATCATCTTTTTCTTTAGCTTTCTTAAAGCCTGTTCTACGTTGCCGTTTCTAACTTCGACTGAAAGGCCGAATTCTTTTTCTTTTGGTTTTCTATTATCTCTCATATTATTATTATTTTTCATATTATTTTATTATCCCAGATACTCTATTATTTTGAGTGCTTACTTGATCGTATTCGACCTCTAGAATCTCTGCAAATGTATTTAGCAATACTTTTGCGAGATCTTGTCTAGCACGTTCTCTACCTTTTAATACAACAGTTACCGTTACTTTGTTGTTTTTATCTAAAAACTTACGAGCCATATTAGCTTTAGTTTCTAAATCATGCTTATCTATATTTAACCCAAAACGTACTTCTTTGAGCTCTGTTACACTTTCACGTTGTTTCTTTTTAGCCAGTTTTTCTTTTTGCTTTATTGCATATATATGCTTGCTTGCATCAGTTATCTTACACACAGGTGGCGTTGCATTGTCTGCAATTAACACTAGGTCTAATCCTTCTTTTGTAGCTTCATACATAGCATCCTTTAAAGACAGTATCCGGCTCTCACCGTCTGGAAAGGAAACTCTTACTTCGGGGTGTCTAATCTGATCATTGGACAGTACAAAGGACTTATTATTGCTTTTTTTATAATTGTTAGGTTTGGGCATTTTCACCTTTAATATATTGCGGTGCTGCATTCCTTGATATTACTGCGTCTGTTATAATAATCTTTCTAACTCCTTTGTTATATAATTCTGGTAGTTCATATTGTATATTTAGCAACGATTGGTCTAGTATTTTACGTAAACCTCTTGCTCCTAATTCTTCTTTTATTGCAATGCTTGCAACTTCCTCTAATGCTACTATTGTAAACTCTATTTGTATTTTGTCAAGTAAAAACAGCTCTTTTATTTGATCTATTATAGAATCAGTGGGTTCTGTTAGTATTCTAATTAAATCACGCTTATTTAAAGGATTTAGCACGTTAACGCTAGGTAAACGCCCAACGAATTCGGGTATTAACCCATACTTCACTAAATCACGTGTTTGTAAGTGTTTTTCCCATTGTTCTACGTCGGCGTCTTTAGAGTCGTTAAATCCAATCAATGCTTTACCAAGGCGGTTAACCACAACATCTTGTAGGCCAACAAAGGCTCCACCCACTACAAATAGTATGTTGGTGGTGTCAATTTCCACCTTCTCCGGGTTATGTTGCGGTTTGTTCGGAACCGCTACTATAGTACCTTCCATGAGCTTTAAAAGGCTCTGTTGGACTCCTTCTCCAGATACGTCTCTGCTCAAGCTAACATAGTCATTACGTTTGGCTTTTTTATCAATTTCATCTACGTAAATAATTCCGCTCTCTGTTTTATCAATATTATAGTCCGCTGCTTGGAATAGTTTATGTATAAGAACTTCTGCATCGTCGCCAGCATAACCACTTTCAGTTATAACTGTAGCATCTGTAATTACCATTGGAACTCCTAGTATTTTAGCTAATGTTTGTGCCATTAGCGTTTTACCTGTTCCTGTTGGTCCTGCAAGTAATACATTACTTTTTTGTAATTTTGTTTTTGTGTTTGACGTAACCCGTTTATAATGGTTATACATTGCAACACTTAATGTTTTCTTTGCGTTATCTTGGCTAATAACATGCTTGTCTAATAACGCATGTATTTCTCTAGGTGTCGGAACAGTAAAGCTATTACGCTTAGTTATAGTAGAGGGTTCACCAATTTCAACATTTTTATTCTTAACAATGCCATAACAAAGTATTACACACTCGCTACATATGTGAGTTCCGCCATCACCTGCTAATAGCTTTTTTACTTGTGTTGTATCTTTATTGCAAAAATTGCAAACTGTGGTGTTACTAGATTTCATTTATATATTCTGGACTCATTTGTAACTTTATATAATTATTTATCTCGCTAATAGAACGTACTACTAAGTTAGTTCCTGTAGCATTAATTAATTTTACAGTCTCTCTCCTCTTGTACTTATCACTATAAAAAAGCACTGTACTTTCTTCTTCTTTGGATTTTAACAATCCTGCCATAATATCTTCCCATGCACATGTATCTACGTCAATTATCATAAAGTCACATGTTTTAGAATTATTCCACATCCATGGTAGTGTGCCTGCATTAGTTTTTTTGTTCTGAACTAAAAAAACAATACTAGTAGCAACTACTGTTTCAAATGTTGATTTAATTGAATCAACTAATTCGTCGGATGTGCTCGATATAAAAATACTTATACCATGTTCGGTCATATATAGGTCTGGTGCCGTTACTGTGTAACTACTGTTGTCTTGATTCATGTTTGATTATCTTTTGTTGAGTTCTTTGTAAGCAGCAGAATTTAGATCCCACTGTTGTTCGTCTAGTAGGTAATTTATCTTACCAGTAGCGTCTATTGTGTATTCTCTGTTATCTTCGTCTTTATGTATCACTTCTTCGGCTGGTATCTCATTTTGAATAACAGGCTGCTTGATAGTTGTTTTGTTCTTCTTATTACCCACAGCATTTTTCTTAAGGCTGCTGACGTCTTTGGGGCTTTTGTCATCTTTATCGTTGGATGGTTCTTGTCGCTCATTGTTTTCCTTAGGTTTACGTGTTTTTGCTAATCCAGATATACCTGATATTACAAGTACTACTGCTAGCGGATCAAATACAAATACTAATAATAATATAACATATCGAACTGTTTCTTCTAGTGTACTTCTTGTTGGGTCTGCTCCATATACTAGTTCTGCAATATATTTAACAGGACCTACTTCTGCTTCTAATTTTCTACTTTCGCCTTCTAATGAATATTTTGTAATATAAAGGCCTTCTAACTTGTTTTCTGAATCAGTAATTAAAGTACGTTGTACTAAAATTTGAGATGTTAAATCTTGTTGTTGTCCTTGTCCAAGTTGTGCTCGTAGTCTAGTAATTAATGCGTTTGAATCAGCAATTTGTTGCTCCGCTAATCCTCTTACTCTTTTTATTTCAGCTCTAGCATCTTTAATTATAGTATTATCGTTCTTATTAATATTATTTAGCTGATATACAGACATACGTCTAGCTTTAGCATTATCTTCTTTAAACTTTTTTAATGCTTCCCTAGTATTATACCCGATTCTTCCATCTTGTGCAACCCCTATTAGGCCTTGCATCTTAGTAACTTCGTTATTAATACTATATTCTTCTAATAAAGCTAGTTTCCTATCAATGGATTCTATTGCACGTGTAAATGGTAGCAATCTATCAGCATCTAGTTTTTGTTGATCTGCTACAATTTTATTTTGTTCATCTATTGAAGGCTGTACACCAGTATATGCTGTATTAATACGATCTTCTTCTGTACGTATTTTGTCTTGTATTCCCTCATCAAGTGAATTATCTACATTATCAAGTTTAACAATTTTATCTTCTGCTGTTGAAATTGTAACTTTAGCACGAGTAATATTCTCGTTTATACGTTCTATTTGTGCGACATTCTCAGTAGCCATGCTAGTTTGTTCAATATGTGCTTTGGATAAGAATCCAAATATACCCATGCTTGTAATAAACATTAGCACTACTACGGCTACTGTGAGATATGTCTTAATAAGTATGGGTGCTGCTTTCCAGTTCAAGTGCAACCAGACAGCTGATGTCAGTTTGCCTACTTCTAGCACAGACCCCATGATAATAATCGGTATTACGGCACTGGCAAATATAGCAACAAGACCAACAATACTGTAGTAGGCCGCCACTGCACTAATTGATAATGCTACTAATACTGTCCAATATCCGAATAACTTCATATTATTTAATGTTATAACGAACTGCTAAACCTTCATCGACTAGCAATTCGTTTATACAAACCTTGTTATCATTGTCATCAACTATATATACTTTTCCTAATATACGGCCATATTTGCCTCGTTTATTAAGTATAGTTGTGACTGTAAATTCTTTTGGTAAAACTTCTATTAGTCTATTTTTTACATCTAGACCTTTTTGTTTTGTATCGATGTCAGGAGATTTACTGTCTGGCGTGTTAATTCCATATAGTTTTAATCGTTGCCTAGTAACTAGATCAAACCCTAAATCTATCTCAATGTCTAACGTGTCGCCATTTATAACTCTTACAAGTTTTGCTTTATATGTATACATAAATCTCTTTCACTTTTATTGATAGCAGTGAATATTATCGCTGCTTAATATTTATTAAATTATGGTAGTGGTTAATATACTATGTTTTCGTATACTTAGCTAACCAGGCTTTTGCTGTTCGTTTACTAGGGGGTTGATTTAAAAACTTCTGAGATTCTTTGTAAACTTTGTCAAAATTTTGCTTACGATCTGGATCTTCCAATCCACCGCTGTTGTCAACTACGTGAAAGTTTGCTGCACCAAATATCTGTTGGAATTTCATAATGTTGTCTTGTACACGTTTCCACATAGTTGTTACCATTTCTGCTGGAATTCTTCTGGCACGTTCTGTGTTGCGTTGTTGCGCTACTTCTTCGCTGGTGTTAACAAATAGCATCATTGTATCATATCCCAATTGGTTTAATTCGTTTTTAGATTTAGCAACTTTAGCGATGTCTTTACCAGTCCCATCAATTACTAATCCTAGTCGACCATCTAGATATAAGTCTTCACGTGTCTTAGTAATCTCTTTAGCGCGGTCTCGTATTTCCTGACCTCGTGGGCTACCTACAACTTCTGGATTGCTTAAATCCATATTGTTTTTTCTAGCAAGGTATTCATACACATCATCGCTGTTAAGCGGTTTTAGTCCTGTTCCTTGCAGAAGGTCTTTAGCCACATAACTTTTACCAGATCCTGGGCCACCGGCTAGGAACACTGCTTTGAATATATGTGGATCGTTAGGACCTTCGAGTATTTGTTCTGTTTCTAATATGTCATGTATTTTCATACATGTATTTATTAAAAATTATACCTTACGCTCAATAACCTTATCAGCAAGACCAAAGTCTACAGCTTCTTGTGCTGACATGAAATTGTCACGTTCCATAGCATTAACAAGTTCTTCGTAAGTCTTACCTTTACTGTTATGTTTCTCATACATACGTGTAAGGCTTTCTTTCATTTTAATAATCTCTTTGACTTGGATTTCCATGTCAGTAGCTTGACCACCTGCACCGCCACTTGGTTGGTGAATCATTGTGCGACTATTTGGCAATACTAAACGCTTGCCTGGCTCGCCTGCTTGTGCAAGGAATGAACCCATGCTACATGCTTGTCCCATTACAATTGTACTTACTGGTGATTTAATAAATTGCATTGTGTCGTAAATTGCTAGACCTGCTGTTACTACTCCACCCGGACTATTAATATAAAAATTAATATCTTCTGCGCTATTTTGCGACTCTAGAAATAGCATTTGTGCTACCACTAAGTTTGACGTATGATCATTAACTTCGCCGTTTAACATCACAACCCGATCTTTAAGCAAACGACTATAAATGTCATATGCACGTTCGCCTCTTCCTGTTTGTTCTATTACTGTTGGTATTATCATGTTACTTCTCCTATTTGTAGTTTGCTTGTAAATCTATAATTATACTATAACGTTCTTGTAGTGACGGATCTGGATTATGTTCTACTCCGTGAAATGTTGGAATAAATCCACTTTGCTCTGCATGTTCACCATGCATCCATAACATTTTATCTTCTGCAAGTTCTGTAATTATTTCTCTTTCGTTTGTCTTGGTATTCTTTGCATAAAATTCTGAGTAGTTTTCACCTAAGTGTAAACCGCCAAGTGTTTCATCGCAATGCTCTCTTCCAAATCTTAAAGAACAGTGTTCTCTATGTTCTGTACGAGTTTCTTCTGTAGCACTAGGAGTATTATACTTGATAACCATAAGTTTGTAAAGGATTAAATCTTCCCATTGATCTGATTGATCTGAATAGTTCTCAGTCAAATAGTGTTCTAATACTGGTCTAAAATCTTCTAGCATTTCTGCAAAGTATTTAAGTTCTGGTGGAACAGGTTGTCCAAGATTTCTAATATTTTCGTCTGACCAATTATAGAAATAAATTTTCCGGCGTTGCACTACATCTGTTGATTTAACTCCATTATCTTTAAGTTTCCATGATTCTGGCCCACTTATATAATCATCATCCCAACTAAAAACATCACCTGAATATATATGCGAGTAAATTTTACTAGGAATATGTTCATCATTCCATTCTGAAATTTCTTGCATTTTATTAATTTTTTTCCAAAAATCAACATCTACAATATCAAATAATTGTTTTGCTACTTCCCATCTATCTTTATATTTTGTAGACAATAACAAAGAATCAGCAATTGGCCATTTGCCTGTTTGCTGATAATCATGTAGTTCGTCTAAGGTAAAAAGTTTATGTGTTATTTTTGACATTTGGTACTTTCTTAATTTCTGCATCGCCATTTGAAGTTTCTTCAACTGTTATATAGCCACCATCTTCAAGTAGTTTTAATGTAGATTCCATACCATCAGCAATACCTTGCTTATAGCCCGATCGCTGATTAAAGTAAGTGCATGCTATAACAAACACACTCATTAGTACTATAAGTTCTATGCTCATAAAAGTATTTATCCTTGGGTTACTGCACCGGTTGCAATTGCGAATAAAGCATGTGCATGTACTTTGTCCATAACATCTAGTAGATGTGCTTTTTCTTTAAGAAACACTTTTCCAAAACTTGGATCATTTGCTACAATATCATCACTGTTATCAATTAAATCAGCAAGTTTGATTATTTGTGCATCTTTGCTTGCAAGACTTAGACGAGTTGCGTCAATGCCTTTACGTACTGCGCGATTGCCATCTTCTGGCTTACTTACATCAGTTAAGTCTACAACAAGTGAATGTACCACTGAACCAAATGTACTGGCAATTAGATCGCTTGTAACGTCTGTATCTTCCAACACATCATGCAAAAGAGCAGCTGCAATCATTTCATCTGTTCCACCAAACTCAGCAACCATTTTGGATACTCTGCGTGGGTGAACAATGTAATCATCTTGGCTATACTTTCGCTTTTGACCCACTGCTGCGTGGGCCACTGCTGCAAAAAGATCTGCTTTTTCAATAAGTGTCATCTTATTTCTTACCTTAGATACTCTGGACCAGTCCAGTCAATTTTATAGTTAGTTTGGTAAATGTTACCTCTAGCTTGATTAGTAGCTGGAGCGGACCAAGTTGCTGCTTTAAGAATATCGCCTTTTTTAAACCTTGGCATATCTTCTTTAACAATAAAGCCCCAAACACTTCCATCACGTACAATTTTAGTATATTTCTTACCTTTTTTAATACCAATGTTTTTATCAAAGTTAGCTACTGTTTCTTTGAAGTAACCGCTTAATTCCTTGGTACCATTTGATGTAGCAAACTTAATATATTCAGCTTTAATGTTTCCAATTAACCTATTAATTTCGTTTTCCATTTCTAACTCCTATTTTAATTAACTTACTATACTATTATACAACAAGACGTCTTACTTGTCAACCTTTATTTTGAATTAATCTGTCCTTACTCCATGCCCATAATCAATGATTACTGGAAAACGTGGAACACCATCTGGCGTTAATTCAAAGTATCTGCAAGTAGCCCAGTTTGGCACACCTTCAACAGTGTTAACAGTTTCCCACAATTCTTTTAATTGTGCTTGCTGTCCACGTACACCTGATCCAAATTCTTTACCTGCTTTGTCACGTAGGATAAAACGTTTGGCATATCCACTCCAATTACCTTTGCCTTCTAGTACTTGGATAACATCAAATTCTTCTGTAATAAACTCTTTACGCTTTAGCAAGTTCTTACTACGCTTGCCATCATATGTTGCATCATTACGCACCATTTGGCCTTCGTATCCTTGCTCCATATATTCACCGTACTTCTCATCAAGCTGATCTTGTGTTTCACAGTAATCAGTAGGTACAATTTTTACAAAATCATTGTTAGCCCAATATGCTTGTTTAACACGATTAGTAAATTTCATATCTTTTGCTGATGTATCAAACATATCATAAACGTGATATTCTACAAGGCTTTTTGCTTCGTCCATATCAGCTTGTGTACTTTTTGTCTTACGCACAAGTGAAATGATTTTATTAAAGTCTGCTTTTAGTTCATGATTGTAAAGTTCACCATCTAGGATATGATGTGGATTTTGTTCCATATAACCTTTTAGTGATTCCCAAATGTGTGGGCAACTATTAATAGGTTTGCCACTGCGTGTCCACATTCCGTTCTTATCAACTACGCAACGAATACCATCTAGCTTAGGCTGACTCCAACCTTCACTTTGTGGACGCTTTGTGTAATCATGTGCAAGCATTGGCTTGAATCGTTCATAAGAGTCAACGTCTGCTACGTTTACAAAGTACTCTTTTTCCGAACGTTTATCCCATAATGCATGGGCTTCAGCTTTTGCTTGGCTTAAACTTGTAGTTTCATTTACTTTACCAACATTTTTTGGAGTGCTTATGTTCCAATCACTAGTAACTTTCTCTCCGTCTACTGTACCACTAATTGTTCGTGTACCTGCTGAGCCATCTACTTCAGCATATTCAACTTCCCACATACGGATCTTACCAGTTGTATCACGCTTAAACAATGTTTCCAAAGTTACAATATTTTTCATAATCTAGTCCTATTTAATTTTTTAGCAATTTTATTAGCTGTTTGCATCCAAAAATTGTATGCCCAGCTATCTTTGGGATGCTGTTTTGCTGTATGAACGCAATTTGCAATTCGTGTTTCATACAACAATACAGTTTCATTATCCATATTAATCTAAACGTGATCCAGCATATGCTTTAAAGCCATAAGCAGTAAATACGTCTGCTGCTGCTTGAGCACCAGCTTCTTTAACATCAACGTTTTGAACATTAATATTAGCTGGATTCCAAATTTGAAATGCTTTAGTATAATCTTGTTCAATACCAGCGGCTTTCATATTACGACCTAACTTAGTATTGCCCTTAACACCGTGAATGTTAACCCAAGCAAATCCACAAGGATAGTTATCTTTGCCGCCTAACTTTTCCATAAAATAGTCGCCGCCTGCTTCGTACGCAGCTTTTTTTGCTTTAGCAACTATATCTTTAATTTCATTTATTGTGTATTCCATATTAATTCTCCGGTAGTTAAAGTAAGTTTTTAGTGTTTATACTTAGTATTATACAGCAAGATGTCTTGGTTGTCAACCTTTATTTGCCCAAGTTTCTGACAATCCTTCCTCAAAATAGGTAGATTCACCTGATCCTTGTAACAAATCTGCATGTTTATCCATTGCATTGCTAAATTCAGCAAATGTAGTGGACTTACTAGCTGTTTCTTCTGCAATGTCCCAAAACTTCTCAACATTGCCTAGTATATAATTGCTCATTCCCATATCTATTCCTTTTTGTTGTTTATAGTACTATTATACGGCAAGATGTCTTGCTTGTCAACCTTTAGTTGCCATAAAAAAACCCTTATATTACAAGGGTTTTTAATTTATTTTAATTTATTTTTATTGCCAAGGAAATACTTTATACCTGGGTAATAACTCATTTAACTCAATATCATCTACCCATGTTGGAACTGGTGGCATTTGATGTTGTGCATCAATAAAGGTTAGCATAACTCTATTACCTAAATTATTAAGTTTAAGTTTTTTAATAAAATTATTTTGCATTGATATTCTGTCTGCTAGACTATAATAAAATGCTGTAGGTTGATAATGATAAATGTTACTTAGATGTATGTATACGTTTCCTTTACTATTTTTTATATCTTCAATAAGCTCGTCATTGTTAATAGAATTAAAGAAATCATGTTTCTTAAAGTTATATTTAATACTTGGAAAATCATTAGCGTACCAGTTATTGAATCCAACCTGAGTTTCTACTAACTCTTGCATTCGCTGCTTATGTCTATTGCTTCCACCACGTGTTATAAATGAAGGTGAGTTATCTACCTCAAAAACTGAATTTAGTTTATTTGCAAATTGTATACAATCTTTTCCATCCCATTCAGTTACCCACCGACGAGCATTTACTAGTGCAATATTACTTAAATCAACTACATCAACTGTTGCACCTGCTGTCATACGTAGACTCCATGGATACAGTATTGGATTTAATCCACCCGAGCTTGTTATTAATTTAGTAAATATTTGACCGTCTACTGGTTCGTACATGAATTTTTCTGTATTAGCTATAAAACTTACTTGCAAGTTTAATTGCTCAGTTAGCCACGAAATGTTGTCTGTGTTATTATCATTTAAATCAATTATATTGTTGTTGGACATTTCAATAGTTTTTTGTCCTTTTATAGTAATAACACTATTATCAGACTCAAATGCTTGCACTAGTGCATTGTTAAGTGACTGGAACATTATGCCTTGTTTTATAATAATAATTTGTTTAAAGCCATCATTAATGGATTGCTCTTTTAAAGATTCAGTTGAATAACTAATATATTGATGTGCGTCGAATCCATATAATGATACGTAATAGTATTCTAATAGATTTTGTGTAAAACAGTTTTTAGAACTTTCTTCTAACTGCCAGCCAATGGCTACAGTTTTTAGTTTTTTTTCTAGGTGGCTGATTTCACCTTCTCTACTAGCTCTCATCCCAATGCATTCTGTTATTTTTTTGATGGTAATAGTTTTCTACAACACGTTCCATTTCTGCTACAGATATTCTAAAAGTAAATCTATTAAAATTAATATTTACAAAATTTGCTGGAACACATTCTGGCCTTGGACCAAATTTACTATGGAACCACCAGATTTTGCCTTCGCCGTATTCAAGTCCTTGTACACCGTCAGCTATATTCCAATTTTCTAAAATATATTCAAAGTGTTCCTGTGACATTTGTCTATTTATAACAGCATAATCACTTATCTTAAAAGCTATCTTTACTTCGTTGGTTTCTTTAAAAAGATACATCTTAATTGGGTCATTAAATAGTACTACTTTATTTTCGTCTAAGATTGTAGGCATTTGTTAGTTCCTCGGCTAGTTCTTTGTTTATGTTCTGATGGTTTGTATAATCTTCAAGATATTGATGTATCCAGTTTTGATCAGGGGTTTCTATACCAGTTGTATCCCATAGTGTGTCTAGTCCTTGTTGCGTTGACCATTGACTTTGGGCTAATATAACATCACCCTCAATATCTGAGATGTCGTTGTTAAATTGCTGTTTAGCTATATATGCGTCAACAATACTATCTACTCCGGGCCATGCATGATTGTCATCACTATGGTTGTTGTTTGTGTCGTCTTCCATTAGATAGTTGTATTCACGTGCGGCCCAACTAACAATGTTTCCATCCCATTCATCAATAGATGTTCTGATCATTAGCACAGGTAATCCTCTACTCCATTTCCAAATATCATGATAGTTTTTTGCATGTAGCAAAACTGCTATACTTTTATTTTCTATTAGATGCAATAATCCATCTAACTGTTCAGTTTTAATATCAATGGTATTCCTAACATCATAGTTGTACCATTCTCTGTCTTCATTAGATATATTCCAATAATCATCATGTACACGTATTTTACCTAATGGGCCTGGTTCATGATCAATCTTTTCCCCATTTAATTCATATGTTGCCCAATGTTCACCTGCTTGGCTGTCACCATGTAGCATTGGACTGTTATTGAGTAAATATGGGATTTCCATTTGACTCATGCAACTGTGACTGCATATTAAATATAATGTATTCATGTTATCTGTTTTCCATAAATTCTTTAATAAACAATTCCATATCTATTCCAGTAGGTACTGATATAATGCTTCTCGCTGGATGATTGTCTTCGTGTTGTGCTTCAGTGCCTGCGATTCCGGCAACATAGTCTATTTCCTTTACAGAGACTTTACTAGTCATTCCCACCTGAGCCTGTGACGCTGTTGGGTCGGTAACACTTCCAAAGGTGCTATAAGCCAAGGTTCCTGCTGGAACACCATACGAACTAAACGTAATACCAGTCCAGTATTTGTTAGTCACCCTATCTAAGAAGGTAGCACTTGAACTGGATTTGTAGTACGTTTGTTGCATGGTAGTGCAGTTGCAGTTACTACTGTAAGTTCTAGTTATAGAGTTACTAGACCATTGGACTTCTGATGTGCCTGTTGTTGCTGGTTGACTTTTGCCATTACTTGCTGGAATATATGCTACTCCTGGTCTTACATAATCTTTAGCACTATTAACTTCGATATACACATTATTCCAAGTATTGACACCATCATATTGTGAAAATATAAGTTGTTCTGCATTAACAAAACTACTG
>Ga0209482_1000877_pt1 | contig 23557 bp, 24 predicted proteins | sample CoawatmetaG10DNA_FD_187512 | JGI IMG/M metagenome (GOLD analysis project Ga0209482, IMG submission 187512) | Marine microbial communities from the West Antarctic Peninsula - Coastal water metaG104-DNA (SPAdes) (version 2) | ecosystem: Environmental > Aquatic > Marine > Coastal ...
AAATAATTTTACAATTAAAAACATTACTGATTATATTACAAAAATAGACCTTATTATTGTTATGAATTGATGTCACTCTTGAGGACAATGATACGGTGTGTTTGAAGGATTAAAACAGATGATCCAGAGATTTTGCTAAATAAAACAATTTGTGGGTTTTCAAAACCACCAACGCGGTTCATTACTTAATTATGATAAACAAATAAACTCTGGGGTTTAAAGTTTGAAATCAATTACTAAAAGAATTCGTGCTCGAGATTTAGGGTTGCCTTTTCAGGGTCAAACGGGTGCAAATAATTCTATTACAGATGTGTCTGATTTAAAAGTAGGGTTTACTACTTTAAATGATCCTCAAAAAAATATTCGCACTGGTGTGACGGCTATTATTCCACGCGATGATGAGAACAAGCCAATGCCAGTTTTAGCTGGCCAATATTCTTTAAATGGGAACGGTGAAATGACTGGTACCCATTGGATAAATGATGCGGGTTATTTTCTTGGTCCAGTATGTATAACAAATACCCATTCTGTAGGAATGGTTCATCATGGGGTAACAAGTTGGATGATAGATCGTTATAAGGATTATTTCCTTAACGAGCACGCCTGGGCCATGCCAGTAGTTGCAGAAACTTATGATGGTGTTCTCAATGATATCAATGGGCAATATATCACTTCAGATGATGCAATAAATGCACTTAATAATGCGACTTCTGGCCAAATTGAAGAAGGATCGGTTGGTGGTGGTAATGGAATGATCTGTTATGAGTTCAAAGGAGGGACTGGAACATCATCTAGACAACTTTCGATTGGAGGAAATATGTATACAGTTGGTGCATTGGTTCAGGCTAATCATGGTATTCGACCCTGGTTGAATATCCTTGGTAAGCCAGTGGGGAAGTTGATTGATAATAATCGCCTTTTAATGCAAGAAACAGGTTCAATTATAGCTATTGTTGCGACAGATGCACCCTTATCCGCATTGTCTTTAAAACAAACTGCAAAAAGAGTCGCCATTGGTGTCGGTCGGGGTGGCTCACCAGGTGGACACAACTCAGGTGATATTTTTCTTGCCTTGTCGACTTGTGAACTTGCTGAATCAACTAATAACACCCAAACTATTATTAATAGGCAAGAACTGAATGCAAATTTTATTGACCCAATTTATTTAGCTGCGGTTGAAAGTGTTGAAGAAGCAGTGGTAAATGCACTAGTTGCTGGAGAGGACGTGCCCACGTTTAAACCATCTGGGTTGATCTGTAGCGCACTTGATTTAAAGAAATTAAAGTCAATTTTTAATTAAATTTATTTAATATTTAATATTTAATATTTCTTAATTTATTATAGTTTAGTAAATGCACGCATGTGAAAAGCGGATTGCTCTGGCAGTCTGGCAAAGTTCCTACTAATTGGACATGCGCGCCTAGAAGCACACCCTTTCTTAATACAATTTTTGGTATCAGTAGTGCTAATATGAGAAATGCACCCTGATGAGTCATATGATTTATTCTCAAAGGCGTTAACTGGACAAGAAATTAAACATGGCGCAGGGCATTCTATACATGGGCTTTTTGAAGTTAGAGGCAATTTTACTATAAAATTAAATGATAAAGCGCCACGAAATGAAACGAACAAACCAGCTTTATCATGTACTAATAATTTAATTGGAGATTCGTATGATCTCTGTGTGCGGAGTGCCCATTTATAAAATGGCTGATAAGGTGGGCCTCCAAATGGAAAAACTGGCTTCGCATTAAGTTTTGATGCAATACTATTGATAATCCTTTCAGACCAATTATCTAAGGGGTTAATGATGCTATTCTTATATTCTGAACTGGTCTTAAATACTTCCCAGAAATTTGGTTCATCAGGTCCCAATAAAATTAGGGTTTTGCTATTCGATGGTGCATCATCCCCTGATCTGGGATAAAATCCACCCAATATGCTTAAGCTTTCTTTTTTTACGAGGGATTCAATCTCAGTGTAATTCATTTAATTCTAACTTTTTTAGAGTAATGTGCTTAATTTAGTATATTATTTTTATATGATTTAACAATTAGCTTTATTTATTTAAATCCTAGTGGAGCCTTGTTAAATTAACCTGGGTTTTACAACTCTTGTTTTGCTACATACAAATGGAAAATATTGATGAAATATACTATCTTTAAGGTAATTTTATTGGTTTCAGTGTTTTTAAGACCTTTGAATGCTGAAGATATCAAGAATGACATAAGTTCAAACAATTCAGTAAATTTCTTGGTAATTTTGGGTCCTATAGATAAACAAATGCATTTTGTAGTTGGTGCTGGATTATCTAGAATAATTGCTGCTTCCACTGGTTCATTATTAATTGGGTTTGTTATCGCAACAACTGTTGGTGGGATGAAAGAATTAGTTGATCAGAGAACGGATGGAACACCAGATATTAATGACTTTTTCGCTACGGCATTTGGCGCATTATTTGTGTTACCATTTATCTAAAATATTGATTTTCAGTATTTAAGTTATTACGCTAGATATGAAATGAAAGTCACAATTTAATTGTAATCGCCAGTAGATAAATTCTAATTTCTAAAATTTATGTGGCTTCTACATATCTAAATTCTCGAATTGCACCGTTATCCAAAGCTGCAAGTGCTTCTTGGTAACCTTCACTTGCATAAGCTTTTTCTGCAGTATCAAGGCTGTCCCATTCAATAACAACGGTGCGCGTTTTTTGACCAGATTCTTTTACAGCAACTGGGATGCCTCTTGCTAAAAATTTTGCTCCAGCAGCCTCCATTGCTGGCCCAGCCAAGGCCGCATAATTTGCAAGTTTTGTTTCATCTAGAATAGTTGTATAAATTACAACCTGATAAACTTTAGACATTATTTAATTCCTTACCTATTTTGCATTTTAATTTATATTATTTTAACTTATTCACAATAACCACAAATCTTGTTCCCATCAGGGTCACGTGTATAAGCATAGTAAGTTTTATCACCGTCAATTCTTGTTCCAGGTTTGCCTTCATCTAAACCACCACTGGCAAGAGCAGTAGCATGGAAATTATCTACATCATCTCTAGATTTAACTAACATTGCTATCATTGTACCATTCCCAAAGGAAGCTTCTTCACCGTTAAACGGTTTAGTTAAATAAAACTCTATTTTTTCAGGTGTTTCTTTTGACCCATATGCTATGTAATCTGATTCAGTTAAGCCTCGTACTAATCCAAGTGATGCAAGGACAGGGTCGTAAAACTTTGCCGAAGCAACTAAATCATTTGTGCCTACCATCACATAGCCAATCATAATGTTTTCTCCATTTCTGAATTTTTCTTATTCATGTGATATCGTCGACAAGATATATACACAAGCGATGCTTTCTCAATTAAGCTGTGGCTTCGAGCATGTATTTTAGCCTCGATTGTATTATTTCTTCAGTCTCTGCCATAATACGGTCAATTAACTCCTTACATGATGGAATATCATGAATCAAACCAGCAACCATTCCACAAGACCAAGCGCCAATATCCATGTCACCGTCGAGCATTACTTTGGGATAGACACCTGCTACATCTTCAAGAATATCTTCAAATTTAATATCTGAACCACGTTCTTTTTCAACGGCAAGCACTCTTTCCACAGCTTTGTTATTTAATACTCTTTCGGTATTTCTCAATGGTCGCATAATTAAGCGTGTATCTAATTCTGACGCAGCAATTATTGCATCTTTAACTCTCTGATGAATTGGCGCTTCAGTCGTGCACATAAAGCGCGTTCCCATATTCATGCCATCTGCACCCATGGCTATTGACGCGACCAACGATCTTGCATCAGCTTGTCCACCAGAGGATACAAATGGTATCTCTAACTCATCTGCTGCTCGTGGCAAAAGTATCATATTTGGTATATCGTCTTCTCCTGGATGGCCGCCACATTCAAAACCGTCTACTGAAACTGCGTCACAACCTATATCCTGAGCTTTTAAAGCATGTCTTACAGAGGTGCATTTATGAATAACTTTAATTCCGGCATCTTTTAAATATGGTAAAACTTGAATTGGATTTCGTCCTGCTGTTTCTACTACCTTTACACCACCCTTTATTATAGCTTTTACGTATGCTGGATAATCAGGGGCTGTTACCGTTGGTAGAAAGGTCAAGTTAACTGCAAACGGTTTGTCTGTCATATCATTACATCTACTGATTTCGTTAGCTAGTTTTTCTGGAGTGTTTTGAGTTAAACCTGTTATTGTGCCTAGCCCTCCCGCATTTGATACAGCTGCTGCTAGTTCAGCAAAACCAACGTAATGCATGCCACCTTGAATTATAGGGTGTTCGATGTTTAGCATTTCAGTAATTTTAGTCTTCATCTTCTTTTCCTTTTTCAAGCACTGTGTTTATTTATATTCTTAGAAATATTTTGTTAAATCATTTCATTGTCAGAACAACTTTTCCTAACGATTTTCGCTGTTCAACACTTGCTAATGCCTTGGCGGCATCTTTTAGAGGAAAGGATGCTGTTATTTGGGGTTTTATTTCTTTATTTTTATACATATTGAATAATTCAGTAAGATATTTTTGATGCTGTTTTGGGTTTCTCATGGTAAATGCGCCCCAAAACACACCAACAATTTGACAACTCTTCAATAAGATTAGGTTGAGAGGAATTTTAGGAATTCCAGCTGGAAATCCAACAACTAAAAACCGTCCATTCCAGGCCATTGACCGAATACATGGTTCTGCATAATTTCCGCCAACTGCATCATAAACCACGTTAATCCCGTTTTGACCCGCTATCTCTTTTATTTTTGCTGATAAATCCTTTTGAGAATCTCTGTTCATAATTTTTGGATATACAATTGTTTCATCAGCACCAATTTTTTTACAGAAAGCTGCTTTATCTTCAGAAGATACTGCCGCAATTACTTTAGCCCCAAGAGTTTTCCCCACCTCAATTGCTGCTGCTCCGACACCACCTGCTGCACCAAGAATTAATAGTGTTTCTCCTTCTTTTATTGCCGCTCTATCTCTGAGCGCATAGTGAGAAGTGCCATATGTAAAGATAAAGCACGCTGCGTCTTCAAATGGCATTTCTTGAGGAATTTTAATTGCTGTAATCGCGGGTACATTTATGTGTGTGACGAAGCCACCATGTCCAGGAACGGCCAGAACCCTATCCCCAACATTAAAATCCTTAACATTAGGGCCAATACTTTCAATTATTCCAGCAACTTCTCCACCTGGCGCAAAAGGTCTTGGGGGTTTGATTTGGTATAGATCACGAATTATTAGCGTATCTGGAAAATTTACCCCAGCTGCTTTAACAGCGATGCAAATTTCACCTTCTTTAGGCTCTTTAAGCGAAATTTCAGTAAGTATTAATGTTTCTGGCCCACCTGGGGTATGACTTAGCATTGCTTTCATAATTAACCTCTATTTGGTTTAAAGTATTTTTTTGAAATTATTATACGAATGAAAGCGATCAATCAAATTACCAAATTTTCATAGTAAGCTAATTTTGCCAATGGCTAAATGTTGAAATTGCTTTATTTGTTTTTATGCACTCCTGACAATGCATTTAAAATAAGAGCAAAGAATAGAATTGCACCACCTATAAGAGTGGAAAACTCTGCTTGTTCTCTTAAAATTATCCAACCCCAAACTGGCGCTAATATTACTTCAACCATGCTCAAAAGAGCCAGATTAGTAGCAGTTAATACCTTACTACCAATGGAAAATAAAATCATACCACCACCAAGTAGGAATACACCCATACATATTGATTTTACTGTATCTGATGCAGAAATAATAAATCCACTTTCATTGGATGACAAAATTACACCTGCAAATATAATGGAGAATACTCCTCCTAAAACAATAGCTGGGCTCATATTATTTAATTTACCCCATCTAAGGGAAAGTGTGAATCCGGCAAAACCAAGTGCTGAAGTTAGCGCAGCTAGATTTCCTTTTATTCCACTAAAAGAAAGACCTCCACTGACCATAATTAAGATACCAATCATTGAACAAATTAATGCCCACCAGGTAGCTTTTTGAATAGGTTCTTTTAGCAAAGGCCAAGCTAAGATTGCTGTTAGAAATGGAGCACAAGCAAATAAAAAAGCCGCGTTTGCAATGGAAGTGGATTGGAAGGCGTATATACTACCAGCGAAGGCTAACACGAGAGATATTGCCGCGGTTAAACCAGCTAAACCTATATTTGTTAGAGCCTTAAGGGGGTGTCCTTTTGATTGCCAGTATATATAGAAAAAAAGAACAAATATCATCCCTACTGATCTATATAAAAGTATTTGCCAAGTTGTGGCATTATCAATGAAACGAATAGCAGTTCCCATACCAGACCAACATAGTCCAGCACCTAGAACTAGAATAACGCCCAATTTATATGATGTGTTTGACAAAAGCACTCCCAAAAATAATGTACTATAATCGATTGTTAAATTATCACTATTGATATTTTTTCCAATATTAAAGTGATTTTCTAATTCGTGATGAAACATCTTAGAGTGTTGGGAAATTTCTTGTTGTACAATCACAGGACATCAGTAGGTTAAAATTTATTTTAACCCGAGTCGATAAAGCTATTTGGAGGTCAATTCATGTCAACTTTGTTAAATTCATTAAAATTTTCAAGTGGGCTTGAAATGAAGAATCGTTTCATGCTCGCTCCACTAACAAACTGCCAGAGTTATGATGATGGTGTTCTATCCGACGAAGAATTCAATTGGTTAACTATGAGGGCTGCTGGTGGTTTTGGATTAACAATGACTTGCGCTGCACATGTACAAGCCATAGGCCAGGGGTTTCCTGGGCAACTGGGTGTTTTTTCTGATAAACACTTGGATGGCTTAACCCGATTAGCAAAAAAAATAAAATCATATAAAAGTATTTCTATCTGTCAAATTCATCATGCTGGAATGCGATCCCCAGCAGAAATTATTGGTGAGGCTCCCGTTTGTCCATCTGCTAATGAGAAATTTGGTGCTAGAGCATTATCATTAATAGAAGTTGAGCAGCTTATAGAAGATTTCATCATGGCCGCAATTCGCTCTGAAAAAGCGGGTTTTGAAGGAGTCGAAATTCATGGTGCGCATGGATATATTATCGGCCAGTTTTTAAGTGCGGAAATAAACCAGCGAAATGATATTTATGGTGGAACTTTGGAGAATAGATCTAGAATTCTTTATGAGATTATTGATGGAATCCGAAAGCGTTGTAATCCAAATTTTGTTTTAGGTGTTAGGTTATCACCTGAAAGATTTAATATGAAATTAAGTGAAATAAAAAAATTGGCACAAGATTTGATGATGTCTGGTAAGATTGATTTCTTGGACATGTCTCTGTGGGATGTTTTTAAGGAACCGGAAGAAGATGAGCATAAAGGAAAATCATTACTGTCGCATTTTACCTCTCTAAAGAGGGCAAAAACCAAATTAGGGGTTGCAGGTAATATAACAACGCCAAAGGATGCTGAGATGGTGCTGGCAGATGGAGTGGATTGGTTGATGTTGGGCCGGGCGGCAATACTTCATCATGATTTCCCCAATCGATATGAAGTTAATCCAAGCTTTGAGCCAATAAAAATCCCAGTTTCCAGAGAATATTTAGCATCAGAAGGACTTTCCACAAAATTTGTTGACTACATGTCAGGATGGAAGGGGTTTGTTGAGTAAGTGTTAATCGCATAATATCATTGCTGAGATAGTTTTATGCCGGTTGTGCCATAATGGAAATTTATATTACTCTTTATAAAGATAAAGCTGATCTTTTGAAAATGGTGTGCGATCATGATAACAATCAAATATTAATATTTATGAATAAATACCTTAATACTAATTTAAAAAATATCGTTAGATGTTAAATCAATTTCAAAGGTAACTTAAATGCGCGATAAACGTCATGATATACTATTTGAACCTATAACTTTAGGGCCTGTAACTGCAAAGAATAGATTTTATCAAGTTCCACATTGCAGTGGAATGGGTTGGAGAAGACCAAAAACTGCTGCGGCGATGAGGGGTGTGAAGGCTGAAGGTGGGTGGGGCGTCGTTAATACGGAGTATTGTTCAATACACCCCACCTCAGATAATGACTCCTTTCCCTATGCTGCTTTGTGGGATGATAATGATATAAAAGCCCATAGTTTAATGACGAACAATGTCCATAAACACGGAGCATTAGCTGGGGTGGAGCTTTGGATTGGTGGTGGAATGGTTGTCAATTTGGGAACCCGAATTCCTGCGCTTGGAATACAAAACCGCCCTCAAACTGATTACAGTGTCAATCATCCAGGTCAAGGTCGCGCTCTTGATAAGCAAGATATAAAAAATATTCGTAGGTGGCATAAAGATGCTGCAATGCGCGCAATCCAAGCAGGGTTTGATATTATTTACGTATATGCAACGCATGGATATTTACTCTCAGAATTTCTAAGTGCATCTACCAATGATCGATCAGATGAGTATGGTGGATGTTTAAAAAACCGTGTCAGATTAGTTAAAGAGTTGATTGAGGAAACTAAAGAAGCAGTTGCTGGTAAAGCTGCTGTGGCGACACGCTTCAGTGTTGATTTACAAGAACCAGAAAGTTATGATGCATTTGGATTATTAGCTGATTTGCCTGATTTATGGGATCTTACTGTTAATGATTATAATACTGAAATGGGTAATTCTCGGTTTGTTAAAGAGGGATCGTTGGTATCTAGTGTTTCGGCTGCTAAATTATTAACAAAAAAACCTGTAGTTGCTGTTGGTCGATTTACATCCCCAGACAAAATGGCTGAATTATTAAGAAATGGCTCTCAAGATTTAATTGGTGCGGCTAGACCATCTATTGCAGATCCATTCTTACCACTAAAAATTTCTGAAGGCAGATTTGAAGATATTAGGGAATGTATTGGCTGTAATATTTGTTATGCCCATGACTCTCTTGGTGTGCCCATACGCTGCACTCAAAACCCTACAATGGGTGAGGAGTGGCGTTTTGGTTGGCACCCAGAAAAAATAAAAAAGAAAAAATCACCAAAAAGATTTTTGGTTGTTGGTGCCGGCCCTTCTGGTCTCGAGGCTGCGCGGGTATTGGGTGAGCAAGGAAATAAAGTTATTTTAGCTGAAGCAACTAGGAATTTAGGTGGACGCGTAATTAAAGAATCTAATTTATTGGGTTTGGCAGAATGGCGTAGAGTTAGTGACTGGAGAATTACTCAGATTAATAAATTGTCTAATATTGAAATCTATAGGGAAAGTGAATTAGTAGCAGATGATGTAACTGAATTAAACGTAGATTTTGTTATGATCGCTACTGGGGCTAAATGGGCCGAAGATGCTATAGGTAGACATAGTGATACTGGTTTTGAAATAGCTGATAAGAATATGATTATTGGTGCTGAACGTATATTAAGTGGTGAGAAGATAGATGCTGAATGCATAGTGATCTATGATGATGACCATTATTATATAGGCTCTGTAATGGCTCTAGAACTTGCAAAAAGAGGTCATAAAATTGTATTAGTCACGCCAGCTGGCCGACCTTGTAGCTGGGGTAAGTATACGGATGAACAAGCTCCCTCTAATTTGGCATTATATGATGCGAACGTAAAAGTGATTACTAACAAGACAATCATTAATGTCGAACAAGGAATCGCTGAGGCAAAGTGCATTTATTCTTCTGAAGTCACAGTTATTAACTGTGATGCAATAATTCCCCTAACTAGAAGAATTCCCTCAGTTGATTTGTATAATTCACTAGCAATATCAACAGAAAATGGACGTAATCCTTCAATGATTAAAATTGGAGACGCTGATGCACCATCTCATATAGCCGCAGCAATTTATAGTGGCTATAGATCTGCTATTGAATGTAGGGAGAGTTTTTCATCGTCTGAATTTTATGGAAAACGGGAAAATCAACTTATTTAAATTAAATGACTTAAACGTTTTATTTCTGAATTAATGTGTCAGTTGGTCGCGTTTTTAAATATTGAAAAGTACTACCTTTTGGGTATTGAAAAGTTCTTAATCTGAAAGGTAAGAAATGAAATTTTTGTCAACAATTTTGTTAGTTTTTATTTGCTCCCCCGTTCTAGCGGAAGATATTACGATTGAAATGCTCAATAAAGATTCAGACGGCAATAAAATGGTCTTCAGCGAGGAAGTGGCGCGGATAGAAGTAGGTGATACGATAACATGGGTGCCAACCTCAAAGGGTCATAATGTTGAAATGAGAGCATCACCAAATAAGCTAAAATTCAAGTCAAAACCAAATAAGAAAGTGGCTATAACTTTTGATATACCTGGTATTTATTACTACTGGTGCACACCTCACAAAGGGATGGGTATGATTGGTTTGGTTGTCGTTGGTGGTGATCTTTCAAATATAGATCAAATTTCTAAAGCAAAAGCCTTTGGAAAGACCAAGAAAAAACTGAAAAGCTTGGTGCAATCTTTAAATTAACCTTATTGTATTTCGAGTTCACCTTCTATCTCGATTGCAAAATTCATTGGTAACCCTGCAACGCCGATTGCGGAGCGTGCATGGTTACCAATATTCTTTCCAAAAATATCAATGATTAAATCACTGAAACCATTAATAACCAGATGTTGTTCATCAAAATCTGGTGTTGAGTTAACCATCCCAAATACACGACCCCAACCTGTAATGCGAGAAAGTTCTCCAATCTCATGTTTTAAATTAGAAAGCACTGATAGGGCGATTTCTCTAGCTGCTATATGAGCCTGGTCCATAGTGAGGTCTCTACCTACCTTGCCATATGGGCCATCAATTTTTCCCTTATCAGAGTGTCTCGGATGACCAGATATAAATACCCGGTTTCCTCTAACATTCACGAAATTAAAAGGAAGATGTAAACCTTTTGGTAAGATTATTGGTGGAGGCAGTTTATAACCAAGTTCAGTTATTCTCTCTTCTGGTGTTTTCATTTTTAAATATCCATCTAGTGTTGTTCTAAAGTAGCAATAATTATAGTGTTGTATAGAGCCATTTCTGCCAATAATATCTAGAACTAGGTATAATCAAATCTGGAAAAAAAATGCCAGTCAAATATTTTAGTTATGGGTCCAATATGTCGGCCTCCTATTTAAAAAAAATTCGAAATGTAAAAACTTCATTGAGTCAAGTTGCAAAATTAAAAGATTATCAATTTGTGATGAACATGCCTGGACCTAATTTCATAGAGCCAGGGTTTGGTAATATTACTGAAAAGAAAGGTTTCTATGTTGAGGGCATGTTGCATGAAATATCAGATGATGATTTTAGACGTATAGTTGCATCCGAGGGTGAGGATTACATGGTTGCAGATATTTCCCTTGAGACTGATTCTGGATTACAATTGTCAAAAACATTAATATACAAATCAGATGTTAAAGAATTAAAAACTTCTCGACGTTATTTAAAGTTAATTGTGAATGCGGCTAGAGAAAATAAGTTAAGCATAGAATACATAAATGAGTTGTCACAAATACGGTCTGTATATTATCCTGTGCTCTCAGAGTATTATTCGATAGTAGTTTATTTTTGGGTAAAAAGTAGAGCACGTAAAATAGGGTGATAAATAGTATTTTGTATAAGTAAGTACTATTTGAATAAAACTACGCGCTCTTAAGGTATATATAACAAAAGGTGTGTATTTAAAAAGTTTAATAAAAAGTACTGCAATATTAATTTTCTTTATTACATGAACGATAAGTAAAGAACTTATGTCAGAGAATATTTAAGAGCTAAATTGTAGAATAGGAGATATATAATAATGAGTGAACGCACCCCAAGGCCTCGTAGAAGTTTTATTTTTACTCCAGGTCTAAAACCAGAAATGTTTCCAAAAGCATTAGCTTCGGGGGCAGATATGGTCTGTATTGAATTAGAAGATGGCATAGCTCCTAAAGACAAAGAAGAAGCTCGAATAAAAGCATTAAAGCTGTTTGAAACTCCTCAAGCTGTAGATGGCATTGAAAGAATTGTGAGGATAAACTCAATGCGTGAAAGGTTTGGTATCGAAGATGTTTTGGCAGTTTTAGCAACAGATACACCGCCACCAAGTTTAATGATGCCAAAGGTGCGCTGTCCAGATGAAGTAGTAATGCTTGACCAACTTCTAACTGAACGAGGCCATGAAACACGATTACATATAATAATAGAAACAAATGCCGGGTTAGAGGCTGCATATGAGATTGCGCATTGTAGTAATCGGATAGAGGCAATGTTTTTTGGTGGAGTGGACATGGCAGCAGAACTTCGTTGTGAAAACAACTGGGATCAACTGTTTTATGCGCGTTCGCGTGTAGTTCACGCTGCCGCTTCGGCAGGTTTAGATGTAATCGATGTTCCCTTTTTAAATTTAGAAGATTTAGATGGAATGTGTGTTGAAGCACAACAGGCAAAAAACCTTGGATTTGCTGGTAAAGGATCTGTTCATCCCAAACAGATTGGTCTTTTGAATAATATTTTTACGCCTTCTGATGAAAAAATCTTAAGAGCTAGACGAATAATTACAACTTTTGAAGAAGCTGATACTGGACTTGTCGTTATTGATGGAAAATTAATTGAAAAGCCAGTAATGCGTGAAATGTACCGTATTGTTGCAATTGCTAATAAACTAGGAAAATAATTAAAAAATTAATAGGATTAAAAATGATTAAAAAATTTGATGCTTCTACAGCAATGCTTTTGGTGGATGTCCAAAGGGGTGTTAATGATACCTCTTATTATGGTGGGAGCAAAGGGAGACGAAACAATCTTAACGCTGAAGAAAACATCATAAAAATATTAAATGAATGGCGTTTATCTGAACGGATGGTGGCATTTACAAAGCATAACTCAAGAGAGGCAAATTCGCCCCTAAAGTTAAGTTTAGAAAGTGGTCAACAACTTGATGGAATGGAGCCTGAAAAAGGGGATATTGTTGTTGAAAAAGACGTGAATAGTGGGTTTATTGGAACTTCATTAGAATTAGATTTGCGGCGTGCGGGTGCTCAAAGACTTTTAGTGGTGGGGTTTTTTACTAATGTTTGTATTGAAACCACGGTACGGATGGCAGGAAATATGGGTTTTGATACGTATTTAGTGCATGATGCTTGCGCTGCTATGAATGGCATTGGTCATGATGGTGAGGACTATGACCCAGTCCTTGTCCATAAAATGGCAATTGCAAATATGCATGGTGAATTTTGCACAGCAATTACAACAAAGGATGCGATTGATTTGTGTAAAAGTGATGCAGCACATTTGGATCGCGTGCAGGGTAATGAATGACATTTAGTGTATCATCAATGACTGCTTCTTTAAGAAAAGTGGCCCTTCTTAAACCAGGCGCTTGTTTAAAAAATGCTGATCCAAGTAAATGGCATTATGGGCCTACATTTGATCCAGGAAAAGTTGAAGAAATTCATGCCTCATTTGTTAGTTTATTAGAAAATGAAGGTGTTGAGATTTTTTGGATCGAAGACCACAATTCAGAAATTGCAGATGCTGTATTTACTTATGATGCTTCGTTAATGACTAAGTTTGGAGCAATTTTGATGTCTCCAGGAAAGGTGCTTAGATCTGGGGAACAAGATTTGCACAGGGTATTTTATAAATCACACAATATACCAATTATTGGATCAATTTCTGGTGATGCAAGAGCGGAAGCTGGAGATACACTTTGGTTGGACGAGACAACACTTGTTGTTGGAAGGGGATTTCGGACAAATCAACTGGGTGTAAACCAAATAAAGAATCTCTTAGAGCCACGAGGTGTTAATGTATTTGCTTTTGATTTGCCATTTTATGCTGGTGCTGCTGCATGTTTGCATTTAATGTCTCTTATCAGCTTGGTCGATACTAGAGCTGCCTTGGTGGTTATGCCATTATTACCTGTTGGATTTTATGAATTATTAAGTTCTAAGGGCTTTCAATTAATAGAAGCTCCAATGTCAGAATTTGAAGAGAGCAATACTTTAAGTACGAATGTGTTAGCTATCTCGCCAGGGAATTGCGTTATGCTTAATGGCTTACCAAAAACCACTGAAAAACTCCAAAAGTCTGGAATTAAGGTCCAAGTATTCGATGGAGATGCGCTTTGTATTGGTTGTGAAGGGGGTCCTACTTGCTTAACACGACCTTTATACAGAAGCTAAGTAGTTCTGTTGATTTATTAATTTTTATACCAGGCAATATCTGATTATAGTGTTTATAATGGTAGATGGGGTAAAGATATAGACGGGTAATTTTTTGAAGACTTAATATTATCTCTGACCTCGTTTTAAATAGGAAATAATGCTATCATGAAACAAATCTATGATAATCGTTCGTGGTTAGGGTCTGAATTGCAGGATAGGCAGGACTTATGGAAAACTTATCTTTCTTTAGAATTAATAGATGATTTAGAACAAGCTGCTAATAACTTTTTAAGTTTAGGCATTGATATAAGTGAAATAAGTCCGGACAATTTTCCATTACGGATTTTTAATAAACATTTAAGTGAATTATCAATAAAATTATTAGATGGGATTGGCTTTGAGGTTATAACCGGCCTTCCTGTTTATCGTTATAGTGCGGAAATGATAGCTATAATATTTTGTGGAATAGGAGCTTATTTAGGTGATGCCAGATCTCAAAATTCTGATGGTCATTTACTTGGTCATGTGCGTGATATTGGTGCAAATCCAAATGACCAAAATACTCGAATTTATCAAACTTCTCAAAGGCAAACTTTTCATACGGATTCAGCAGATGTGGTCGGTTTATTGTGTGTAAATGAAGCAAAAGAGGGTGGCGATTCTTTACTGGTGAGTGCAGTTACAATTTTTAATCAAATTGTTGAGTTACGACCTGACCTTGTGGAATATTTATTTGATCCAATTGCAACTGATCGCCGAGGAGAAGTTCCAATTGGAGAACTACCCTTTTTAACAATACCACCACTAAATTTGATAGATAATCTTTTAACAGTTTTTTATCAAAGGCAGTATATTGATAGTGCTCAACGATTTTCTGGTGTTTTAAAATTATCAAAGAAGCATATCGAGGCATTAGATTTATTTGACTCACTGGCTAATAATACAAGTTTGCATTTATCAATGCGTCTGAGACCAGGTGATATGCAATTTGTCTACAATCATGCGTTTTTGCATGATAGGACAGGTTTTGTTGATTGGACAGAGTCTACCAAGAAGCGTCATTTGTTGCGCCTATGGCTCTCGATGCCTAATGATCGTGATTTACCAGAGTGTTTTAAGCAGCGTTATGGATCAATTGAAGTTGGTAATAGGGGCGGCATAATAACTCAAGAAACCAAGTTAAAAGTGCCATTAGGCTAGTTATCAATGCTTATAAAACGGCTAAGTCAAAGAAAAAGGAGTTTCAATGATTGATTTATACACTTGGACGACCCCTAATGGCCGCAAAGTTTCTATCTTACTTGAAGAACTTGGTGTCCCTTATAAGACCCACTCTATAAATATTTCTAAGGATGAACAGTTTTCTTCAGCATTTCTAAAAATATCCCCCAATAATAGAATCCCTGCAATTTATGATTCTGATGAAAATATCACTTTAATGGAATCTGGAGCAATAATGCTATATCTTGGAAGGAAATATGGTAAGTTCATTGTTAATGGTGATGAATACTGGCGTATGATTGAATGGCTTATGTGGCAAATGGGCGGTTTAGGTCCAATGCTTGGTCAAGTCCATCATTTTGCCAAATATAACAAAGGCAAATCATTATATGCAGAAGAACGTTACTTAAAAGAAGCCCATAGACTCTACAAAGTATTGAATAACAGATTGCGAGAGCGAGAATTTATAGTTGGTAAGGGAAAAGGCGAGTATACGATTGCCGATATGGCAATTTGGCCATGGGTTTCTCGTTTTGAATGGCAACACATAGATTTAAATGACTATGTTGATGTAAAGCGGTGGTATATTAATATTGCGGAGCGACCTGCTGTTATAAAGGGTTACCATTCCCCCAGTTATGTTAGTGAGATTCCAATACCTTAACAAAAATACTTTTTTAAATACTTTTCTTTATACAAAAATAATTCAATCCAACGGCAATAGCTTAAATACTATCAACTAGTATTATCCTTTTGGAGGCATTTTATCTAAATGTTTTAACATTTCTACAAAAGCCAAGAGACGATTTTCTTGATATTCTTTAATATCTAAACCTTCATAATTTAGAAAGCCTTCTCCATCTTTAAGGCCATTTCGATTTTTTTCCATATTATCATTAATAATTTTTGGTGCTGAAAATCGGGTATCACCTGTTGCTTTAGTCATATATTGGCTAGCGTAATATAAGATATCGCCGCCGCCCCAGTCTATAAATTCAAGAAGACCTAAAATAGCAAAACGAAATCCAAACCCGTACTTTGTGGCCTTATCTATATCTTCTGCTGTTGCCACCCCTTCTTCAACTAACCTTGCGGCTTCATTCATCGCGAGTGCTTGAATTCTGGGTACGATGTAACCAGGACTGGCGGAACATATTATGGGGACCTTTCCAATTTTCTCTAAAATATTTTTTAGGTTTTCCGTGACAGTTTTTTGAGTTTTATCTCCAGGTGAAAGTTCTACAAGTGGAACTAAGAAAGCTGGATTAAGCCAATGTGCGTTTAGAAACCTTTCAGGGTGTACTACATATTTTTGTAAATCATTAGATAGAATTGTAGAAGTTGTTGAAGCAATTATAGTACTTTTTGCAGAATACTTTGAAATAAAACTTAAGGCACTTTTTTTTGCCTCGATTGTTTCTGGTACACCTTCAAAAATAACATCAATATTTTTTAGAATATTTTTGCTTTCTTGCAAGCTGTGAAATGAAATGCGATGCAGAATTTTTTCTTTTTCTGATTGTGTTAATATTTTAAATTTTTCAAACATTGATAGAGTGTTATCAATATCTCTATGCGCTTCATTTATTAATTTTGTAAAATCTGTTTTATCCCTTTTCTTCAGGTCAATTAATTGAACCGTATGTCCTGAGAATGCAAAAGATATGGCAATGCCGCGACCCATTCGACCAATCCCTACTGCCGCAATAGTATTCATTTAAAAACCTTTCTTAAGTAATTCCTGAATCTCATCAATTCTATAATTCAGTAAATTTAAATTTTCCATTGTGCGGCCATCTTTTGCAAAATTGCTATTACAAATTGCTGATCCAATGTTTAACAATCCATCTGCTACTGGCGTTGCCACATTGGCCCATTTAGCAACAGAAACCATAAATGCTAGCCCAATTTCAATGTCTTCTCTCATATATCTATGTTCTGTGAGAATAAGTTTTTCTCTCCAATCACCACTATCAATAAGTTTTTCATGCGCGACATTCCCATACATCCATTCGTCGCCATCTGGATTATAGTGGTCTGCTAGTGGGAAATGATGTTCTCCATAGCCAAGTTTTTTTCGGATTTTTATTCGCTCATTATCTAAAGAGGTGGTCACATTTCTAACTGCAGGTTGTGTTCCTTCATTATGTATGTCCCAAAAATCAAAATGTTCGATTGGACCTGCGTTCATAATTATTAATGGTGGGTGTATGATAGGCCCAGCATTCATTAGCGCAGCAGATAATATATCCCCACAATCCTCTACGGCTGGATATGCTTGTTTTATGACTGACAAGGCATGAGTTTTATTTTTCAATGGAAAAACACCAGTTGGCAATCTGGTTGCTCGCGTTGTGATTGCAATAGTTAAAGGTCCGTTTAATCGTGCCAAATATGGAAGAGTCCCTGACTCAGCAAAGCTCACATTTGCATTATTTTTTGAGTCAGCTAATGATTTAGCAAATATCCAACTTCCAAAACTTCCAGGTGGTAGCAATACTACTTGCTGATTTTCTAAATGTGGTGCAATTAAATTGGCGACATCTAATTGGCCCGTAGCCGGTATTGGGCATACTATTAGTTCGGCGCCTTTGATAGCCTCAGAAATACTTTGAGTAACTTTAGAGATTTTAACTTCTTGTATACCACTGAAATCTTTTAATTTCATGGTATTTTTTGCTGACTTTAAGGTGGAAATAGCTTTAGAATTCCGTCTCCAGTATCTTACTTTATGTCCTTTGGTGGTGAAGTCTATTGCTGCTGCTAAAGAACCATTTCCCCCACCTAATACTGCTATTTCCATCTACTTCTCCATCAACTTATTTTTCATAATACACTTACATATAATACTAAGCGTTCAAGGTTATTTTTTGCAATTACAATTTATTCTTAATTTGAAGAAATATTTAGTATTACCAAATTTGGCATAATAAAATTTAGGCTTTATGATTTTTTAAAGGTTTTTGTTGTAAGGCTATTAATGCCCCAGCAAGTAATAAGCCTGCAGCGACTAACAAACTAACCCCAATGTCGTTAAAAATATCCCCAACAAGACCTGCACCGTATGGTCCCATTGTTTGCGCAATAGCAAACACCACTGTAAATAGGCTCATTGCTCGAGCCCAACTTTGTGGAGGTAAGTTTTGTCGAGTGAAGCTAGTTACGGCTCCTGGTGCCATAAAAACTGATAATCCAAATACTAATGCCGAAATTAAAAGTGTTATGGTGTTGTTTATTAGTACTGGAAGTGCTGATCCTATTGCGATGCAGGTAAGAATTAATGCTAATGGTAGGCCAGATGAATAACGTGTCAAAATGGGCCCCCAAATAATTGGCGAGAAACAAATGCTTAGGCCAAGTATGACCCAAATTAATGTAATAAAACTTGCACTGGCTGCATGGTCTGTCATCCAAGCTGATAAAAATGTTAAATAAACAATATAACCCAAACCAAATCCAGCATAACCGGCTAATTCTGGTATCATTTGACTTAACGGTAGTGGGATTGTGCTAGTTTTTGATTGAACTGGCGAGCGCACTTGTGAAGCTGCCCAAAGTCCAAGTGGTAAAAATAATAGACTAATAATCCCAAGAAGAATCCAAGCTGTTGACCATGCACTTGGTCCAAGTTTTTCAAGCATTAAAGGTAGAGAAGCACCGGCTAGAACAATCCCTAGTCCACCTCCTGAACCAAATAATATTGCTATTGCCAATGCATTTTTTTTAGGTTCGTTTGGAAATAACCTTGCTGTTAGGGCACCAGCTGTAGAAAAAGACATTGCACCAAAAACGCCGGCCAGAATTCTCCAAAGAGTTTGCCATGACATATTGGCATTAAGACCAGTAGCAAGTAGCGCGAGAGTAGTTGTTATTAAACCAAAAGCAAAAAGCCGAGCTGGTGATACATTTCGAATGAGTATCATAGTTAAAATTGCACCAATTATATATCCAAGTGCATTAGCCGTATTTAACCATCCAGCCTGTGCATAGTTCCACCCCATTTCTGACTTCATTGCCGGTAATATTAGACCGTAGGCAAATCTAGCAAACCCATTTGTTACTGTTAGTCCTAAAGCTAATCCTGTTAAGATAATCCATGATCGCATTGAATTTGAGTTCATCTGCTTTTTTTCATATTTACATTTAGTATTGGCAGCTGATTCATTTTAAACAATGTTCCCTGAATTCAATTGATGATATAAATCTATTTCCACTTATTTTTAAAATCAGAATTAATATAGTTTAAAAGTTTTAGGTGCATGAGAAAGCCACTTTTTTATTTGCAACAATATTCAACCTTATAGTGACATAAGTGGTTTCATACTTTGACTTAAGTTAAAAGACACTCATAAAAATTTTTTATGATCCATTTTTATACAATTTAGATCTCAAAAGGCTATCTGATTATTATCAGATAGCCTTTACACAGCTACCTGTAATCCCCATAATCTCCCTGAGATAAGAGTTATCTTAAAGATTAAAGGTTTTTATGGATTTCCAGATAGACGTTAATGAAAAATATGGACCTCGATGTCCCAGATGTCAAAATCATCTTAATACAGTTGTCGTTCATGGACATGAGCAATGTGTGTATTGCAAATCAAACATTTTTGAATGTTGTTCTGGGGATACTTGCGATACTGATTATAATCTGAAGAATGGATATAAAAGATCCTAATATTTGGATTTAAGAATTTTACTGAAATAACTCAACATAACAAAATGGGGTCTTATGGAAAATCAATTTAACGCTGAGTTAATTGATCGCTTAATGCGGTACGCTGCAATCGACAGTCAAAGTAATGAAGACTCTACTTCATCACCAAGCACCAATGTTCAATTTGATATTCTTAATAAATTAGAAGAAGAATTGAACGAAATAGGTGCTGAAGATGTTGAAATTACAGATTATGGCGTCGTTCTTGCGACTATTCCTGGTAATAAAAAAGGGCCTACGATTGGCATGTTGGCACATGTTGATACGGCACCTCAATTTAATGCAAAAGGAGTGAAGCCTCGAATTATAAAAGGGTACAATGGGGGAGATATTACTTTTCCAGATGATCCTGATCTCATATTGTCTCCTGAGGCTTTCCCATACTTAGCTGAGAAACGAGGGCATGATATAATTACAGCGTCAGGTAAGACTCTTCTGGGTGCGGATGATAAGGCAGGCGTAGCAATCATAATGGCAGCAGCTCGTCATTTACTCAATAACCCACTAATACCGCATGGACCTATTCGGATAGTATTTACACCTGATGAAGAGATTGGTCGTGGGGTTAATAAAAGATTACCGAATGATCTTGGCGCCGACTTTGCCTATACCTTTGATGGTGGTAAAGTAGGTGAGATTGAGTTTGAAACTTTTTCAGCTGATAGCGCAGAGATAAAAATAAAGGGAGTTTCTATTCATCCTGGTTTGGCAAAAGGTAAAATGGTGAATGCAATTCACTTAGCTTCAAAAATAATTGCCACATTACCGCAGGCAACAATGACACCAGAAGTCACTGATGAACGGGATGGTTTTATTCATGCAACTGAGATGACTGGTGGATCATCTGAGATGAAACTAAAATTTATTTTGAGAGATTTCGAACTTTTGGGCTTAGAAGAAAAGGGAAGTTTGTTACGGGATGTTTGTAAGGCTGTGCAATCTTCAGAGCCTCGCTCGGAGATTTTAGTTGATATACAGCCTCAATACCGAAATATGAGGTATTGGCTTGAAAAAGATATGAAATCAGTCGAGTTGGCACAAAAAGCAGTTCAAAGATTAGGTATAGAACCAGTTTCTTTGCCAATAAGGGGTGGAACGGATGGTTCACGTCTTACTGAACTGGGTATACCAACCCCCAATCTTTTTACTGGTATGCAAAACATACATGGGCCACTTGAATGGATTTCAGTACAGGATATGGAGATAGCCACTGATCTTTTTCTGACTCTTTCTAGCTTAGTTGTGGAAGAAAATTCTTGATATAAATATAACTCATAATTGACTTAAAATAGTTTAGCTTGATTTTTTCTTTTAGTTTTATTCCTTAAAATCAATTTTAGCATGACTACCATCGCAAAAAGGTTTGTTCTTGGATTCCCCGCATCTACACAAGGTCATACGGTTTCGTGTTTCGAGTGGTTTCCCATCTGCTCTTTTTACTGGAATTTTACCATTAATCCAAATTGGACCAGCGGTACTGTCAGAATTATCTGCTGAAATTATCACTATTTGCTTTGGAAGGTCGGATTCAATTTCTTCATATTGACCATCAACTTCCAGTTCATAAACAAATGTGCCAGAAGGACATTTATCCACCATCGCTGAGAGATTAATTTTTGAATTATCATCAGATTTTTTTGTAATTAATTTTCTAATACTGGCATTCTGGTTGAAGCAAAATTTTGCATGCATGCAGTAGGAATTGTCTACTTTAACCCTAACGCCATCGCCTTGTAAAACTTCCTGCCTCTCCTCAATTAATTGTGTTGTCGCAGTTTCTTCTCCGTTAAAGTCAATTCGATCATGTGTTCCATCACAAAAGGGCTTAGTGGCTGACTTACCGCATCGACATAATTCATAAATCTTATCAGTTTTATGTGTATTTTTTTTCTGCCAAGCAATGGCTTCACCTTTTGCTCCAGTAATGCGCCTTTTCCTGACTAAAGAAATATCACCGTGTACAACATAAGGTCCATTTTCCCGAACTTCTATAAATTCTATTTCTGAAGTTTGACGTGGTAAGTATTCGAAACTTGGACCTATTGTCATTGTAGGATCTTTTGCGGGAATGGCCATTAATTCTTTAGCGAGAATTTTTAGTTCATACATGACGCCAACTGCTTGACCTAAAAGCTTTGGCTCACCATTGAAGCTCTGTTCTATAATTCTCAACATATCAGAGTATTCCTGATTGAATGTAGTTAGTTTTTCTAAAATATCAGGATGGTCTTTGTAGGCTGTTGTACTTGGATTACTTGCCATTGGATAAACTTGATCCCATTCGACTGTGAAAGTTTCGCCCGTTGGCCCTGACTTTGCAGTATCGCCAACCTGAAATTTGCGCCCTTTTAAGATTTCTAAGAATCTAAAGTAATGACCCACTTCTTGCCTTTCTGGATGAAACATATTTTGATCACCATCAAAGATATTTTCATGATCCAAACCTTCACCTTGCTCCACAACTTCTTCTAAAGCTTTCAGTGCGGTGCCTAGATCTATGACTTCGACCAAGTGTCCTGCGCCACCATAGTAAGTTGTTTCAGCGGTAACCTGATGCTTTGGGTCTCCTACAAATAGGATATCGTCTCCAAGTTTCTCAGAAAGGTAAATTAGACCTTCTTCAAGTGCTTTGTAAAACTGTCCAATTGATGCAAAGCCTTCATCTTGTGATGGAGCATCAGCTTCTGCTGGGCGTTCTATTTTAAGAAAACATTCAATACTTTCAGGAGAAAACTTATTCAAATTAACTTCAAATGATTTGTCGCTATGTGGCAGGGGTGTTGGATAATTTGCTATAAACTCAGGATAATCAAGTTGTGGTTTGCCGCCAGTAGCAATCATTATATTTGCGACCAAGGCCATATGAAGCATTTCTTCGATAAAGACGCTTTGAATTACTTCGACGCTCTCTTGGTTTGAGTTATCTTTAATAGAATATAGGGCGCACAGATATGGAGGTATTGTTGCATGCTCTAATTCTATCGCCCACTGTAAATGTTCATGAAGATCTTGGACTGTCTTAATCATTCTTAGTTTCCTCTTTTGCTAATTTGGCTATTTGAGTTTGATAATTTTAACAAATTTCCTTATTTTTAAATGATTTTCATGATCCTGAGATGGTTTTTTGTGGCCTTAATGGTAACAAGAACTGATGCAACTGGTTCTTCTTTTCCTTCTTTTAATAAGTAAACATTTTAAAGCATGAGGAAAATAATATTTCTTGCTCTTAACACTTCTGATATTGCTTTTAGCAATTTTCCCTTGGCTATTGATAAAAAGTTTATTCTAAAACTCTTTTTGCTCCTTTATTTTACTCAACTTCCCAATTTATTAACTCAAGGGCAAACTAATGCTAACTTTTGTGAAGTAGTTAGCTTGATAACTTTCTTTAGTCTCATTATTTATTTGTATCGTACTTGACATCAGGTTGTGGTCAAGCAAAATTCTTGTTGGGACCATTTTGGTAATTTCAAAAAGTTCTTTGGTCTTTAGTAGAAAGA
>Ga0209482_1000883_pt1 | contig 23334 bp, 23 predicted proteins | sample CoawatmetaG10DNA_FD_187512 | JGI IMG/M metagenome (GOLD analysis project Ga0209482, IMG submission 187512) | Marine microbial communities from the West Antarctic Peninsula - Coastal water metaG104-DNA (SPAdes) (version 2) | ecosystem: Environmental > Aquatic > Marine > Coastal ...
AAGTAACTAACAATGGATTCATCTTAAATACATTCTTTACCATGTGAACCTGAAAGTAGCTATCCTTTCCACCACTTACTGGAATAATGCAATCATAACTAGAATTATTTTGATATTGATCAAGTAATTTTTGAAATTGTTTTTTTCTTCTATTCCAATCAACTTCAATCTTTTGAGTTGCTGTAGCACAACCACTACATATTCCATTTTCATCAAACTCTACTGGAATTGCTGATGACGATGGCATCACACATTTTTTACAATATGATATTTTGTGTTTCATAATAATTATTAACTAGCTAAAAATGCCATATTCAGTTCGAATATCAATATTTGATTTCTCGAGCGTTTTCTTAGCATGATAATAGCTATGCTCTTTAAAGTGGAATATATTTCCTGCTGCAACAGCTGATGGCTTTGCCTCATTAAAGCATTCAACAAAATCAAAATAGTCACCAGCACCGCCTAGAGCAATTACTGGAACACTTGATTGTTTCACAATAGCTTTAACCATATCTATATTAAATCCTGTAGATTTTCCATCTCTGGAGATATCATTTAATAAAATTTCACCTATGCCCTCACTCTCGATTTTTAGGCACCAATCCTGAACGCTATATTTTGATTTAATTTTACCATGACTAAAAAACACACACCCCTGTTTATAATCGACACATGCAACTAGGGCTTGGGCGCCAAATATTTTTGACGCAGTCTTTAAAAGTTCTTCATCAGAGAAAATGCCAGTATTTAAAATAACTTTATCTGCGCCCATTTGAAGAAGACTACTTATATGCTCAATTGTTCTAACTCCACCACCAAAAGTAAGAGGTACAGAAATATTTTTTGAAATTTCACTAAGAAGCTCCAGATTGTTATTGGAGAATACATCTTTATGGTCATTCCTTCGAACTTGAAAGTCATTTGAATGCGAAATATCAATATAGATTATTTCATCTACTGCCCAATCACTAAACCTCTTAACTTCGCTTATTGGATTTCCAATAATTTGGTGTATTCTGAAATCCTCACTTCTGATTATCATCCCATCTTTCAAAAAAATACAAGGTATAAGTCTTTTTCTCATAAACTAACAAAAGTATTTAGAATTTTTAACCCACTTTTATGACTTTTTTCGGGATGAAACTGACAACCATAAATATTTTTCAGTTTAATAGCAGAAGCTATCTCATTATCTGAATGAATGGAAATAATACCTGAGTCTTTAGGCTTAGCATAGAAACTATGAATATAATAAAAATCAATAAGCTCTCCCTTCGATAGGCCTAAAAAGTCAAAATTCACATTGCTTTGGCCCCATCCTATTCTTGGGATTTTATATTTTTCACTTTTTGGCAATTGAACTATTTTGCCACTTATAAGGCCCAAACCTTTACTTTCATGATTATCTTCTTCGCTAGATTCAAAAAGCATTTGCATTCCTAGACAAATACCTAAAAATTGCTTATTTTCAATCTGAATTTCATTTTTCAAAAAATCAAACAATTTGAGCTCTTTTAATCTATTAATACCACTGGAGAAAGAGCCTACACCCGGTAGGATTATCTTATCACATTTAAATAATTCCTCTGATTTATCAGTTACAAAATAATCTGCCTCTAGAGAGTTAAGAGCATTAATGACTGATTGAAGGTTTGAGTTTCCAAGATTAATGACTGCTATCAATTTATTTTCACCTTTAAAAGTTTAAGCCTTCAAACATTTCAGATTTAACTGGACTTCCTTTTTTGACATCAGAAATTATTATTTTACCAACAATTTCATCTAAATATTTTGGAGGTAATCCATACCCTGGACGAATTGATTTTACATGTTCATTAGTAATTATTTCTCCTGCATTAATATCTTTGATAAAGAATAAAGAGCGACGAAATTTAATATTATTTTGTTCACTTGATTTAATTCCATAATTTACATTACCCATTGATCTCCATGCTTTCTTAGTATCTCTGCATAAACCTAATAAATCTTTAGACTCGAGTGAAAAAGAATCATCAGGGCCACCAGCTTTTCGATCGAGAGTAACATGTTTTTCAATAATAGATGAGCCTAAACCAATACTAGTAATGGCAGAGGTATTTTCAATTGTATGGTCAGATAAGCCTATAACTATTCCAAATTTTTTCTGCATATCTTTTATTGTTGATAAATTGTAATCTTCCAATGGCGCTGGATAGCCACTTACACAGTGCAATAAAGCTAATTCTTTACATCCTCCATCACGCGCAGTTACTACGGCCTCCTCAATTTCATCAAAATTTGCTAATCCTGTTGAAATAAGCATAGGTTTATTAGTTTGCGCAACATACTTAATTAACGGCAAGTCTATAGCTTCAAAAGAAGCTATTTTATATGCAGGGGGGTTAAAATCCTCTAAAAAGTCAACAGCAGTTTTATCAAAAGGAGAGCTAAAAATAGTAATATTAAGTTTTTTTGCATATTCGAATAATGGTTTATGCCACTCCCAAGGCATATATGCAGATTCGTACAATTCATATAAACTTTGCCCCCCCCACAATCCTCCCTCAATCATAAATTCAGGAGTCTTCATATCAATTGTCATTGTATCTGCACGATAAGTTTGGAGTTTGACTGCATCAGCTCCAGTTTCTGAAGCCATTTTTATAATCTTAAATGCATTATCAATACTACCATTATGGTTTGCTGACATTTCTGCAATAATAAAAGGCGGATAGTTAGTTCCAATTTTTTTTCCATTTATATTTATGTGTGGGTTCATTTTATTGCTTGTTCTTTAGATGTTGAAGGGATTTAATTAGGTAGAAGCTTTAAATAGTAGTACAAATCATCATTTTTTATTTCTATAAAACCACAATTTCTAAAGAGCTTGAGACTTTTATCATTATTCTTTTTTATCATTGCAGTCAATAAGAAATTATTCGTTTTTCTATATAACTTTACTGATTGAATTAAAAAATCAGACGACAAATTTTTCCCTCTCATAATTGGATTTAAGTTTATAGAAACCTCAGTTGAGTTACTTAATAGGTTAGCATTAAATCGACAAACACCTGCCTTATTATCTGACATAGTTCCGATATAAATAGTTACTAATGGATCATTCAAGATATTTGAGAACCATTCATTATGCTCATCTTCCTCAACAACTTTAGTTGAAGCAAACATTAATTGACTTGATGAATCATTTCTCCATACAAAAATATCTCTTGAGTCCTTAATTGTAGCTTTTCTTATTTTAATATTGGACTGATCTGGATTAAAAAGCTTAATATTGGCATACAGATTATTATTAAGGATTTCTGCATCTTTAAATTCTATTTTGTAATCACCAAAATTAATATAGGCATTTGAATAATCTTTTCCATCAACCATTCTTATCCTATCAAAAATATTATTAATTGAAAATGAGCTAGATAACTCGTTATCAGCAATCGATAATCTTTTAAAGAGAAATGGATTACCTGTTTGTTCTGCTGGAACTGGATTTTTTTGACATATTGAGATAATTAATTTTTCAATACCGACACTTATCTTTTGAAAAATTTGATCAATGCTTCCACTTAAAGATACTTCTAAAGAATCGTATATTGGTCCAGCATCAATTTCATCAGTTATTTTTAATGCGCAAATTGGCGAATTCTTAAATCCATTGATTATCAAATTTTGAATGGGGCTTCCTCCACGACCATATGGCAGAGGCGCAGTATGAAATACTACACACTCATATCGTAAATAAATCTCAGGTACTATCTTCCAATTCCAATGAGGGAAAAAAATATATCGAGGATTAATGTCCTCTAATTTTGAAAGGTTAAGATCTTTTTTAGTTGAAATCTCATAGATTGAGAGATTTTTATACTCACTTGATTTTGAATGCTCTTTAAACCAACTCTTAGATGAGGCAACTACATAATTAGTCATCTCACTATTTTTTTAATAATTTCAAAAGCTTCAGCATGACATAGTCCAACTTGATTGCCTCTATATTTTGCTAGATTTTCAATCCCATCAAGTGATCGTGAATGAGGTGCACTTTTCAGTTCCATTGCATATTCATTTAAGGCGGCTAACTTATTTTTCCAAGTATTGGTTATATCAATATAAAGATTTGGATAAAAATTATTTGTAACTGACTTATGACCATAATCAGTTGCTGAGGCTACTTCAAATGTACGAATTTCTTGCCAATTTTCATCTGTCTGAGGTCGAAAGGCAGTTAATATAGCTTGACTAACAACTCTATGATCAATATTTAAATCAGCTGCGCTATGAGTATAAATGATGTCAGGGTTTACCTTAGTTTTAGCCTTTTCAATTAATCTAACAATATCCAATAAAGAGACTGAATCCATTGAATTATCTGGAAATTTACCAGGTTCAAGCCAATCTAATCCAAGAATTTTTCCTGCATTAATGGATGCCTTTTCTCGTAATTTAATGGATTTTTTATCTTTTTGTAGTCTTGCCCCAACACCATCAGTCATTGAGAGTCCATATACTTTATCACCATTCTCTGTATATCGAGAGATAGTTCCACCCATTCCAATTGTTTCATCATCAGTGTGGGCCACAACAACTAAAATTACTTTTTTAGATTTATTATCACTTGAAATTTTAGTTTTATCTTTCATCTTAATCTCACCTTAGATAAACATTTTTGAGATGATATTATCATATATCCTACAGGGTTATTTAAATTATTATTCATTCTTTTCTTAACTTCTTAAATGCCTCGAAGTTAAAGAATAACATGGATCACACTGTATAAATTGATTACATTTTTACCCTCACCTTAGATTTATTCGAAATACAGTCTTTAAAGAGTAAAGTATTTAGATTATGGAGAAAGGAAAAGACTTAAATGAAAATTGACCTTCACTAAGCGCAGCATCTTAATAATTAAATTTTAAAATAATTTATTGAATTTTTTTAAGAACGTTAACTACTCCTGTTCCATTAGTAATTTTTGAAGATTTATGACCAAGGTTATTAGCCCAGTCAATTGGTTGATTAAATAAATCAGGAAGCTCATCGGCTTTACTTATTAATTTAACTAATTTATTTTCATCTAACATTTTTGCTGTAAGTTCTTGGTTTTGTGCAATAACTAATTGTATTGTTGGAAGTCCCAAGCAGGCTCGCTCTAAAGAAGTAGACCCAGAAGCGCCAATTGCTAAGTCACAGTTTGCCATAATTTCTGCCATATTTAAAGGATCCACCTGAATAGCAATTTCATATAGAAAAGTATTTGAGACAGCAATCACTTTATCCAGATGAGGAGAAGAACTACCCATTACAACTATAATTTCCAAGCTGGTGGGTAAATTGCATTTTTCTATTGCTAATAAAACCTTCTCTGTAAAATTATCAGGGTCCATACCGCCCATATTAATAAATAACTTTCTAAAATTAAACTTTTGTCTCCTATCTAGACTGTATTTTCTCCAATAGGCAAACTCTGGCCTTATCAAAGCATAATTTGCTCCAAGAAGTAATTCACAAAATTCTGGAACAAGTCCTTCATAGTCATTTTTTTTTCGACCAAATGTTTGGTCTAATAGAAGATCACATTGATGGATACGATTTGATAAATCATCAATAACCATCAATTTGGAATATGTATGCTTTAAAATTTTCTGCCATTCTTGGTCAATCCCATAATGATCTACAATTAGCCAGTCAATTTTAATGTCCTTTATTAATCTTTCGCACTCCTCTGCATCTTCTTTTTGAGTGGCTCCCAACCATAATAAATCAGCTTCTTTTTTAATAACTTTATGATGAAAATCATACTTTAATTCAAAAACATTAAATCCTTTTAAACGAATTTTATCTATTAAATTACCTTCAAATTTACGGCATATAAATATTACATTTGATCCACTTTCCTTTAACTTAAGAGCTAAAGTTAAGCATCGCATCACATGCCCACTTCCAATAAATATTGAGGCATCTGCTCGAATTACAATATTCACTTTATTAGTTTTTTCTTTTTTAACACTTCATACATAACTTCTGCCCGAATCCAATCTTCAGGAGTATCAATATCTTGAACTAAATACCTAGGCAAGATATAAGGACAAGAAATTTCTGAAAATAACATTGCTTCATTTAAAAAAGAGTTTGCCTTACCCCAGTAAAACTGACCTGCATCCTGATATCCCTCCTCTAGATCTTGTGAGCGTATATTAAAATTTTCAGGCTCAAACATGGACAGTCTTTTTTTGTCATTAATCTTCATTGCCCTTTGAATAGGAAAAGGAAAACTAGTTACAGTAAAACAAAAATCAGCTTTAGATACTATCAATTGTTTGAATGCTTTTATAATTACATCTGGGTTAATAAAAGGGGCAGTTGCATACAAACAACATACAAATTCAACCGATTGGTTAACATTAATAAACTCAACTGCATGCTTCACAACTGGAAGAGTACCAATATAGTCATCTGAATATTTAGAAGGCCTAATAAAAGGAACCTTTGCACCATACTTTTTTGCAATTTCTGCAATTTCATTATCATCGGTAGAGACAATTATCTCATCAAAGCATTTACTTGCTTTGGCTGCTTCAATTGAATAAGCAATAATTGGCTTACCATTAAATTCCTTAATATTTTTTCGAGGAATCCTCTTACTTCCTCCTCTCGCAGGAATTACACATATATTCATGGAAAAAACCTATTTATTTCAATTAGAGCTTTAATGGTATAAAAATTAACCCACATGATCAATGCCCTTAAGGAATAAGGAAGCTTCTGATTCAATCCTAAATTGACTATATAATTTCTTAATTTTAACATTATCACTAAAATTTTTATTTAATGAGTCGAGATTATGCTTCATTAAGAAGCTAAAAATTTCTATATCAAAATTTTTAGCAATGTTACCATTTACACCATTAATAATTATATCTTTAGCAATTCCGATATCAAAAGAAACAATTGGTAATTTATTAACAAAAGCCTCAATCATTATTACAGGACCTAAATCATCTAATGAAGGATTAACAAAAAGGTCAGCTGATTGATATAAAGCATTCATTTGATAATTTGTAGATAAAGTTCCTAAGTGAATCCAATCAATATCAATATTATCAAAGGTAAAACCATTAGTTTCACCAAATGTTACAAGACACAAATCTAAGGCTTCTTTCTTACTAAAGTATTTTTGTAGTGTTTCTTTAAGAAGAATTGCCCCTTTTCTTCTATCCATAAAATCTGAACAGCCAAATAAAATAATTTTTTTATTTTGTGGTAATCTAAGTATTATCCTAGCATCAAAAGTACTCATAAAATTATATCTATCCTTATGAACTCCGAGAAATACTGTTGAAAATTGGTGCTTAGAAGATGAAATCTGTGAAGATTTAATTCTATCATTTATATAGCTATTACATGCAATCCAATGAATTGGAATATCTTTATAGTTATCAATTTTTTCTTTTAATATTTTCGAACTAATATCTTTCCTACTTTGCATGCCTATTTGAGGACAGCTTTCACAATTTTCCTTCCAGCCCATACAGTCGTAGTTAAAGTGGCAACCTCCAGTTAAAGGTTCCATATCTAGAGGGCGAAAAATAATTTTTTTATTATATTGGTTATGAATTTTTACTATATCACTGGGTACTAACATTGCTTGAATACTATACAAAACAATTACATCATAATCTTCAATATAGTTTTTAATTTGATTAAATCGTGAATTTCCGTAATTAAAATTAAATAAACTTTTCGGCTTATAAATACTTAAAAAAACTTTATCTATTAATTTAGACTTAATAAAAAAAAGAATTTCTTTATATTGACTAAAGTTAAAAAAAATCTTAAAAGTGAGTAAGTCAATAAGAAATTTTTTTTTTGGCTCACTATAACCTAGTTGATGAATTCCTAAGTTTTCATTTTTTTTTATAGCAACTAAAACACAAGATTTAATACCAATTTTAAGCATACTATTATGAAGTCTTGATACAGCCAGACCTGCTCCATCATAATCATTATTAGTAATATGAAGTATTTTATCTTCCATGGGCACTCAAATCATCAAGCTTTTCTAAAATTACTTTCTTGTAATCTTTTACTGGATTCTTCTCAGATAAATACTGCTCTTCAATTTTATTAAAGTTAAGTACATTTCTGTCAATATGATCTAAATCTGCTGATGAAAACTTTGTTGTTAATATACATCTGACATTAAGCCATTTTGCCATTGGAGGGATTTGAGATTGTTTATCAGGTATGAAAGATGGATCATTCAGTAAAATTAGAGGCTTTCTATCAACTATTGATTGATATATTCCTGTTGATGCATGACCCAATACTATATCAGCATGCTGAATTAATTGATTTGTTTTTCCATAAATCATTTCTCTCATGTCATATATGCTTTCATCTTCATATTTAAACTTTCCAGAACATGCAATTATTACTTTAACTCCAAGTTTTGCTTCTACTATATCAAAGACACGACACATATTTGATTTAAACTGATTCAAGTCATTAGTTGTTGAATTCCTATTAGTTTTCTCATTAAGTCCAGTATTTGGAGAGTAAATAATCGACTCATCAACATAAACACAGTAACTTTGATTAATAATATTTGGCAATTTTTCCCAGACTACATCTCTAGATTTAATGCTAATAAAATTATTAACCGCAAACATGCTCGTACATTGGCTTCTTCCGACTGAGCCAAAACCTATAACAAATTCAGGCTTTTGATAATAATTCAGAGATCGATACAAAAATAACTTTAGTCTATGAATTATAAGATTATCAATATTTGTTTTGTCTGATCCTATTATTTTTTTGATTAGAGTTCCATCTAAAATTGAGTCTTTGATTTTAAATAAAAGTGGCTTAGTATTGATTTCATATGAGTGAATAGCCCTCCATGGGCCAATATAATAGTGTAGATTATTCCTCTTAAAACTTCTTAGGAGCCAAAAACTTGACTGCATAAAGCCGTCCATTAAGCAAAATATAGTATTAGAAGAAACTTCAGTTAATGCTTCCTTTACATCCATAATACTAATAAACTTTTTCTCAATTGAAAAATCATTTTTTCCATAATCAGGATGACCACCAAAATATAAATCTAAGGCTTTACTACTATAATAAATTTTAGTTAGATTCCAAAATTCAACCTCAATGTTTTGAGACAAAAATCCATTAATTTCAAATTTCTTTGCCACAACACGTGAAATGGGAGTTCCACTAATATATATAATTTTTTTTTCATTCATATCAAGTAATTCAAATTAAAACTACAAATAGGAAAAAATAATAATTTTGTATAATAATATTTAAATTTTTTATCATCATTAATTTTCTTCTAAGTAGGTAAATAAAAATCTCAGTTACAACCTAACTAAGTTATCGCTGTCTTATCTCAACCTTTGGTTATTTACATTAAGATATATCCCTACTGTATTTAAACTCATGAGTCATAGTGAAAGATATCTATTGATTATTTTTTATATAATTAATAACTGAGGTAATGACTCTATTTTGATCTTTCAACTTTATTCCATACCACAAAGGTATTCTTACTAATCTATTACTCTCTATTGTGGTAAATCTATCTTCGCCATAAAAATCTCCAAACTTTAAACCTGCAATAGAGGAATGAAGAGGTACATAATGAAAAACTGTCATTATCTTATTTATAGATAATTTTTTAATAAAATCCATTCGTTGATCTAGGTTCTTTAATTTTAAATAAAACATGTGCCCATTATGTTCACAATTATTAGGAATAACTGGAAGGTCTACTAAATGTTGGTCCAAAATTTTAAAACTATCATAATATTTATTCCAGGTAGCCAATCGGTTTTCCTTTATATAATTAGCCTGCTCTAATTGTCCCCACAAATATGCTGCTTGTAATTCTGACATGAGGAAACTACTTCCAATATCCACCCAGGTATATTTATCAAGCTGACCACGAAAGTATTTGGAGCGATTTGTGCCTTTTTCCCTTATAATTTCAGCTCTATCTATAAATTGATCATCATTAATGATAAGTAACCCGCCTTCACCACCACTAGTATAGTTCTTAGTTTCATGGAAACTAAATGCACCTATATGTCCAATTGATCCAAGTAATTTATTCTTATATTTACTCATCATCCCTTGCGCAGCATCTTCAATTACAAATAAATTGTAATTATTAGCAATATCCATAATTACATCCATTTCACAACCAACGCCAGCATAATGTACAGGAACTATTGCTTTTGTTTTTGGCGTAATTGCGGCTTCAATAAGAGTTTCATCAATATTCATGGTATCAGGGCGAATATCAACAAACACTATTTTTGCTCCTCGTAACACAAATGCATTAGCTGAACTTACAAAAGTATAACTAGGCATAATAATTTCATCACCCGACTTAACATTTATCAGAATAGCTGCCATTTCTAAAGCAGCAGTACAAGAAGGAGTAAGTAATGCTTTTTTACAGCCTAAAAAAGTTTCAAACCAAACTTGGCATTTTTCTCCAAATGAACCATCTCCAGCAATCTTATTACTGCCTATTGCTTGCGATATGTATTCCAGCTCTTTTCCTGTATATGAAGGTTTATTAAATGCCAATATCTGCTTATTCAAGAGTATCTCCAATACTTTTAATAATCTCTACAGGCTTTATAGTCTTCTCACCATCAATTGAAATACTAATCAATCTTAAGGCTGTTGCGTTTCCACAAAAAATAGTAACCGTACCGTCAATATTTAAAGACATAACTCTCCCTTCAACATACCCTGAATACAAGGGCATACTTTCAACACTTGCAGAATATATAAACAATTTCTTTTTCTCAAAAAAAGTAAAGGCACCAGGATATGGTATTGAATAAGAACGGATTAAATTAAATATTTCTCTTGAATTTTTTTTCCAATCTACCCTAAAATCATTTGGAATAAGTTTGCACAAATATGATGCATCATCATGCTTTTGGTCAATTAAAGAAAAAGTATTAGACTTTAAAGATTGATAGAGCTTTTTAATTAAACTTTCACATTTTATTGTTACTTTTTCCATTACCTCTGAAATGTATTCTTCACTGCCAATTAATACCTTTTCTTGAAAAAGTATTGGCCCTTCATCCATCTTTTCTGAAATTTTAAATACTGTCACACCAGTGTTTTTTTTATCATTTCGTATTGACCATACTGTTGGACTAAAGCCTCTATACTCTGGAAGGTATGAGTCATGAAAAATATAACAACCATTTTTTGCAGACTCATAAACTTTAGGCGGTATTAAATATCTCCAACCAATTGCGATAATAATATCTACTTGATTTGACCATATTTTTTTAAAATTATCACCATGAACTTTTGATGTAACATAAAATTTCGAATTATTTTTTTTTGCAAGTGTTTCAATATCTTTGAGATAAAGTGGCTCCCATGGAGACTCTGTAAAAGTAAAAACAGCAACCTCATCTTCACTCGCAAGACATGTATATAGTGATTCTAGACAACGCTTACCCCTTTCAGCAGAAATTAATATTGCAATCTTCAAAATATTAACTAAATAAACTCATTAAGTATCCACCATAACTATTCCTTTCATTACTTTAAAGTAATATTTAATAAAAGTTGCGATATTGTTTTGGCAATATATAAAGCTGAATTGTCTTCTAATCCATAAAAAATTGGTATGCTCAAAGACTCTCTATAATATTTTTCAGTCTCAGGATAATCTTCAATATTAAACCCTCTAGAGGCGTAATAAGGATGCATTGGAATTGGAACGTAATGAACTTGTGTTCCAATACCTTTGTCAGCTAAGGACTTCATAAATTTAGCACGGCTAGTGCCAATTTTTTTATAGTCTATACGAATTATAAATAAGTGATTTGAACTGATGCTTCTTAAATCCTGATGAGGTAGTTCAATGAGATTATTTCCTTTAAAAAAATCTTCATAAATTTTTGCAACCTCTCTCCTTCTCTTCATAAAAAGCTTTAGTTTTTTTAATTGGGAAGAAGCTAGAGCACATTGGATATCAGTAATTCTATAATTAAAACCTAACTCTTGCATCTCATAGTACCAAGGATTTAATTTACCATCATCTACAGCCTCTTTCCTGTTAATTAATTCATCATTTAATACACTAATTCCAGGAAAATCAAAATTACCCTTACAAATTCCATGGCTACGTAATTTTTTTACAGCGTTAAATAATTCTTTACTATTTGTTGTAATTACACCACCCTCTCCAGCTGTTACTCCCTTGACTGGATGCAATGAAAAAATAGTCATATCTGAAAACATACAATTACCAATTTTGCCACCATTTTTATAACTGCCTCCGAGCGCATGAGAGGCATCTTCAATAACTATTGCATTATTATTTTTTGCTATATTTGAAATTGCTTTCATATCACAAGCAACTCCTGAAAAATGAACTGGGATAATACCATCAATAGTACCTAAAACACTAATACGTGATTCAAGATCTATTGGACACATATTTAAAGATTTTTTGTTTATATCAGTAAAAAAAACCTGGGCGCCAACATATTTAACGCAGTTTGCGCTTGCGACAAAGGAGTTTGCTGATGTAAAAACTTTACTATCTTGATTGAATCCAGAAGCTAGGCAAGCTAAATGCAATGCAGCAGTTGCACTTGATACTGCTAATGCATACTTTGCTCCAACTTCAAGGGCTATATTTTTTTCAAATTCATCAACCTTTGGTCCTTGTGTTAGCCAGCCATTTTGAAGAACATCTACTACTGACTTTATATCTTCGTCATCTATATAATGCTTGCCATAGGGAATTATATTTATATTATTTTTTTCCATGTAGTTTTTTTTCATTCCTATAATGAAGTATGAATAAGATTTTGTTTCATCATGTTTCCTTATGGGCCATCTTTCTAAAATGTTCATTAATTTCAATTAATTCATCAAATGTGCCACTATTAATAATATGTCCACCTTCTAAAAAATGTATAACATCACACTCTCTAACCGTTTGTAATCTATGTGCGATAATTATGATTGTTTTATTATGAGATAAATTATGAATCGCATCCATAATAACATTTTCTGTAGAGCCATCTAATGAACTTGTTGCCTCATCTAGAACCAAAATCTCTGGGGAAAAATATAGCGCTCTAGCAATACCAATCCGTTGCTTTTGACCACCACTTAAACGAATTCCTCTATCTCCAGTTAGGGTTTTATAACCATCTGGCATTAATTGAATAAAATCATGGATATTTGCTAACTTAGCTGCCTCTACAATCTTATCATAATTAATCTCATTAGGAGGAATAGCAAAAGCTATATTAGACTCTATAGAATCATCTGCAAGAAAAATATCTTGTGAAACATATCCAAATTTCTTTTGCCAATTATGAAGATTACTATTATTAATAATATGATCATCAACCATATATTCTCCAGAATTCATCTCTAATAATCCTAAAATTATATCAACAAGAGTGGTCTTACCACTCCCTGAGGGCCCAACTAATCCAATAGTAGTATTATGTTTAATTTCTAGATTTACATTATTTAATATAGGTTTATTTGATCCAAAATATGTGAAATTAACTGAATTGAGATTTATTGTTTTTTTAAATCTAATTTCTTTCTTTGAATTCAATGTTGATAAATCTACACAAGGCCTTAGGTTTTGCATATCTTCAATTATTATTTCTAGTGCAGGAGTATTATATTTCAGTTGCGAAAACCCAACATAAATCTGCTGAAGGGCTGGCATTAGCCTATACCCAGCTAATGCATACAGTGAAAGAATTGGTATTATTTCATTACCATTTTTTCCAGAAATTATTAGTAAAATTACTACACCCACAATACTACCAAAAGTTATAGTCTCTAAAATAAAGCGTGGCAATAAACCAATTATTTGAGTCATAGCATTATGATGAAAATACTCCTGATTTGAATTTTTAAAACGCTCTAAGTATTTGTCCTCATTGCCTTTAAGCTTTAAATCCTTTATTCCATAAATAGCCTCATTAGTAAATTTGTATCGATCCAAAGTTGTTTCAGTAGAAGCAACACCTCTTTGATGTAAATTATTTTTTACTGCTCGATAAATAATAAGGTAACTGCCTCCAAGAACAAGTAATATTCCAAGCGCAACTTCAATATTTATTATCATTAATAAAATGAATAAAAAAATTGTAACTATTAATTTTGCAAGAGTATTTAAGCCAGGAAGAATAACCCCACTGACACTTCTACTTACTTCAGTTAGAATATTTTTAGCTAAATCTGATGAATTACGATTTAAAAAAAAAGTATAAGGTTGATTTAAATAACCCTTCAAAAGTCTTAAAGATAAAGAGTGGCTTTGAGTACTAACAAAATTTATAATCCACCAATTAACAATTGCAGATATGGCATTGGTTGTTGCTAATAAAAAAATCACTAAGAAGCCTGACCATACTAAAAAATCCTTATCACTTGAAAAAGAGAAAAGATGATAAAAATAGTTGAGGTAAAAATTTTCCTGAATTAATTCAGGATTGGTAACAACTGCCATAAAAGGGAAAATAGAAGTTACACTTAAAATTTCTAAAAAACCCATGGTAAGCATTCCTAAAAAAATTAGGATAACTTTTTTATAGTCAGAAGTTTCAAAAATATTTTTAAACCGATTTAACATTAACATATTAAAAAATAATTTTTTCTAAGAATAGTTTAAATCTATCGAATTTTTTATAGTCACCATTTAGAGTTTTATTAATCCAATCTAAGTTTCTAAGGCACCACTCAACAGTTTTTGCCATACCAGAATGAAAGGTTTCAGATGACTCCCAACCAAGCTGTTGCTGTATCTTTAGTGAATTAGTTGCATGCCAACGATGATGTCTAATTCTGTCTTCAATAAATTTGATTTGAGTTTTGAACATTAGACCACCCTCCCTAGGTTTCAACCTGCCCATTATACTGCATATTTTTAATACTTTTTTGGAGTTGATTTTCTCATTATTTCCTCAAATATTATACATCTCTTCAACACCTCCAAAATTAATCACTTTTCGAATTGAACTACAATGATAATCTTCATAGGGCTAATCACGAATTGGTTTGCCATCTCCATAAATAGGTCAATCTTTTCTACATATTGCATTATTAATTACTAGTGGGATTAGCTTTTCTGGAAATTGATAAGGTCCATAATTATTTGAGCAATTTGTTGTTAAAACTGGAAGACCATAGGTCTGAAAATATGCTCAAACGAGATTATCAGAAGACGCCTTACTTAAAGAATATGGGCTATTTGACATACATCTACTAGTTTCAGAAAAAGCCTCTTGATTGATATCTAATGATCTATAAACTTCATCAGTAGAGAAATGTAAGCAGCGAAATTTAAACTTTTTATTGTCATTCATACTTGACCAATAACCTCTAACTACTTTTAATAATTTAAATGTTCCAACTATGTTTGTTTGTATAAAATCAATAGGTCCATCTATAGGCCTATCTAAATGTAACTCTGCAGCAAAATTTACAATGCATTTAGGATTATATTTTTTTAAAAGTCCAGTAACTAATTCACCATTAGCAATATCTCCATTAGCAAAGATATAGTTAGTTTTTTTCTAAAGATAGGTTATTTAAATTACCAGCATAAGTTAATTTATAACTTTTTCATCGGACGATTCTAGCCAATTAATAATAAAATTACTTCCAATAAATCCAGCGCCTCCAGTAACTCAAATTGCCATATATTAGACCATCTCAGAAATAATAATTGAACTACTAAACTTATCACTAAAATTTGAGCTGTTTATTAATGCATCAAGACATATATTTTTATTTTCTTGAGTTATCCCATCCAACAATAAACTCTTTAATTTACTTTTTTTATCTACTAGAATTGACATATTATTTCCAGATAATGGAATTTTGCTAAGTCTACAATATTTTTTATACCATTCTCTACAATCCTTATGAAAAAATAAGTACATTGGAATAGAAAATGCAGATCGAGATCTAAAGAGTATATTTTGTAAATCAAATCCAACAGTTGAAAACAAACTAACTGCAAGGTCACTTCCAGCTAGAAGGCTATATGTATCAATTTCTTTGCTTACACTACCCTTAATATTTTTACTGATTATTTTTGATACCCATTCTATTGAAACCTCAGTTTCCTTAGGATGAGGTTTATAAAAAAGATAAATATCATAATTTATAGATTTTAAACACTTAACAAAGATCTCTATTGTCTCTTGATACCAATAATAATCAAAAAGTGGTTGGCCAAATAGCCCAATGACAACTTTATTTTTATTAGAAGGGAAATTAGATTTAAATAAATCTCGCTCTTTATCAATATCAATATTAGTATAAAAATCTGACCTTAAGCACCCAGTTACAACTACATTAAGACTACTGTCTCTTTGAAGTGTTATTTCTTTTGCAAAATTATCCAAAACAAAAATCGTATCTGCTAAAACTCCACAGCTTTTATTTAAATCACCCCAGTAGCTCTGAATTGAAAATGTTTTAATGTTTTTATAATTACTACTAATATTGAGTGCTAATTCATCAACTCCATAACTATCTGGCCCTGAAATCCCGGTAAGCAGGATATCTGGTTGAAAATTATCAAAAATCTCCTCTATAGAACTTCGAGTGTGTTCATTTTCTTTAAACTCTAGTATTTGCATATTTTCAAGTTTATTTTGTATAAATTCTTTTTTTAGGATTTTTAGAGCAGGGCTTTGCGCCAAAACTTTAACTATAAAACGTTTGTCCTTGAGTAAGTTTTTTAATAGCTCATTAATATCATTTGCACTTGCAGGATCTCTTACAGTTATCAATAATTTTCTTTTGATATTCACTTTATATGGAAAATGATATTTTTTCAATTTTTGAAATTAAATTCTCTTTATTTTCAATATCAAAATAAAGATTAATAAATTTACGAACCTCGCTAGTATAAAGCTTTTGCTCATTATCTGGCAATGTTGAAAGTATTAATAAAGAACGAATAGATATCATTTTAAGCATCGTATATAGTGATCCATTCGAGCAAAAAGAAGATATGCCATTTTGTGATAAATAGCCCTTATAGAAAAGTTTAGCCAGTTCCAAGCTATTATCTATTTGGTAATTTAATAAAAATCTTTGAATAATAAAAGCAATATCATACAATGGGGACAACCATGAACTAGTAGAATCCTCAAAGTCAATAAAAATAGGCTGACAACTTCCTTTTTTAAAGATTATATTACCAAAGTTCATATCACCATGAATCATCTGACTATTTTTTGTTAAAGATGAGAATTCTTCATCACTTGTTTTGATAATTAGTGAAACAGCATCCTTGGAAAAAGAAGGGATGAATTTAAAGTCTTTGATGCTTTTAAACTGTTGTAACAATAATTTATTTTTTTTATTACCTGCATTAAAAATGTTGTTGACAAGTGGATAATCAATCATCATTTTATGCATTTTCCCTAATCCTTTTCCAATTAAATATATTGATTCATTACTTCCATCAAAGAAATCATGATCTATGTATTCGTAAAGGTAAATCCAAAGACCATATTTTTTAATTTCTTTTGGATAACCTTTTCTTACACAACTAACTTTAAAGCCAGATTCATTTAACCAGGATGAAATTAATACTGCATTATCTTGATTTTTATTGTCTTCAACATCCACTATTTTAAAAAAAATATTTTCTTTATTAGTTGACCTATAGTAGCCAAGCAAATGATTAGAGATTTGGTCTTCTTTTTTTTGGATATTATCTATCAATTCAAAATTCAAGTATTGTTTAAGGGTATTGCGCTCTTGATCTGATGGCGCCTTCCATTTAATTTTTGAAGGCAAGATGCCTGAAAATGCAGGTTTTTTAATTTTTAGCATTAAAAAAATTATTAGATTTTATCGGTTCGCCAGCACTAATTGATTTTTTAATTATTTTTCCTAAAAAAAACTCTGTATGTTCAACTGGTATTCCAATTACTGGAAATGCAAAAGTTACATTTTTCTCTGTCAATATGCTTCCTTTTTGGATATCTACTTTGGCAACTAAACCCATCCTAGAAATATATTTATCACGTTTTCTATCTAATTTTCTTGATCCAGACCCTAAAGCCTGAGCAATATTATTTATATTATTTTGTACTTTTGCTGCCTGACTTATATTCAGTGCATGAGCACGATCCTGCTCATCACCTAGCTCATCTGGACATATTCCTTTTTCTACAATAGAAGCCCCAAGAGCTGCAGCCGCATATAGCATTTCTTCACCAATATGGTGGTCAGATAACCCATATGGAATGCCAAAAGAAGCACCTAATGTCTGCATGAACTTTAAATTATGCTCACCAACAGAAACTGGAGGCGCCAAAGGACTATGCTGAATAATAATATCAAATTTCCCTTCATCATTTAGCCAATTAACAGCTCTAGAAATTTCTTCTAATGAGCTATGACCAGTATCAAGAATAACTGTTCTATCTGTCTTTGCAACATATTTAATTAATGGTTGATGAGTAATATTTGAAGAGGCTATTTTAATTGCAAGGACCCCATGCTCAATTGCAAATGCTGCTCCTTCATTATCATAAACAGAGACAACTAATTCACAACCTTTCTTCTTTACATGGTGAAATATTTTCTCATAAGCATCCAAAGAAACTATTTTTCTCTCTATTACATCTCTGTAACTCTCCTCAATCATTCCATCATTTGATGGACTATAGTAAAATTCAGAAAGATTAGTTTTTAGACAAATATTTACATCATGCAAAATCTCAGCTTTAATAACTGGAATCTTTGCATCTGAAAGCTGACCAACCATTCGTATAGCTAATTCAACATCGTCATTAAAGAAAGTACCTATATCTGGTAAAAAAAGAGTTCTATACTTTTCTATTAAGGAATGTATATTATTTCTCATTAACTAATCCCAATAAATAATTTTTAAATTGTTCAATATCTAACACTTCACTTCTATTTTGCTTATATTCATTATGTATTTGTATAAAAAAATTTGAGTTTTCAATAATATATGGATTTAAGTGAAGCCTTGCGAGATTAAGATCATCTTCTGTATCTATATCTATGGACTCTGCTTGAGGCATTATAAAAGCATAACACCCATATTCAGGCAGAAATGTTTTTTCAGTAAGAAGAATTTTTGTATCACAAATATATATTGCCCCATTCAGTCGATAGTATTCGGGCAAATCTTGGCTTCTAATATTATGAATTTCCTTTGGCATAAAATTTCCAATAAAATTATCTTCTGGAAGTGTATTAGCCCAAAGAGGATGATGTTCAGCAATACAAACACTTACTAAAGAGCTGACATGGTTATTTTTAGATATATTTTTAAAAGCCTCGTTTAAATGATTTACATTTCGTAATGGTGAAGTGGGCTGTAATAAAGTAATATAATCATAGAACTCATTTTGTTCCTTCAATTGATTTACTATATCTTTCACTACATCATAGGTAGTAATATTATCTTCAGCCAATTCAGCTGAGCGATAAAATGGAAGATCTTTTCCGTATTTCTCAGAGATCTTACCTATTTCCTCATCTTCAGTACTTAGAATAACTCTATCAATATACTTACAATCTTTAGCAGCCTCAATTGTCCAAGCTATTAAAGGCTTTCCTCCCAAATCTAATATATTTTTTCTAGGTAGTCTTTTACTTCCTCCCCTTGCAGGGATAATTGCGAGAACTTTTTTTCCATTAATCATAGATTAAACCCATACAAAAAATTTATATTTATAGAAATATTTAAACTATTTTGGAACTAAAATTTCAATTCCAACATTATATTCTTTAACTAATTCTTTATTGCCTGAAGAAAGGTCCAATTTTCCTTTTTTGACAGAAGAGTTAATTATATTATTAGCCACTGAATTTAAAATATGGTAAATAATGGCCTTGCCTCCCGACTGGATATTAATGTAAGATATACCATAATCATCACTGTCAGTAAACCCATCTGCAATCTCTGTAAATAATTTAATATTGTTTACAAATGGCGTTGGTAATAATATTTGTGATGATTTAATGACAAATTCATCTTGATTATTGAAATACACTATATCAGGCTTTAATATCAAAACCACATCTAAGCCAAAATCTACTCTAACCTTAAAATTAGAGCCCAATGAATTAATAAAACTAATATCAAAATTTCTAATTTTTTTATAGGCTCTTGATTCCAACCAAACATATTTAAGATAATCATTATTTTTATTATGAACGACAGTACTTGACGTGTTATCTGAAGCCATATTATGCATTACAACATTTTTTATACTTGAATCATAAATATATATAGTTGATGACAACTTCTCATTATAAATTCTTGACAAAGGACTCAAATTACCATGAGCAAGATGGGGAATAGTAAAACCTAAACATTCAGATTGAAAGACCATCATATTATTAAAAATTAATGACTCCTGAAAATCATCAAGTTCAATATGCAAGATAATGTCACTTCCAGATAAAACCTGTTTTCTAAGTATTTCAATAGAGCCTAAAACTATTGAATTTTGTTCAATTGAACAAAGAGTTTTCATAAAATTAAAATATGGTGCATTAAACAGTTATCTTTAAAAATTTTAAATCAATTAATAATTTAAGACCATTTGTTAATCTTCGCTCTTTATCTATCTCAATTGTCCAAGACCTTACTAGGTCATCTTTTGGATTTAGATCTAAAGATAAAGAAAAATCGATAAAATCAATTTTCTCAACTTTCGAATCAAGCCAACTATGGATTGTTTTTTTAGAATAGTTATTCCAACCTTTCTCCCAACCATTATGTTGGCCATTTTTGTTATATTTTCGGTGAGTAATTTGTGTATCAGCATCCATTTCATTGAACTGAGAAAAAACAATAATTTCTCCACCTGGCTTAGTTGAATTAACCAATTCATTAAACATTTGAATTGCTTCAATTTCATCGAAAATACCTAATACACCAAAGCAAGTAACAAGATCAAATTGATTTTTAAAATTATTTGGCATTCTAGTTGCACTTCCTTCAAACCAATTTATACCTGGTAATTTTTCTCTAGCTATATTTAATAAATCATTTGAAATATCAATACCAGTGTATTTCCATTCTGGATGAAGGATATTTAAGAAACCAATAAGTGCGCCAGTTGCACAACCAACATCTAAGACAAGTTTTTTATTATCTGAAGAGTTTGATATTAATTTTTCTAGTTTTTTAAAACTATCTTTCACGTTAATATGATGATCTTCTGAAATGTATGTATCAAAATTTTTATAATCTGCCATAATTTTATTATCTAGTTAAAAACGCTATGTTTAAGTGTCCACCCATTTTTATTCTTTTGCCAAAGGTGAGGAGAACGAAATTTATTGACAATATCATAGAATTCAAATTCAGTAATATCGATATATTCAAGAAACTCTTTTAAATATCGACTTGGAAATTCTCCATCAAACTTTCCAACCAAATACATTGCCTCTTCCCTAGTAATTTTTCCATTTCGAACTTCTTGGGCAGCATCATAAGACGCCCTTCCTATCCCAAATTTAATGTAAGTCATATAAAAATGAAATGGAACTATCTTATCATCAATTTCAGTATATCTAGAATAAGTTCCAATTGATCTTTCATAAGAAGGCATAAAGCCAGTATTATCAACAGCATAATAATAGCATTCTTGAGGATCCCACTTTTCAAAATAACCTAAATATGTCACCATTGTTTCCGAGTTATTAATCTGTGTCATTGTTGGAGGAATATAGGGCGCAAAATCATTCAAGCAAAATTCTGTGTCTTTTATAATTTTACTAACTTTTACTCCACCTAATATCATTTCTAATGGATCATCAATCGTAAAAAAATTGGGCTTCATAAATGGATTTTTATTATCCTCTAGAGGATTGCCATATTCAGCTTGGTTTTCACCATACATAATAAGTTTAATTCCAAATTTTTGAGCCATTTTTGGCCCAATAACTTTTTGGCCATGAATAAATGGCTGAAAAGGATGCCCCAAGTTTTCAAATGCAAGCCTAGTCAAATAACTATGTAATTTTCCATTTGGTGTATAAAGAAAACTATCTACTCCTCCAACCCTTGTAAGGTTATTAAAGTTGTTCCATCCTGCATTTGTGAACATATTTGGTGCCCATGTAACAGCAAGTGGGTTCATTTTATATTTATATTTTAAGATATGAGCAGCGAATGCACTGTCTTTACCGCCACTACTCGGAACTAAAACATCATAGCTACCATCATTCTTACGATATGGACTTAATAGTTTAAAAAGCTTTTCCTCTCTTTCTTTCCAATTAATATTACCCTTATCAACTGTAAAATTACAAGCTGAACATACACCATCAGCATCAAAAGCAATAGTTTCTTTATTTAAATTTTTATTTTTCATTTCGACCGTTGAATTAGGTCTTTGATTTGAAATTACACATTTTTTACAAAACTTTACTTTACTTGGAAGTCCATAAAATGCTTTGATTTTTTGATTCATTTTCTATACATTTAAAAAATTATTACAATCAATTCTTGATAATTCTAAATTGCTAAAATTATCAGATTGTAGTTTATTATCAAAAACGCAAGCTTCATCAATGGATAACTTTTCTAATATTTCCAAAGTATTAATATTATATGAACTTTTATAACCATAAGGGTAGCAAAAGCTCTTATAACTTTGGCTAACAATACTGTCTATAAAATCGAAAGAGTCTTTAATTTCATTCATTTGATCAAAATAAGATAATCTTGATAAAACTTTATGTGTAACTGAATGTGAGCCAATAATATTTCCACTTTCTTTCAACTCAATAATTTCTTTCTTAGTTAAATATATATCATCAAATAGAGTTTTTTCATCAAAAAAAGTTTTCATTAGTTCATCCAGCAAGCCATCAAGGTGTTGATATTTAATATAGTAATTTAATAATCCTTTTAAACTTCTTTCACTCGCATCATAATTTATACCTTGGTATATTTCCTTATCAAAAACCTCCATCTTAGTATTATCTATCATAGTATCATCAATTATCTCTGTGAGCTTCTTAAGAATAATATCTGCTCCATACTTACCTTTTAACAAATGAACCCTATGAACAGCTAATATTTTTCGTTCCTTATAAACTCCTGAAGAAACATAGAATGTACCCCATAAATTTCGTTTTTGTAGTTCTGGCAATACATGTTTATAATGATCTCTTAGTCCATCATCAAAAGTTAAGACTGCGCCTTTTATATTTATTCTATTTTTTATAGCATTAATATAATCTTCTTTTGATAAAAATCCATATTCTTTTTGAAAGAAATCTAAT
>Ga0209482_1000885_pt1 | contig 23316 bp, 29 predicted proteins | sample CoawatmetaG10DNA_FD_187512 | JGI IMG/M metagenome (GOLD analysis project Ga0209482, IMG submission 187512) | Marine microbial communities from the West Antarctic Peninsula - Coastal water metaG104-DNA (SPAdes) (version 2) | ecosystem: Environmental > Aquatic > Marine > Coastal ...
CGATGAAAAGTCTGCAAAAGCACTGAAAATTGCAAATCAATTATCAAGCAGGTTGACCCGCGAACAGGTGGAGACCGTAAAATCTAAACTTGAGGCAAAAACAAGACAATGACACCCACCCAATTCAAAGAGGCTCGGCGCAAGCTGGGCCTATCTGCCACTCAGTTGGGCCACATTCTCAACTCAGATCCGCGCACAGTTCGACGCTGGGAAAGCGAAGATGATGCAAGACCCGTCAACCCCATCGCGCAGCAGGTTATGCAATGGATGCTAGACGGGTATCGCCCCCCGCAATGGCCTGTTTAGCGCAGCCACTCGCGCACAGAAAAACATGGGCAAGCCTTGTTCGACCACTGATTATGCCCTGAGATATTTTGTATCTTTGGGTAATCCTTTTTTAAATCGCCAATTAAATCACGCAGCGCAGTTTCTTGATCTTCCGTAAAGTTATCCAGAATTTTATCTGTGCTTTCACCGCTACGACCGCCGCAAAGCGTGACGCCAATGGATTGCTTATTTCGCCCTCTGCAGTGCGCCCCAGAGCGTTCAACAGGTCGCGCAGTGCCGACCGTGCCGTCGCGGTGAATAACATAATGATATCCACAATCTGACCACCCGTTTCCGTTGGGCGGCTTCTCTGTGTGCCACCTGGTCAACTCTTTCACAACATCTTCAACTGGCTTATCTTCCATCCAGTTTGCGCGGGTCGCTGTGCAGTGAATTACGATTTCTGTGATGTTTCTCATTTGAGCTTTGTCTCCAAAATTTTTAACAATTGTTCTTTGATTTGTTTTTGCTGGGCCTCCAGTTGCTGCCATTGCTCATCAATGTCAGATCTAGGGGGATGCAGCGGAATGACTTTGTCGGTGGTCATTTAGACCCTCTAAATTTAGTGATGCCCCGCAAACCAAAACTTGCGCCTATGGAGCAATACATGCAGACGCGAAACCATTCTGGGGTCGTTTCCAAAGCGGCAAAACCGCGCTCAACAAATGGCTGCAATGGTGGAATGAAGCACATGGCGATAATTGCAATAAACAAAATTGTATACGCCTCATCCTTCCACGAATCTTTGCTGGCCTCTGCCATAATCCGCTCCCAGCCAGCCTCACTTGTAGCCGCGCTGACCATAACCGTCGCGCGTGCTTCTGCTTCTGCTTTCGCGACCGTTTGCTTGCTGCGCTGCACTTCTGCCTTCGACTCCATCCAAGTTCCGACCAGTGACGTCAGCGGCCCGATTAATGCGCCGATCATGTTTCTTTATGACCGACCGCGAAATAAGCGCCGACCAACGCAGACAGCGCCAAATACTGAGCCATCAATATGCTTTCAGCGGCTTCCATGCGCGCTGGGTCATAGACCGTGGCGGCAGTGCAAATCAGCATCATAGACATTGCGCCCCAACACATATAGCGACGATTGCGCTGATATATTTCAAAGTTCAAATGATGTTTTTCTTCGATCGTCATTTAAAGCCTCCCTGTATTCCTTGCATGATCTCGCCAATCGTCGGTCTTTTGTTTTTTGGTTGATATTTGCATTGGAAAACCTTGGGACACTGTGCCCAATCTCCAACTCCGCCAGTGTCCGTGACGTAGTGATAACCAAACGTTGAATTTTTGCCGCGATACACGCAGATTTTCTGACCTGATGGGTCTGTGATCCGCTTCCACAAATGGCAAGCAATCGTGTCGGGATTTAGCAATGAACTCGCTAACGTTACCGACAGCACAAGCGCTGGGATCATGTCAAAAACATCCACACGGCCCAAATCAGGCAAGCCAAGAGCAAAACAAACAGCGCGACCGCTGCGCCAATTTCAATTCGTTGCTGCATTTTTGCCCGCCTTGCTTTTTCTGCTTCAATTCGTTCACGCTTGATCTGACCTCTAATCTTGAGGAGGTCTTGCCATGCATAGAAACCACGGGTCATCTTAATATATGCTTCTAATTCTTTTTCTAAGTCAGCCGCCTTCTGCTGGGCTGCGTAAGTCTCTAACGCTTCCTCGTTTGCAGACGTGAAAGGTGATTTCTTTTTCTTCTTGTGTTCGCCGCGAACTTCATCAATTGCGCCCCACATTTTGCCAATGTCTTGCATCATTGACTGAGCATCTTTGCCCAGCTTGACGCCAGATTTGATCGCGGCAAATGCTGTTATTGCGACAGTAATTGGATCCATGTCGGGCCTCGCTACGTTTCTGTGACGGCCCGATTCCAAATCAAATTGAAAACTCGTGTCATTGCATTTTTATTAAAATTGTAACGCACGTCAGCAATATCGCGCCCGTCGAAGCAATCAACACATTCTCAAGTTTTTTGATGCGCGTGAATAGCTCTTTGTGCTGAATTTGGACGGTCGTTTGCAATGCAATCATGTCTTTTTCAAGCTGACCAACCCGGTCTGAAATATCAGGCATCTGGTGATGTCGGCCAAGCGATTGTGTTAGGAAATCCTGCTTGTTGCGGTACGTTTAATAATTCTGTTCGATACTGCGACCAATCTGTTTGCTTTTCAGACGAAAGATCAGCCCACCGGAGGGGGTTAGATACTTGTGGATCAACGATTTGCGACAAGATATTGTCACGTTCAGCACGGACCTGTATCGCAGCTTGTGCATCTAATTCTGCCTGCGTGGGCGGAACGTAGGCTGCAAAATCGACACTAATCAGAGCCATGACTGCAGTGTTGTCGATCGTTGTATCTGTGTCAGCCGGGTCCAACGTGTAAGGTATCCAATTGTAGTCTGGATGATTAATCTCTAGGTCCATCCGAAGATTGTTAGATTGCAGTGATACTGCATTGCGCACTTCTGTTATGGTGATGCTCATTATGAAATCCTCACGCATACGGTAATTCCGTTCAATGATCCGGCACCGGAACTCAGATAATGTCCCATCACCCGCCAAGTACCAGTCGCGGCAGTAGTGCCAGAAATTGAGTAGTTTAGGTTATGGTATTTAAGATCAGAGCCAGCCATAGTAGAACCCGGTGTTATAGTGGCAGTGCCGCTGTGGTTCTGCATTAGTCCATATGTCCCAACTGCGCCTAGGGTTGTACTACCTCCAGCGGCCTCTTCCCAAGTCAAGCCACCTGCGTTTGCGCTTTGGGCTGTAAGGACGTAGCCATTCGTCGGACTATTGCTGATCTTTAAATTCGCTTCGTCAACAACATTGCCAGCAATAACAGTTGCGCCATCAGCGCTGCTAGTTACTTCTCCGCTGTGATTTGGGTGAGTGTAGTTGTTTGCGCTTGCTGCGATGCCGTTTAATTTGGTATGGTCTGTATCTGTAAACACGTTTGAGTCAGCTGCGGCTTCAACAGCTGCTCTAATCTCAGCGTCGGTCTGGTCAGCAGTAGCAGCAGTTTCAATATTGCCAAGTTTCGTATGGTCTGCATCTGTAAACACGTTTGAGTCAGTTGCGGCTTCAATGGCTGCTCTAATCTCAGCGTTGGTTTGGTCAACAGTGGCACCCGTTGCGATGCCGTTTAGTTTCGAATGATCCGCATTGGTGAAATTGTTTTCACTCAACTCTCCATCTTGAATCGAATAAACCGTGTCACTGTCCGAATTGCCTGTGCCAGCGCCAATCAAATTTCGGATTTCCCCAGCCGTGATATTTGTGTTCAGGCTTGGAATTGTTCCATCGCTAGTAATAGCCGCAACCGCAGGAGCAGGCGCAGCGGCCCACGTTATGTCAGTCGCCGTTGCGGTCAATACTTGCCCGCTTGTGCCTTTTGCTAATCTAGCCGTCCCGCTCGCATTTCCGTAAATAATTGAACCGCGAGTTATAGCAGAAATTTGATCAAGTTCTGTCGTTGTGACACTAGCACCTGCAAGTTTGTTTAGTTCCGAACCAGTGACCGTCAGCGCCGTTGCGCCAAGCGTCAAACCTACAGTTGTTATGGATTGCACTTTGTTCGATGACTGATCAAGCGTACACAAATCAATCCACGCACTGCCTGCTTCGTTGTAAATTCTCAAAATGTTCGCGCTTGTGTCGTACCAGATTTGATTTGCGACCGCGCTGCTTGGTGCAGTCGCTCCTGAGGAGGTTGATGCCAATGCGACCAGCGCGGTATTAATATCTGCGCGGGTCGCTGGAAACAATTGATTCCCAATGTTCATATCGTGCTGGCTCATTTTAATTGATCTCCTTGCCGAAACCTTTAGCGACAAAATCAACAGTCACCGCGTTTGTGCTTGCTGAATTTCCTGTCAGAATGTTGATGGTGAAACCTGTTCTCGTTTTGCTTGTGATCGTGTATCGATCACCGTCTGCCAAGTCTGCTATCGACAAGCTGACTCCCGGCACGTTTTGAAACGCTTTAGTAAACGTTATGCTCTTAGAACCTGTAAAAGTTATGTTATTTCCAGATGAAGTGTGATCAGGCATTCCGACAATGGCTTTTAAAGTAGATATGAGCGGCGAGGCTTGCGAATTTGTGCTGGTCAACTTAATCCTAAATTGAAACGCGCGCGCTGAAATATCGCTTACTGCGTAGGGTAACCAGTTGGTATATGTTGCCGATCCGCTTGGATCGTCATCTGTGTGACGTTCCTGCATTTGGAAGCTCACATCGTCAAACGCATCGGGATCGCCGTCGAACAAACCTCCACGACGGTCAAAATTTTCGCTTGTGTTGTCGAATGTATTTGTCTGCTCGAAGCGGGTCATTGAAACATCACTTAATATTCGAGCTGTGTATTTTTCGCCCAAATCGATTGGGTTTGCAAAATAATAAAATCCTACAGTTTCAAAATTTCCGCCGGTTTGTGTCAAAATCAAATTGTCATCGGCGTCAATTGTTACGTTTGATTTCAAACCTGAAAAAGTCGGGTTTTCAGTTGCAGTTGCTACAGCGTCAAGCGCGCTTATACCAAGATCGGTGATTGTAAAACTTGCAGGACTTGCAGATACCAAAATAACGCTGCTCGATGTATCAACTGCTTTGATGAAATAGGTGCCCGGTGCTGCTGGGACGGTCACGCTTGACGTGCCCTTATCGACTCGAACCAGATCCTCTGAAAACGAATAAACAGCCCCGGTTGTTTGATTTGAATATCGTAGGTTGTAGTGTCCAACATCAATTCCAGAAACAGGCGTCCAATTTAGATGAAGCGACGAACCCACAACATTGCCGCTAAAATTCGTCACATTAGCTGGCGCAGTACCAAGATCGTCAACAAAAAATCCCACTATAGTTGTAAAATCACCACGGATGCCGAGCGCATTTATCGCTCTGGCTCGAACGTGATAATATCCCTCGGTGACTCCAATTGCTTCAGATCGCAATGTGCCAATATCCCCGCTGGAAACAGACATAGGTGAAAAATTTAAATCTTCCGATTTTTTATATTGGACCTCGACTTGATCGACCAAAGCGCTCGCGTTGCTGATGTCGGCTAGTAGAACCGTGATCAATTTTCCACGCATCTGCCGCAGTTCTGTTGATAAAAGAACTCCAACGTTTGGAACGTCAAATGGAGACAACAAGTTTGTATTGTCATTTTCATACACAATTCCGTCGTCAACTTCGTCATATATTGTTGCTGCTGTTTCCCGTAGCGTCAAATCAACTCCAAAGCTGAGATTGTCACCAAGACCAAATGCCCAATTTTCAACCTCAAACAATTTACTTGACCAGCCGAATCTTTCATTTGTCAGTGATATAGTATCGCCAACCTGAACTTTGAGCGCGCGCATTCCAAAGCTGGCGAAAACGATCAATTGCTGACGGTTGGTTTCCAACATAATTCGCGCAGTTCTGCGCGCTTCGATACTGTTGTCAGTGAATGTCAAATCAACGTCAGCGACGCTTGGCTGATTATTGTCTGCGATCGGAAAAGCAGAATTTGTGACAGGCGGGTAGTCTGTGACTTGCCAATTGCTTTCTTCGCCTCGGAAAGTGCCTTTAATTGAATTGAAATTGTCACGTCGTGAATGCCTAGTCGATACATTAATGCCGCTTCTCAAATCATTTTCGTTTAATGAAATCACTGAATTTGTAAACTTTGCCGCTTTCATTTTCCATTTGCCCTGAGCGAACCACAATTTGCCGGCCATTGATGTCAAAATGTTGGTCAAAAGTTCGCCAGGTGTAATTCCCGTTGTGAACGCTCCGTTTGTTGTAAATCTCTTGGTTTCCACGACACCTGTGCTAGTCGTCGGAAGCGCTGTCGCTGTGAAAATGGTGCCGACAGTGTTGTTGAGTGACCCGATCAAAGTGAAATCTGTATCTCCAACAGTTTTGATTTTATATTCGCCGCCCACAAAAATTGAGGTCACTGGACTGCTGACATACTCATCGCAGATATTTGCTGCGGTTGTGACAGCCGTGTCGTCGATGTTCGACTCTGGGTCATTCAAGCCGTAACTAGAAGAACAAATATAATCTCGAATGCACAAAGCTGGATTATCTGACCATGCCACCGCGCTCGAACGCGGGTCATCAAGTTTTTTACCTTTTATGACCGCAGTTACTTCAGGCACACCATTCGGGAATGCGTCAACGTCATATATAAATTTGCAATATAAATAGGCAATTCCGCGCAGTCTGTGATTGTTGCTCCATTCCGTTTCTTCAGAAGCAAACGCTTCAACTAATGACGCATCTGCAACTTGGTCTAATGTTCCAGTATGTTCTTTTATAGTAACGAGTGATGTGTACGTAATCACATATTCTTCATACCCTCCGTCTTCATCGCTGCCGCCTATTCGAGTCCATTGAGTATGTTTTTTGCGATATTTCTCAGGCGACGTGACGTTGCCATCAGCATCAATCGTCACAATTTCGTCGTTTAAATAAATTTGATAATATGAATCGATTTCATGCCCAGCGAAAGCTAGCACGCGATGCAAATCTTTGTTGTTTCCGCCAGTCGTAGCGTCAAAGATTCGCGCCCCTGCAACCCTCATTTTTCCATAAATGACTTGATGATCTAAAATTGATCCAGTCGCAGTCACGTTGTAACCGCGACCTGAGTTTGAAAATTTTGGCTTTGGTGAAAGCGCGCTTAATAAAAATTGCGCGCCGATATATTTTAAAGCTATTCCTGTGAAAGTATGAGCCAAGACATAAGAAATTCCAGCTTTGAATCCCGCAGTAGCAAATATTGCAGCGACAGTAGCCATTATTCGTCACCCAAAAATTTAGTATAAACCCGCTCGGCTTGTTCAAATCCAAGCCGCTTTAGAACCGCGTCAAATGGCCGATGCACCTTTGTGTTTATTGCCATGACACTCACTCCATCTGCACGCAGGCACCGCTCTGCAAATTTTATTAAGCCAAGACCAGCCCAGCCCTGCCGCGCGATTGGCGATAAATACAGCACGTCATTTGCCGCAAAAACGTGATCCATATAATGCGGATTTGGCGTGTTGACTGTTACGAAATAACCGACCAATTCGCAATTTAGCCGCGCAGTGAAAATCGATAATTGTCCAGACGCTTCAAGCGCCTCATATGCCGCCCAGTTTGGATTGAGTTTTATTTTGCTTTTGTGTATGGCAATTTCTTTCCAATGAAGTCGAATTAAATCTTGCGCCTCGTTTCGAAATTGCGCTAAAAACTCTTGCGCAAATTTAACCTGCACTACGACCCCAAACTATGTTTTTGTCCTGCAGACTTTCGATGTAATCGAGGCCTTTATCGCCGGGATACACTGATTTTTGATGCGACGATGTAAACCGACCGATTTTGGGTCGTTCCAAATCAATCAATTTGTTTTCGACGGCCAATTGAATCGACGAATTTTCTGCATCTTCTGAAATATTCATCTGATCCATATAACCGCTGAAAACATTTGCTAAATTGCTCTGAGCAGATTTTGGATTGATTCCGAAATAAATGTTGCAAATTCTGCCCTGATACGGCTCAGTCAAAGCCAAGGCCAGAATTGCAGATGGTACTCCGCTCATCGTTAGATTAACGCCCTTTATGCCTAGATCTGAAGCTTCTTCCACTGTTGAAATGTTTAGCAATGACCCGACACCAGACCAATCGTTGCCCTGGTATGATAAAATTCCTATTCCAGTCCAAAGTCGCAAAACTTTTATTCCATCAAATAACATTTCGACAGCAAAAAACGGTTCTATGACTTCATCATCAAGCGCGTTCAAAATTGCAGTGCTTATGTCTCGGCTCATCAGATGGCCTCGCTTGCTGCAAACGTCATTCCATAAATTGCAACTTCGTTAACAGACCAGTTGACTTCATTTGTCGAAAGGCGAAATATGCCTTTGGTCGATTGCACTGTGACCGCTGCATCGTTCGCGATCGTTGTCCGAACGTCGGGCCAAACGTCAACAGAAGTTTCTCCGCTGCTGTTCGTGTTGGCGTCTGCCAGAACTTTGAAAAGTTGTTGTGTTGGGCCTGTGCCGGTCTGTAAATAATCGCCAGCTTTAAAATATCCAGTGTGATTTGATGCACAATTATCTAGCACAATTGCTGATCCGTTTGTTAATGATCCATTCACCAAAATGCCGTCAACGTCACGCGCAAAACCGCGCGGGATTGCTGCAACGGGGTCGCCCATATTAAACGTGCCAACCTGACCTCTAAGCGACAATAAAAACGCAATCCATTCCTCTGCGGCTGCGCGGCGCATGGGCGGCAAAGTTACCACAGCTTGCCACATCTTGCCGCTAAACTCTTGCGCCTGTCCCGCAAATGTAAATGGCGATCTGGAATAGCTGACAGAGTTGGTTGCCGTCAGATCAATTGATCGAATATTAGTGACGGTCGGCATCGCCAACGGGAATGAAATGGTCATGCCATTGCCCTCCCAAAAGATCCACCGCGCCGCTTTGCATCCAAAACAGCCGACCTCGCGTTGTCTGCAATTTGCGGCATCATCCCCTTGATCTCGGCTCTGACGGTTTGTTGGACACCCGTCGATATGTTGATGTTTTGAACAACCGTTACAGCCGCGCCACCGCCAGCCATACGGGTTTGCGCGGGTGATAATATTCTACCGTTTTGCGCAGGCACAAATAATTCACGACCGCTTTCGCCTGTCATATATGGATTACCAGCTTGCACGCTGCCGCCGCCTGCGCGGGTGCCCATCAGCATTGATGACAGAAAACCGCCAACGCCGCCGCCCATAGCGTTCTGCGCCGCGTTGACCATTTTTTGCACAACTAAAACGCGAAACAAATCGCTAACAATTGCCGAGGCCATTGACTTAAAGGCGTCTTTCGCACTCATCGTGCCGTTGACTAGGCCCATCATGCTTGACTCTATGCTACTTTCAACCGTTTCAAAAACAGATGCAAAATCGCTGGCCTCGCGGCGCGCTTCCTGCATTTTCTGCCGTGCTTGATCGATCAGCGCATTCGATTGTTCTTGCGAAATTCTGCCGCTGTCTAATTCTTCGTTGATAATACCTAGCTGCTCTGCATATTCAATCGTTGCGTCAACCGCTGGATTTAGTGACCGCACTAAATCCTCATATGCGCGCATTTGATCTTTAATGTCATTTGAACCGCCGCCGCCGCCGCCGAGCAATGTGTTGGCTGGATCAATGCCCGGCTCTTGATCGTCAAGTCGTATAGTACCGGGGCTCAGTGGATTGCCTCGCGTCAGTTCAACGCGTCGCGCTTCAAGATTGTTCAATGTTCCAATAAGGTTTTCAAGCTGTGCGGCGTCCCCAACCGTCATGTTTTCGCCTTTGCTTTCTATACTATCAATCGCAGTGCGCAATGTGGCGAGCCTCTCTATAATTCGAGTGAGGTTGTCATTTGGGTCTAATTCAAAAACTACATCAGGATTTAAATAAACGCCTAATTCATCAGCAAGTTCTAATATCCCACCAACCGAATCAATTAAATTTCCAAACGCTGGAATTGCTGTCTCAGTTATAAATTTGACAATTCTTTCAAGCGCATCTTCAGAATGTCCAAGCTGCGTCAAAAATTTTGTGCTAATTGTTGTACTTAATGTTTGCAGCTTTTTGTCCATTTCGCCAGCCGCTTTAATTGTGTCAGCCGACATAATTGCGCCAGCTTCACGCGCTTCTTTTCCTAGATCTTTAAAGCCAGCGGCATTGTCTTTCAGCAACGGCACAAGCGCGGTGGCGTCAGACGCCATGGCTTCAAGATAAAACGTAAAATCTTGTTGATTTGCGCCAGCTTTCTGAAGCGTATCAACATAAAGTTGCAGCGCGTCAGGACCAGATAGATTTTTGAATTGCTCTGCAGTAACGCCAACCAACGGCGCGACCTGCTCAAAAAAATCTTTCATAGGACCGCCGCCGGTCTGAATAAAATCAGAAACGCGATCATTCATGTCTTTGAAAATGTCAGACAGTTTTTCTTGTGAAATGCCAACAGTGCGCGCCGCAAATGCCAACTCTTGAAATTCTTCTGCGCCGACCCCCGCAATTCGCGCAAGATCACCTATTTCCTTGCCAAGCGTTATTGCATTTTTGGCAGCGCCAACGCTGACCGCCGCCGCAATAATTGGCCCAAGACGTCTAGCCGCTTTGCCTAAACTGTCAAATGATTTTGAAGTGCGGCTTAAATTTTTCTGCGATTTTTTCGCGAACCTATTGACGTTTTTTGTGCTGCGATCGAGCGCTTTAGTCAGCGCTTTATCCTGCGCAGATAAAATGATATTAAGCTGCTCCGCGCTGATTGCCATTAGCTGCACTCTCCATCATTTGATTTAATTCTGATTTGGTCGGCGCGCCTGATCCCGGCGTTGCAGGTTCGTGCGCTTCCTGCCACCCTTGGAAAACTAAGAAGGCATCTTTTGGGATCATGTCACGAATTTCGTCAGGCTTTAGCCCGGCAATAATTCCGCTTTTAATCATCTGCCGCACGTTTAAGCGGCGAGGCTTTTCGCTGACTTTTTTTTTGATGTTTCGTCATTCACGTCCGGCATAAAAGCAACGCCAAGCACAGCCTGCGCAATCTGATAAAACCGCAAAAGGCTTTCTGGTCCAGCCGCTTGAATTATTGCATCAGCCTCGGCGTCTTTTTTGCCACCGCCGACCAAACCAAGCGCCAGCAAGTCGCGCACTTCTTTTGAATTTGGCTTTTGACCGCGATCAAAAAAACCTTCCCATAATTCAAAGATGCCTCTGTGCTGATCTTCGAAACGTTCAATTTCGCGATTTCGCAAAACAAACGAATAAGAGGCGTCACCGATTGTCTCGACAACGCCTCCTCTTAATGCTTCAGCGGTTATCATTAGTTAGCGACAAATGTAACCAATGTCGAAGATGACAGGCTGATTGAAAACGTTACAGCGCCCTCAGTCTCGCCGCCCATCTCAAAATTATCAACATGAAACGCGCCATAGTAGCAGCCAAAACTAGGCACATTGATTTTGATGTTTCTTATTGGACTGGCCGACAAAACCAGCGTGTTCATTGCGTCTAAGCTAGTCGTGCCAGCAAAAATGCCATCACCGCTGATCGTCATCTGTTTTAGACCAGACAAACTTTCCGACCAAATGACGCCAGCTTCAGCGCCATCGACAGGCGTTGTTGCATCGATTGGCGAATTGTTAATTGTTAATGATTTTGAATTGATGCCTGCGATGGTCGTATAAGTATCATCGTAATTTGAATCGCCATCGGCTTGAGTGCCAAGCGCCAGCAGCAAGCCGCGCCCTAGTTGCTTTGCCATTGTCGTGGCTCCTTCTATGGGAAAATGGACGTCATCCGACGTTCAAAAGCGGTTGCCTAAGCCGCAGAAAGGCGTGAAAACCTAGGTGGTTTCCATCATGACGTTGAACGAAATGTACGACGTATAGCCTCGGCCATCGGCATCGCGTTCAGCGAAATAATCTTCAAAAATAAGTTCAATCAGGTTAAAACCTGTTGTTGTCACGCTGGCCTCTTGCCTGTGCAATGCAGCCCTGACAGCCTCGACAACTTGCGTTGACTCAACGCGACCTGATGCGCTGCGAGAATGCGCGCGCATAGTCAAATCAACCCGCGCGCCTGTCTTGTCATCGACGTCAAATATGCGTGGCTGCACTTCAACAAAACGCAGGTATGGAAACACAACGTCGGCAGGCGGTTCATCATAAACGCGCGTTGAGATTAGCGCGGTCAAATCGGTAAAATTGATCAACCGCGTGCGGATACCTTTCTGCAGCGCAAGTCCAAAGCCATCAGCCATTTATGCTTTCTCCATTCCGATTTTGACCGCGCGTTTGATTGCGCGCTGGAATTTATCGCCAATGAAATTTCGTGTTGTTTGGATATATTGATAACCCTGCATCGAACCGCGATCTTTGCGAGTTGCGCCATAACTAATGCTAACCTGCCTGATTGCACTTTCGGTGGTGCCTGTGTTGAAATTGACAAAACCTAAAACGCCTTTGTCGTTGACCATGACGTGACTAGTGATTGCGCTTAAAGTTCTGCCGGTCACATCAGGCGCAATCCTGCGCGCAAAATTACGATAACGCTTAGTTGATCGCCGCGTGACTTTTTCCAATTCCTCGCGAACCGTGACAGGCAATTTTTTAAGCTGCTTTTCTAAAGCGCGCTCGCCCGTAATTTTCACGATGCAACACCTTTTTCTAGCACAAACTCACGCATTTCGCCTTTTGCGTCGGCCTGTGTTGCCGTCTGTATGCTCCAAGTTATGCCGCGCGCAATTACGCGATCTGCCGATGAAATGCCTACTGTGACTCTGTCTGATCGACATAGCAGAATAGCGCGCGCCACGTCTTGCAATGCGCCGCCTTCAACCTGCCGCTGGCCTGTTTTTTCGGTCAACTCTGCAGATCGTTTCGCTAAATCTGACCAGTTGTTGTATTCATTTCCATATTCGTCTGACCCAGCATCAAGCCGCTGAAACGTTACGCGGTCGCGCAGCAATCCTGCTCTAGCCATACCAGTGACCTCTATTCATATTGAGCATATCATCGAAGCCAAAAGGCAACGTTTTTGAAATCGTGCCTATTAATTCCAGTTCACGATTTTCATAATGGTGCGCGACCAACATCATAAGCGCGTGACGAATGTTTTGCGGGACGCTGTGCGACGTGCCGCCATAACCGCAAACGAATTGAATTTGAATTGCGTCATCTCGCTGAAATGTTGTAGGCCAATTAAAACCATTTTTCGGCGCAACAATTTTGCGCGTTTTAGTGCCTAAAACATTATAATTTGAAAGCGTGTCGGTTTGCAGAACGTTGTTCACGTCATAATATTTAATTGCAGATACAGACTGCACAGGTCCGAGCAATAGCGTCACAGTGCCGGGATTTTGCCCCAGCCATTGACCCCAAGTTTGCGTCATCATGCAAGCGCCGAGCGCGCCTGTGGCGTCAACGTAAGAAGTCGCAACATTAATCAGCCGAGCAATAATTACGTCATCATCGTTATGCTCAACGCGCAATTGCGCCTTGGCCTCTGACAACAAAATAGGATTGGCAACGGCAGGCGTCACCACCTCAAGCGCGTGCTGTGCGGTCAGTGTCATTTTCTAGTTGCCTTGCTTTTGACAACTTTTTTGACCGCTCTTTCAATCTTCGTGGCGTTCACAACTGGCTCGGCAATGCCAGCCTCAATATAGCGTTTGCCTTCAGCATCGGTCACTTCAATCTCATCGCCAAAGTTGTGCGAAAAATCGGCACCCGCCATGCTAGTCAACATTTTAATTTTCATTTTGAAAAACCTTCCAAAAAAGGGAATGGGCAGGGCCATGATAGCCCCGCCCGATCTTATTTATGCAGTGATCATGTGCTTGATTGCTGCGGTGTTAACTAGGCACGAATCAAACCTGATGTAACCAAGTATTCCAAAATCAGGAGCGAAGCGCTCTCGTGCTACGTAGATCGACGGCGCGCCAACTTTGCGCACATAAAACTTTGACATGTCGCCAAAGATCATGACCTTTTTCGCGGTCGCAAGGCTGTCCATCGCTTGATTAATCACAACATTGTAGCCGAGTAAGCTAGCAGGCAACCCAGCCTGATAATTTCCCATGGCCCAAAGGTAGTTTCCGTTTCCATCTTTAAGCTTGCGAACAGCCGACAAAGTGCTGTCGTTCATCATAATCGCAGTGCGTGGGCTGGCCCGATAAGCTGGGTCAACCGAATGGATTAGGTCAAGGATTTCATCGCTAGTAATAGCCGCTGTTGCCGCCGCAGTTTTCCCAAGCGTTGATGCGGTTGCGATGCCTTCAACAGCCGACGAACCGGAGCCGGTTGTTAATGCAGTGTTGGCTGTACGACCCATGCGCTCGCCAAGCAATTCGCCAAGCAGGCTTTCCATATTCAGAATGCTGTCTGTGTTCAACTCTGCAGACCAGCGCAGCCATTCGGTGTCGAATGCGTATGCGCCAAGAGTTTTCTGCGCAAATGTTGCATCCTCGCCGCCGTCATCTGTGACCGCGCCACCTTCAGTATGCGCCGCCGCAGTTTTCCCGGTGTCATCGATGGTCGGAATGTTAAACGTGTTGCCAGCCGCTGTGTTGATAGTAGTGAACAAAGCGTCGTCATACATTGGGCCACTGGCAAGCATTGCCTTTTCAATGTAGCCAGCCAATTCAACAGGAACAGTGAAGCCACCCGCCGAGTTTGTGCCAGCAGTTTGAACCCGGTTTTCCGTTTCTAGGACTGAGCGCGCTTCAAGGCTCATGTTTGCAACGCCGCCGCTTGCGATCATTTCACAAAATGCGTTGCGATAAGAAATTGAAACTCCGTTATCAACCGCAGGCGCGCTGCGATCTTCAAACTGTGGACGCTTGGAGTAGTCAATTTCTTCTGATCTGGCGATTGCCGCGTCAGCTTTTTCCATGCGCTCGGCACGTTGACCAAGCTGATCATGATCGGCCATCATGGCGTCAAATTCACGCTCAATTTCAGCGGCGCGATCTTCATGGGTGTTGTCGGAAACTTCGTCTAATTTTGCACGGGCATTGGTCGCAATACGCGCCATCGATTCCCGCAATTCAATTGCAGAGTTAGCCATCTTTGGGCCTCCATCTAAGGGATTTGGACGTCGTCACGACGTTCATTCCGAAGCGCTTGCCCAAGGCGCAGGGAAACAGGCAAACAGCGGGAACCGCCGTTTTTCAGCGCGCCGAAGCGCGGTTAAACTGGTGTGTTAATTAAATTTTGGACTTCATCCGCAGCCGCCTTGCAGCGTGCGAAATCTTCTGATCTGCTCTGTGCGCTTTTAGCGACCGCAAGCCGATCTCAGTGCCGTCATATGCAGGCGTTGTGACTATGCTGACGTCATACAGTGACGCCTCTTCAATTGTGCGGGTCGGTATATTGCCGCTGTCATCCCAAGACTGCCGAGTTGGGCGAAATGCAAACGACATTTTATCCAAATCGCCGCGTTTCATCTTAGGGACCAGGGCGCGCACATCTGGGTCGTTTTCATCCAGATTGCTTTCCATATACAGACCGCGCTCATCCTCGCGCAGCGTCAACGTGCCTGACCGTGTGCGCGCCAAGGGCAAGCCCTCATGATTAATAAGAAACACAACGTCATCACGGTCGACCGCGTCAACAAATGCGCCGCGCGCAATCTTTTCCATAAACTGACCGCCGATATTCGTTTCCTCGTTGAAAACCGCCGCATATCCAGAGACTTTTATGCCATCCTCGTCGGCCCGGATTTCTACGCCGCTATCAAGCGTTCTGATTTCTTTACTCATCTTGATCTCCGATCACTTGATTTTTGATGGGAACAGTTGCGCCTTGAATCATAAGGTCATTGCCCTCATCGCGCGCGCTCATGTTTTCCAGATCGCGCACTTCATTAGGCGTTCTGATGCCGTTCTGAATGCTGGTTGCGTGGGCTTCCATTCGTGTTTTAAAGTCGCCGCGCAACAATCCATCGACGTTAAATTCAACATATTGATCTGACCCGCGACCGAACAGCTTGAGGTTCATTTCTTGCTCGGCCTGTTCAATCCAACGCTTCAAAGTGTGCTTAACGAAATGCAGATCTTGTTGTTCTGAATTTGTGAACGTTGAGCGTGTAAGGTCTTGCAGGAATATCGGCGGCAAGCTGTAAATGCGCGCGATCTGTTCAATGCTAAATCGTTGCAATTCGATCAATTGCATTTGCTCTGGCGAAAATCCGACAGATTTTAATTCGTGACCAAGTGGCAAAGCCATGATCGGCCTGCCTTCTTTTGCCAGCTTTGCCGTCGCCGCCGCAACATCTTCTGACGCGCGACTTGCCGCTGCGCCGCTTTGAAATGGACCCTGCAAAACTGCCGGTGGAATGCCGCCAGATTGGAACGCCTTTGCACCGTATTGGCTGGCCGCGATAGCCATGCCGATTGCATCTTTATTCGTGGCAATTGGTCCTCTTGGATCAAGCTGATTAGCCTTTAGCATAAACGTCAAATCAATGATGTCTCGCGCTTTAAAGATCCGCTGATTGTAGCGATATGTTTTCGCTGGAAAGCCCTGCGATGTAACCTTGCGCTCGACCAGCACGCCATTCGGATCAACTGGATGCAGATTTCGCACGTTGCCGCCTTCGTCGCGCTCAATATAGGTTATTGACCGACCGCCAGTTAAGACTTGCTCAAACATGTATTTACGCCATTCAAACGATGACATTTCGTCATTGACGGCTGTGTTGATCGTGGCCCCAAAACCTTCAGTGACGCGCTCACGGCCTGCGTCAGTTTTGCGGTACACATGCAGCGGCAAGCCAGCCAAAGTGCCAGCAATAAAGTTGACAGCCGCCCAGATTGCAGGCACCCCCATCGCGGTGTCTGTGTTGACAGTAACGCCAGCCGCAGCGGCAAAGTCGCCCCAGCCCATGACGCTCAAAAAATCTTTGGTGCTGTTGGTCGCGGTCGGATCTTCTAAGCTGCGCGCCTCTTGCCCTATAAATCGGTCAAAAATGCCCATAAATGTCTCCTACCCAGCCAGCCGATAATTGGGATCATCCCAAGGGGATGTGGCCTCAACGTCCGTTTCATTCGCCACATTTCCTAGCGCCATCGCCAAAGCGACCAAGCCATCAATTCGGCTTAAACTTTTCTTTTTTGTCAGTTTCCGATTGCCTGCTGGGTCTTGCTCAATCACCGCGCCAGCCGCGCACATATTTAAAATCGGATTGCCGCCGTGGCAGAGATTTCTCTGCGCCACTAATCTTTCTAATTTATCAACCGCTGGTGCCATATCTTTAAAGCCCTGACCAAATGGAGCGACTGGTAAAAAACCACCTTGCTTTTGAAAAGATTTGCCGTCGTAAGTTTGCGCCAAAATTCCAATATTATCCAACTCTCGGATGATGTCGTTTATGCGCCAGCGGTCATAAGAAAGCAGTTGCAAATCATATTCGTGCGACACTTCAGCAATCGCCCTCGCTATCACGCTTGGAATAATCACTGGACCGTCAATTAAAGTTAGAAATCCCTGTTTGGCCCACGTATCGTAGGGATATTTCTCGATTTGGCTGCGTTCCCTAATGCCCTGCGCAGGCAAGAAAAAATGCGGCACAACGTGAAACTTGTCATCGATCGGAAAAACCAAAACCAACGCGGTCAAATCTCGGCTTGCGGATAAATCCAGACCCGCCCAGCAAGGCGATCCGAGCGGCACATCAGGCGGAGACGCGTTTGCTTCCCATTCTGATTTCGATAAAAACGGAGAAACCGCTTCAATGCGTTGATTTAAGTATAACCAGCGAAAACTATTTTCTTTTGCAGGCAACCTTGCCGCCTGTCTTGCAAAATCGGCCATATCTTGCAGCGACCGAAACTTTCCTAGCGCCGGGTTAGCCGCGCGCCACGACTTTCTATCGTTAAGCGCGCAATCTTCTGTCGCGGTGTAGACATGACTAACAATGCGCCGATCCTTGGCGTTTGCAGCGTCATCTAGCCAATTGCTAAACAAATCAGCGTCAGTTGCAGCTTGTGTGCTGATTGCGATTAAAAGCGGCGATAAGTGCGCGCCCTGAGCGGTTTCAATCGCCTCGATAAAACTATCTTGCGGCCCGCGAACCTGACCGACCTCGTCCAAAATCGCCAAAACAGGCGACAAGCCATGCGCGGTGTTGGCTTCTGCGCTGATGGCCTTATATTCGACATTCATCACCAAGCCGACAAGCATTTTGCTGCTTGGCACGACCCTGACAATCTCTGATAATTGCGGCGATAATCTCACCATTTTTTCGGCCAACTTAAACACAAGCGCCGCTTGTTCGCGCGATCTTGCGCCGCTGACAATTTGGCTGTTTTGCTTTGCCTCTGGCCCGACAATGTGCGCCAATAAAATCGCCGCGATTAACGCAGACTTTCCATTTTTCCGCGCGACCGACAGATAGGCGCGGCTTGTTCCTGACGGGTTGTCATAAACGTCCAGAATAAACTTTTTCTGAAACGGCAAAAGTTTCATTGGCTGGCCGACATACTGGCCCTCTGGGATCAAACAAAAAGCCTCAATGAACGCGACGACTTTCTTGCCTCTGGTCAAATCTTAGATCACGTCTGGCCTGATCACAACGCGAAATGGCTCGTTGTTTGGAAACGTTTCTTTTTTTCCAGACAGATGAACAACTTCAAATTCACCAAAAAAAACACCGGCTGTATCCGTATCGTTTGGATCCCATTCATACAGAACAGCGCCTCCAAGCGTGTCGGTAATGGTGGTCGCGCCCGTCACTTTTATTGATATTTCAGTTCCCATTTTAAAAGTGACGGTTGTATTCGATAAATTCATCACAACGCCATTCGCGTCTTTTAAAATCGCCGTTAAAATCGGTAAAGTGTCAAATTGTTTCATGATAAATTCTGATGACATTTTTTTATCCTAGCGAACTATATTTTGTATTTATGACAACTTCATTAATTTTTCGGTCAACGTGAATTAGGTTGCAGTTTGAAGGCGATAAATTAGCAAAATTCGGCAATGCCGCTGGCATCGGTGTAATGCTAAAAACACTTGAAAAAATTTGCTGCCTTAGCGTTCCAGTATCAACATTTACTATAAATCCGGGTAACTCAATATTCGCATATGCAATCAATATAAGGTTTGAATTAAGACTAAAAGTTTGTTCGAGACCAGAAATTCCAAAATTGGAGGCTCCGAAAGCCGTCACACCGCCAAAACTTAAGATAAACGACGTGCTTGTGGCCGTTGCGTTTGCAACAGAAATCGGTGTTATTGCACCAAGATCGACCGTGAGATTGAAACTTTCAGACACGATTTCAATTGGATTCGCGCTCAGATTTCCGACTGACGTTGTAATTGCAGGAAAAGACGGGACTGGCACAGTGTTGAAAGAACGAGTTGTAACCGCGCCAACCGCCGCAGTTGCCGAAACTCCTGAAACTGGGACATTGACGGCGATTGGCGACGCCAGCACACCAAGGGATAATGCAATGTCAAAGTCTTGCTGCAACGATCCATTGTCAAACGGACCGGCAAGATAAGGATACACCGCGCTGTTTGCCGCTTGATTAGCATTTGCCACAAGTTGAACGCGCGACGGATTTACATACCAAGGCGGGTCAGGCGTTAGAACCGTTCCAATTAAGTGACCAGTAAGCGGCTGCGCAACGTTTGCCTGCACACTGCCAACGCTGCCCGATATCGACAGACCTGTCAGATTTACAGTCACCATTGGCGTGATTGTACCAACCGCGCTTGTAACTAAAAACGTGTGATCTTGTGGTACTGGAGTGCCATCAGGAAAGTTTGCTGCTGTGATTTGCGGCTGCAAATGTATGCCATATAAAACCCAAGCTGCGCCTTCGGTCAGACTGGTTTTGTCAGTGCCAAATGTTGCGACCGAAACTGGCCCGATTTGGAAACCTTTGTTTGCAAAAAGATGGAACAACTCACGCGATTTGTTTTCACCGGGTAACAATATATCACCGGCAAATCCATTGATCAAACTGTCGGAAAAGTATGTTTCGGTGTTGGTCGTGTCGAATGTGTTCAGCGTTCGGACTTGCCCAACGATCACGCTGAACAAGCCGGGATCAGTCGCTGGAAATGTTAAAGTTGCAAGCAACGGGTCAGCAAGCGACGATATTGTTGCAGCGCTTGCAGTAATCGTTTCAGGCAAGTGCCGCAAATGAGGCGGTTGTTGGTACTGCGTTAAACCTGCGTCGTTAACAATCGCCGGGAATGTGTAAGTTCCGTTTACGAGCGGCGCGTGCGCGCCTTGGAAAGTAATTGCTTCGGATGTTACTTGCGCATCAATTCCGAAAATGTTGTGGTCAAAACTTGGCAGATTTGTAGTGGGTAGAATATTGCCAAATTGATTGAGAGGCTGTGTAATCCAGCCAAACATTCGATAATTTGTCCATGTAAAGAATGGATATCCCGGTTGTCGTGCTGATCCGTTGACTATTATTGTTGAGTTCGGGATTCTATCCGGTGTGTCACTTACTCGCGCTGACGCAGTAACGCTTATTGATCCAAGCTGCGTTGCAAATTGCAGACCCGTAATTTCTTGAAGTAAAACTTCCCTTGTAACGCCTGACCCACCAATAGTGGCGGCGGCTATGGGGGCGAAACCTAACATTTTTTTATGTTACTCTCACAAGTTTCACACGGCCATCCGTTCCGTTATTGCTTCCGTTTTGAGCACCTTTACCTGCGGTCTGTGAACTGCCGTCCAAATAGTTAAGAGCCACAGAGGTAGTGTCTCCATTGGTCAAAACTCCGCTGGTTACTAGAGATGTATTAAAGTATCCAGACCCGCCAGCTGCTCCTTGAACGTGTGAGCCGGTTTGGTGTCCACCGCCACCACCACCGAAGTAGCCACCGCCAGCACCAGAGCCTGTGTATGTGCCACCAGCAACCCCACCTTTTCCACCTATGAGGTAGCTGCCGTCAGAGCCATTCCTAGTGCTAGAGACACCACCAGCACCTCCTGCAGTCTGACTGCCGACACCAGCGGCGGTGCCCGATTGAGTAGTAACACCCCCGGTTGTACCCCCTCCGAATCCACCATATGCGCCAGTTCCCGAACCGCCGCCACCACCAGCAATGGCAATTGGAGTATGACTGGAACTACCATGTCCTTGAGTTGCAAAGGTAGCTATATCACCAGACCCCTTGAAGAGTCCTGACAGGTCGCCTCCGCCGGCGTTGCCGTAGGTGTTTGCTCCGCCGCCATCACCACCAGAACCTTGAGACCCTCCAGAAAGTGTAGTGGCACCCTCTAAACCTCTGCCTCCAACAACAAGAGTATAAGTCTGGTCATGCACTAAAGTAGTTCTGCCCGTAGTCCGACCACCGCCGCCGCCCTTGTTACTCCCATAAGCATAGTTGGTGGAACCGCCGCCAGACCCAAACATTTCAAAGTCTAAAGCAAACTGTCCTGCTGCTTTAAATGTATAAGTCTCGCCTGCATCTAAGTTAAGTTCAGACCCATCGACGTTAAAGTTCCAACTTGTTTTTCCATCGGGTAGAGCGGGAGATATATTACTAATCAAAGGGGCTGTTGGGATTATCGTAATAACTGATTTAGTTATAGATGTATGAACACCATCGTTGACCTTGGCTCTGAACGTAAAAGACCCAGTTGTTGCGGAAGTTGTATTTATAGTAAAATTGCCGTTATTTGCATTACTAACAGAACTTACTAAACTAGATACATCAGCAGGATTAGTATCAAAGTCATAAGTTAAAGGGAAACCATCAGGATCATTCGCTGCTACAGTTATCACAGTTGCCCCTGAAGGGATTATAGAAAATGCCGCAGGCAAAGGGGTTGTAATCTCTGGCAGGGCATCGTTTCCAGAGTTAACTCTATCCCACTCAGTACCGTCGTAAATATAAAGAGCTTTTTGATCGGTCACAAACGCCAGATCTGTGACAGAAGGTGATGCAGGAAGGTTTGCATACGTCGAGACGTTGACAATGCCACCGCTTGGGCTGGCTGGCTTCCATGTGCTGGCTGCAGCGTCCCAAGTCAGCGATTGACCGCCCTGCGGCGCAGTTGCCGACACGTTTTGCAAGTCCGCCAAATATTGCGTTACGTCATTAGCCAGCATAGTAAAGAAACAAATTGCCGCCGCGCCTGCGTTGATCGCAGAGTCGTCAGAATTTGAAGATTTAAGCGGCGTTCTCGTCATAGTGTAAATGCTGTTAGAAAGACCAATTACACCTGTGCCAATTTCATATTCGTTGCCTTGTTCAAGCGTATAGCGAAGCACATCGGCTGCAACTACAGACTGATCGACCAAACTTTCAAACGAATCAACAGACCCAGAAACAAATGTGAGAGCGCCTGTTCCGCCAGACGCGACCTGAACTTTGCAACGGTTTATGAATTTGACCATGCGAGCGCGCTCCGCTTATTGTAGTCGCAGAATACTGGTCGATGTGCCGGGCGCAGGGAACTGGATTGTGAAATCTCCAGCGGTAGCCGACACTGATCCTCCGAAACTGAAAACCGCAATGACATCGTTTGCGGGATCACCAGCATTTGAATTGTATAAAACGCAACCATCAGCTTCGACCGAAACATTGCTAAACACAGCGTTTTGAAAATCAATTTCAGCGGTTGTTCCGTCACTGCCTAACTTTGGATATGAGTTCTCAATGGTAACGTAAGCGCCGCCACCAAGGCCTTGAACATTTCGAGAATACCCCGGCGAGGCGGCTCCTGCTAAGACCGCGTCATAGCTGGCATGGCTTACCTCATCCGTTCCTATGCTGCCGCTGGATATGGTTGCCGAGCCATAATTTGTACTTAGCAAACTTGATTTCTTTAATAAAATTACGCGCATCGCAGTGTCAAAATCGTGGTTGCCTTTTAGCAACTGAACTTTGAAGGCGTTCGACAACGCCGTGGTAATAGTGCCAGCCATGACGGGCCTCCATTTTAAGGATGTGGGCGTCATCACGACGCTCAGATTTGAGGTGGTTGGTTAGTTTAGCGGCTTGGCAATCAAGCCTTCGACGCCAACAGACTTGATCATCTGCCGTGCGTTAGTTTCATTTTTTGCAGTTGCGTTAATCGTGCGCGGGTCGCTTGCCTGTTGATTGAGGCTCATCGATCTGATCACGGCCATCTGCCGACGTTCAAGTGTGTCGATCACGGTTAACAGCGGATTGGCTACCATCGTGCCGCGCTTGTTTTCCAGCAACACGCCAGATTGATCAAGCGCGTCCTGATGTTTTCGAATGTCGCTTTCCATTTTTACGATTTTCGTCAGTAAAATTAGGTCCATATCACGCCAATCATCTCGCGCGCGTGCGCGGCTGAATTGACCCCAAATCACATGCTCGTCATCGTCGCGCAGCGTCACGCCTTCAGGCAGTGGCACTGGCTCCATCGCACCCGCGAACCCTGCAAGCGCGGCTGAAGTGCTGTTTTTATCTGTTCGTTTCTTTTGGCTCATTTAAAAC
>Ga0209482_1000886_pt1 | contig 23304 bp, 21 predicted proteins | sample CoawatmetaG10DNA_FD_187512 | JGI IMG/M metagenome (GOLD analysis project Ga0209482, IMG submission 187512) | Marine microbial communities from the West Antarctic Peninsula - Coastal water metaG104-DNA (SPAdes) (version 2) | ecosystem: Environmental > Aquatic > Marine > Coastal ...
AAGAATAGGAGCAGCATTTAATAAATTATTTTGATAACCATCATCAAATGTAATGCCCACTACTTTTCCATGTTTATCTCCTTCTAGATATGGTTTAAGTTCTTTTAAACTTAAACCTTTATAACCTAATATTCTTAGTAACCACATTTGAAACTTAAATCTTCTAGGTGGTACATGCAAACTCCTCATAACTGTGGATTTAGGCATCGACTCAATACTGTGGTACATTAGAATGGGAATGTTAATATTTGACATTAATTTTTAAATAATCTTAGAAAACGTTGCTTAAAAATCGTTAATATTGATCGCTTAATTTTTACATTTTGAGCCAATCGAACTTGCTTATCAATTGTTGAAAACTTGTTTTCTAAAAAGAAATTTGACAAAATATTTTTTGCATATTCCTTCTTTCGTGAAGTTGAATACAAACTAACAAATTTTTTTCCCTCTACCATCTTATACTTTCTTAACAAGCTCTCAGATAAAGCAAAAGGCTCGATTGTATGGGATGGAACTAGTTCAAAAAACTTAAGCATAAGCTTGTCGGCCCAATCAAGACTAGAGCGCATATTGCATCCAATACCAATCATCAAAGAGCCCCATAAGGCTGATTTTTTTGATAATTCATAGATCTCACCATCAATTTCAATTTTGATACCTTTAAGATTTTTAACATAGGTTGAAAATCTTTTTCTACTATAAATTAAGCCTTCGTTCAAATAAAATACGGCTTGATTTGACTGAATTAAATCAAAAAGTGGCATTGGTGATTTATGAAAATATGTATCAGCATCCAAGAATAAAATTTTATCAAACCCGTTTAACTTTAATTTATCCATTACAAATGCTAAGCCACGATTTTTAATACGAAAATGATATGCTCCATTCAAGGACCATTCTTTCTTTTGTTGGCTACTCATTAATAAAGTTTTGACTGGATAGCCTTCAAACTTTTCAGGCTTTTCAGTTAATATAACTATTTCAATATTATTATTTTCTAGAAGCCAATTTTTAAATGTTAAAAAGCTAAAAATAGCTCCATCATAATAAGTTTGATCCTCTCCATACACTATGTATAAGAGTATTTTTCTTGAATTAATATTAGTTTCATTTAAGATTGTAATTTCAGCAGGATGACTCAGCTTTAAATACCAATCTTTAATCTCACTAAAAATATTCTCAGGGTTTATATTGTCCAAACAGTCGCTATTTCCATGATTATCATTACAACCTGACTTGCCACATGCAACACAGGGCATATTAGCTTGAAAAATTGTGATATTTCCATATGACTGGATAGGCCTATCTAGCTTAGCTGACAATCCTAGCTGATTTGACCATGGAGACCACATACTCAGATTAGAAGGTCCAAATATTGCAAATATTCGTTTATTTTGAGCAGCTGCAATATGCATATTTAACGTATCCATTCCAATATAAGCCAACGATAGATTACTTAATGCAACAAACTCCGCAATTGAAGTTTCTCCAATAAAATCTATAATATTTGCCAGTCTTGGTAATTTATTTTTAATATCTAAATCAATCGAATTATTACTGCCAGTAATTAGAATATGAATGCCCAATGTATTAAGAAAAGAAAATAATTGATCCCTTAAATATTGTGGATATATTTTGTAATTGTACTGGGCAGATGGATGAAATATAATAAACCTATCAACCCCTATTTTTTCTAATTTCTTCTGAATACTTACTAAAGTTTTCTCATTACTTATAGGCACTTGAAGAATATTATCATACTTAATTTTTAAACACTCCAGTGGCTTAAGATTATTAGATAGTATATGTTCAGAGCTATCAAAATAATAATAATGTGTCAGAATAATTGTTTTCCACCAGGATTTTTGTTTATTACTTTCAACTGCACTAATTGTTTTAATACCTGCTAATAAAGCATAAAAAACACTTCTATCACTTGCTGTTAAATTGATACTTAAATCATATTTTTTAAAGATAGAAAAAATAATATTTTTTTCTTGCACCCACCTTTTATATTTTTTATCTTTATAGGAAAATGTATGGATACGATTAATATATGGAAATAACTTTGCAATTGAAATAGTATCATCATTGACAAGCAGATCAATTAGGGGTGAGTCATAATATTCGTAAAGTTTTTTTATAAGAGAATAGCTTAAAAAAACATCCCCATTCGAACGCTGTACAATGATAAGAATTTTTTTAAGATTTTTTTTCAAAATCTTTATACAAAAAAGAACTAAAAAATACAAACATCAAAGTTGTATAGTGACCTAATAAGTAAGAGTCGCTGAGCATCATAACCAAATACATTACGGGCAAGATAAAACCAACATCTCGAATAAACTTATTGGAAGAAATGAATGAGAGCTTTATTTGATAATAAAAAATACTCAGCAGGCTGAAAAGACCTACTAAACCTAACTGTACTAAAATTAAACTATACATATTATGAGGATTTGTAGCATCTGGAAATGTGGGGGACTTAACTTGATTAATTTTTTGATATTCAACTGGAAAATCACCTGTACCAACTCCAATAATTGGGTATTTCTTAATCACTTCAAATGAGTTTAAAGCAAAATTAATTCTTAAACCAACAGAAGTTTCATTAGTTCTTGAGAAGTCATTAGTGTTTTTTATTGCTGAATTAACTCTTTTTTGAAAGAGGTCACTAGCTTGATAAGCTGAAAAAAATATTACGGGTATTATTATAAAAATTGTAAATAAAGATTTTATTTTTTGTTTATCTAAAACTTGAAAAATTAATACTGATATCATAACAAAAAACCCTACTTGGCCAGCACGGCCACCAGTAATAAACATATTAATTGACATACTTATTGCAAAAAAACTATAAAATGAAAAAGCTAGATTCGTAATTTTTTTATTAAAAAATAATTCATGAAGCACCAAATATATTGCAAATGCCAAAATTGGATTGTAAGAAATATGACTCATAAAAGGAGTAGGATTTTCAACAGTGGCGTGCTTAAATGGCGCTATCAGTTCAAACCAAATCAAATATGAAAAAATTTCAGTAATTGAAATTGCTAGTAAGAATGAAGTTATATATATTCTTATATTCTCTTTCTTCATTAGCGTAAATAAAATTGGAAATAATCCAATGAAATACCACATTTTATGAGTAATGTGAAGCCCCCACTCAAAATCTTCTGTCCATATTAGCCCAACTATATGAATTAAATAAAATACAATGGATGCTATCATTAACTTATTATTAATAATTTGATTCAATTTTGATTTGTAATCCCCTGAAATTAACCAAAGAAAACAAATTAATATAATAATCAGATTTCCCCCAAAAACAGTCAGTGGAAATACAAATGCTAACGCTATCAATAAAAAATGGAAGGCCTTATCAAGATTTAAACTTCTAATCATCAGATTCACTTACAATTGGTAATAATATCAAACGCATTATACTTACCTTAATTTATGTCTATTAAAACTATTTTCCTAGATCGTGATGGAGTTATTAATAAAGATATTAATTATCTATACTCAATAGATGATTTTATTTTTACTGAAGGGATTTTCGACACCTGTAGACATTTTCTAAAATTAGGCTATCAAATCATTATTATTACAAATCAATCAGGAATTGCTAGAGGCTTTTATAATACTCAAGACTATCAAGATTTGACACAATGGATGTTGGATAACTTTAAAGAAAAAGGGATTCAAATTCTTGATATCTTTTATTGTCCACATGGCCCAAAATCCAATTGTGAATGCAGAAAACCAAAGCCAGGAATGATTTTAGAGGCAAAAAATAAACATAATATTAACTTAAAGTTATCTTGGATGATTGGTGATAATGAAACTGATATAAAAGCTGCTAGAAACTCAGGAATTTCTAATACAATCTTGCTGAGTGAGAGTGATAGTAATATAATTAACCAAAATCACTCAATTGCAGCCTTTGAAATTAGCTCAATTAAGCATGCTAAAGAAATAATAATTGTTTAGAATTTATAGTAGTATTTAAACCATTCTGCAAAATTCTTTATACCATCTTGAATTGATATCTGTGGCTTATAATCGAAGTCTTTAATTAGATCATCAATGTCAGCAAAAGTACCTATAACGTCCCCGGGTTGCAGTGGTATTAACTCTTTTTTAGTTTCGCGCCCAAGAGCTTGCTCTAATAATTCAATATACTCCATTAACTTAACTGGGGAATGGCTTCCAATATTATAGATTCTCCAAGGTGATTTAGATGTTCCAGGGTCTGGATTATCACCATCCCAGCTCATATTAGAAATTGCAGGCCTATCTAGAACTCTAATAACTCCTTCAACGATATCATCAATATAAGTAAAATCTCTTAGATGATTACCATAATTATAAACTTGAATCTTCTTACCAGTCATAATTGAAGTTGCAAATTTTTGTAAAGCCATATCAGGCCTATCCCATGGACCATAAACTGTAAAAAATCTTAAACCTGTTGTAGGAAGGTTATACAAATGACTATAAGTATGAGCCATTAACTCATTAGTTTTTTTAGTAGCAGCATAGATACTTACAGGATGATCAACATTGTCATGAATTGAGAATGGCATTTTGGTGTTCGACCCATAAACTGAACTACTAGATGCATACACAAGATGCTTAATATCATTATGCCGACAACCTTCAAGAATATGGGTAAAGCCAACTATATTAGTATTAATATATGCCAATGGATTTTCTAGCGAGTATCTTACTCCAGCCTGAGCTGCTAAATTTACCACACAATCAAAATTATACTTCTTAAACAACATCTCCATTTCACTTTTATCTTCAATATCTAATCTAATATGAGTATATTTAGAAGACTCTAAGTGTCTAGAAAGTCTCACCTCCTTCAATTCTGTACTGTAGTAATCATTATGATTATCAATACCAATTACTTCATCACCGCGCTCAAGAAGTTTTTTTGAAACAGCAGATCCAATAAATCCAGCCGAACCTGTAACTAATACTTTCATATTTATATTTTAATTAGAGTTAAATAAATCACGAGTATAGACTTTATGTTTAACATCTTTAAGCTCATCATCCATTCTATTTGTAATAATGACCTCAGATAATTTTTTGAACTCAGTCAAATTTTTAACAACTTTTGAATGGAAAAACTCTTTTTTAGAATAAGTTGGCTCATATATTATTACCTCTAGACCTTTTGCTTTAATACGCTTCATAATCCCTTGAATCGAAGAGGCTCTAAAGTTATCTGCGCCCTTCTTCATAATTAATCTAAAAACACCAACAACCTTTGGATTTAATCTTATTATAGAGTCAGCAATATGATCTTTTCGGACTGAGTTAGCATCTACAATTGAACTTATCAGGCTATTAGGGATATTTTTATAATTAGCTTTTAATTGCTTGGTATCCTTTGGAAGACAGTAGCCACCATAACCAAAAGAAGGGTTATTATAATGGTCCCCAATTCGAGAATCTAGCCCCACTCCTTCTATAATTTGCCTAGTACTTAGATTGTTAATTTCTGCATACGAATCAAGCTCATTAAAAAAAGCAATACGCATTGCAAGATAAGTATTAGAAAATAATTTGATAGCTTCAGCTTCTGATGAATTTGTAAGAAGAACACTTATATCTTTTTTTAATGCACACTCAAGAAATAAGTTTGCAAACTCCTGCCCTTTCTTTGATTTTTCACCAACAATAATTCTTGAGGGAAAAAGATTATCATAGAGAGCATAACCCTCCCTTAAAAATTCTGGTGAAAAAAAGATATTATCAAAACTAAATCTTTTTTTCATACTTTCAGTGTAACCAACAGGGATAGTTGACTTTATTACAATCGTTGTTCTTGGATTAATACTTATAATTTCCTTAATAACCATCTCAACTGAATCAGTATTAAAATAATTAGTTTCAGTATCGTAATCCGTTGGAGTTGCAACAATAACAAAATCTGCCTCTTGATATGCATCAGCTGAACTTAATGTAGCCATAAAATGAAGATTTTTATTTTTGAGAAAATCTTTGACCTCCTTGTCATCAATTGGTGATTCAGCTCGATTAAGCATCTCAACCTTTTCACTATTTATATCAAGAGCTATAACATCGTGTTTTTGGGCTAACAATAGGGCATTGGAAAGTCCAACATACCCAGTACCAACAATTGCTATCTTCATTATTTTAATTCCAATAAAAGTTGGGATATTTTAACAACTTCATTGACATCAATAGTTTTAATTGAATCATCACTCTGATTAATCTTCATAGGATTAACAATTGAGTTTGAATCAATAGTTTTATTAATAGCAGTTACATAAGAGTTTCGGTAACCAGGTGTTGGCCCAAATAAAGTAATTGAAGGTGTATTTAATGCCCAAGCCATATGTGTAGGGCCAGTATCTGGACCAATCACAAGATCAGCCTGATTAATTAATAATATTAACTCTTTCAAATCTAATTTATTACATATAGTTACATCTGCTGAAAAAGTTTTTATATTTTCAGCTAATTTTTTTTCAGTTGAATCTCCCCAAATAATCACAAAATTCGCATCTAATAAAGATATCAATTCTATAAATTTAGAAACTGGAAAGCGCTTTGATATATGAGATGCACCAGGAATTAAAATAATATTTTTTTTAATATGAGAGAAAGCACTATCAAAATATTTATCTCTTGGATATAAAAAAGGTAGTTTTTTTAAAATTTCATCCTTTGAACTTTCAAGCCCTAAAGCAAATTTTATAATCTCAAAGTTACGTTCAATAATATTTTTTTTATAATCATAATTAAAAGTTTTACTATAAAAGATTGAAGCAAAACTTTCTCGTGCTGAAAATTTGTCAAAACCAAGAGTATGAGTGGAGCTAATAAAGCGAGAAATCAAAGCAGATTTAACTAGTCCTTGCATATCAATGACCAAATCATATCTGCCAAATGACCTCACTCTTTTAATTTCATTAAATAGCAAATATAATGATTTTTTCTTTTTAACTATTTTAAGGTTGACTGTATAAACCTTATTTATATCTGGGTGAAACTCTAACAAGTTTTTATAGCTTTCTTCAACCACCCAATCAATCTTTATATCTTGATTATGTTTTTTTATAAACTGCAAAACAAGCATGGCATGAACAATATCACCTAATGCTGAGAGCTTAACTATTGCTATTTTCATAAAAACTATTTTACAACGTCATTTGAGTATAAGCACTAGATATTAAATTAAGCTTTTAATGATATAATTTACAAAGCTTAAATTACCATTAAACTTTATATCAATGAGTTCTCAAAATAAAGAAGAGAAGACTACTAACTTCATACGCAATATTATTAATGAAGATTTGTCATCTGGCAAATATAAGAGCATAAAAACCCGCTTTCCACCAGAACCAAATGGTTATCTTCATATTGGACATGCAAAGTCTATTTGTTTGAATTTTGGTATAGCAGAATATTATGATGGTCACTGCAACTTAAGATTTGATGATACTAACCCAACTAAAGAAGATATTGAATATGTCAATTCTATAAAAAAAGATGTTGAATGGTTAGGATTTAATTGGAATGAGGACGTTAAATTTAGCTCAACTTACTTTGATATATTTTATAAATATGCTGAAGAGCTAATTTCCAAAGGATTGGCTTATGTTTGTTTTTTAAGTAGTGATGAAATTCGTAAATATCGTGGAACTCTCAAAGATTCTGGGAGAAATAGCCCAAATCGTGATTCAAGTATTGAAGAAAATATTGATCTCTTTAAAAAAATGAAAGCAGGTGAATTTAAAGAAGGTGAATGCATATTAAGAGCCAAAATTGATATGTCTTCAAGTTTTATGTGTATGCGTGACCCTACTCTTTATCGTGTTAGATTTGAAACTCACCATCAAACAAATGATGACTGGTGTATTTATCCCATGTATGACTTTGCTCATTGCTTGGGAGATGCTATTGAAGGTGTAACTCATTCTATTTGCACTCTAGAATTTCAAGATAATCGTCGAATTTATGATTGGACTTTAGAAAATTTAGATGACTTTAATAGCCCCACTCGCCCTCATCAGTTTGAGTTTTCTCGCTTGAATCTTGAGTATGCTACAACATCAAAAAGGAGATTGAAACTCTTAGTAGACAACAACTATGTCAATAGCTGGAGTGATCCTAGAATGCCTACAATTTCAGGGCTTCGCAGAAGAGGATACACAGCAGTCTCAATAAGAGATTTCTGTGAGCGTATTGGAGTTTCAAAAGTTAACAGCTTAACTGATATTTCAATTTTAGAATCATCAATTAGAGATGACTTAAATAATATTGCTCCTCGCTCTATGGCAGTAATTAATCCCATTAAAGTAATAATTGAAAACTATGATGTTGGAAAAATTGAATCCCTCAAGGCGCCATTACACCCACAAAAGGAGGAAATGGGAATTAGAGAAATTTTCTTTAGTCGCGAGATATACATTGATAAAGAGGACTTTATAGAGGTGGTGCCAAATAATAAATATAAACGATTGGCAATAAATAAAGAAGTTCGCCTAAGAAACTCTTACGTAATCAAAGCTACTCATTTTGATAGTGATAAAGGTGGCAATGTAAAAACTATTTATTGCACTTATGATTCAGACACTTTAGGTAAAAATCCATCAGACGGAAGAAAAGTCAAGGGAGTTATTCATTTTGTAGAATCCAGCAAAGCTGTTAGTGCTGAATTTAGAATATATGATCGCCTTTTTTTAGATTCAAATCCAGCTAAATTTGACGATCTTTCATCTTCAATTAATCCTAATTCTCTTGATTTAAAAAATGGATTTATTGAACCAAGCTTATCAGATGCAAAATCAGGAATGACCTATCAATTCGAGCGAGAGGGGTATTTTTGCAGAGATAGTGAATGTGATGAACTAGTATTTAATAAGACAGTCGGGCTCAAAGATACCTGGAATCAATAATCCATTTTCTGAAGCCAATCATGCACTCGCTTTAATTCAGAGTTCTTTGTTGTATCAATCTGAAGAGGAGTGACTGAAACAAAGTTATTGGAAATTGCATGAAAATCCGTACCTTCCGCATTATCAGCCTCCTTTCCATTTTCACCAATCCAAAAAAGAGATGCATCTTCTTTATCCTTAACACTTGGCTCAGATTTATACCTACTACCTAGACGAGTACTCTTAATCCCTTTAATTTTGCTAAGAGGAATATCTGGAACATTAACATTAATAATAGTGTTGTAAGATAGCTCAGATTTATCAATTTGGATAACCAATCTCTTAGCGATTTCACCCGCTGTCTCGAAGTGATTACACTCCCAACTAGCTAGAGACATTGCGATTGATGGAAGTCCTAAAAATCGCCCTTCTATTGCCCCAGCAACGGTTCCAGAATAGATTGTATCGTCACCCAAGTTTGCCCCAAAATTAATACCAGTCACCACTAAATCAATTGATTCCTTTATAAAACCACACAATGCCAAATGAACACAATCAGTAGGCGTTGCATCTATTGCATAAATATTTTTCTCAATTTGAATTGGTTTTAATGGCCTTCCAAGAGTTAATGAGCTACTTGCTGCAGACTTATTCTCACTTGGAGCAACAACAATTACTTCTGCAATTTCACTTAGTGATTTTGTAAGTTGTTTAATGCCCTTAGCTTTGTAGCCATCATCATTACTTATAAGAATTCTCATTAACTAATTATTAAGGCAATCTTATCTTTACTAACACCAACTTTAACTATTCCACCAGAACTTAACTTACCAAAAAGAAGCTCATCAGCGAGAGGTTTACGCACCTCTCTTTCAATTAATCTCATCATTGGACGAGCACCCATCATAGAATCATAGCCATTTTCTGCAAACCATTTTCGAGCTGCATCAGAAACAATTAATGAAACATTCTTTTTCTCTAGAACATCTTCAAGCTCAAAGAGAAATTTATTGACTACATAAATAACGATCTCTTCATTAAGTTTATTGAAGTAAATAATTTCTGAGAGTCGGTTTCTGAATTCTGGAGTAAATATCTTTTTAAGCTCACTTTCATAATCAAGGGAATGATCTTGCTCATTAAAACCTATAGAAGCTCTTTGAACATTTTGAGCTCCAACATTAGAAGTCATAACAAGTATCACGTTACTAAAGTCAACTTCACGGCCATTAGCGTCAGTAAGCTTTCCATGATCCATAACCTGTAATAGGATATTCAAGATATCTGGGTGAGCTTTCTCAATCTCATCCAATAAAAGAACCGCATAAGGATTGCTATTTACTGCTTCAGTTAACAGACCTCCTTCGTCATACCCTACATAACCAGGAGGAGAGCCTATAAGTTTAGAAATAGAATGTCTCTCCATATATTCAGACATATCAAATCTCAATAATTTAACGCCCATAATCCTTGAGAGCTGCTTACAAATTTCAGTTTTTCCAACTCCTGTAGGACCAGCAAATAAAAAAGAACCCATTGGTTGCTCCACTGGAGAAAGTCCCGAACGAGAAAGTTTAATAGCAGTTGATAGAGATTCAACAGCACTATCTTGGCCAAAGACACCTAACTTAAGATCATTCTCTAGGCTTTTAAGCAAAGATTTATCATCACTAGTGACTTGGCGAGAAGGAATTCGGGCCAACTTAGCAACAATATTTTCTATATCAGGCACACCAATATTGACTTTTCGCTTTGATTTAGGAAGTATCTGTTGAAGAGCGCCAACCTCATCAATGACATCAATAGCTTTATCGGGAAGGCGTCTATCTCCAATATGTCGATGCGTTAACTCTACTGCAGAAACTAAAGAAGCAGCTGAATATTTAACTTTATGATGAGCTTGATAATATTTTTTTAGACCATGCAAAATTTTGATTGTATCTTCAACCGAAGGTTCCTCAATATCCACTTTTTGAAAACGCCTTGTAAGCGCATGATCTTTTTCAAAAATCTTACGGTATTCATCATAAGTTGTAGAGCCTATGCACTTAAGGGAGCCATCCGCTAGAGCTGGCTTAAGAAGATTAGATGCGTCCAAAGAGCCACCTGAAACACTTCCTGCACCAATTAAAGTATGAATTTCATCAATAAAAAGCACTGAATTTTTATCTTTTTCTAAATCTGTAAGGACTGACTTTAATCGCTTTTCAAAATCACCCCGATATTTTGTGCCGGCAATTAGTACTCCAACATCTAGAGAATATATAGTTGTATTTTTTAAAATTTCAGGAACCTGTCCATCTACTATTCTCTTAGCTAATCCTTGTGCAATAGCGGTCTTACCAACTCCAGCCTGACCAACAAGTAATGGGTTGTTTTTACGCCGTCTTGATAAAATTTGAACAGTTCTAAGCACTTCTTCTTCCCTACCAAGAAGGGGATCGATTTCACCAAGCCTAGCTTTGTCACATAAATTAGTTGTAAAAGATTCAAGAGAAGATGGCTTAGCTTGCTTATCACCTTCAACTTTTTTTGTTTCTTCAACTGGATTATCAGCTAGATGAGAAGAAATTCCTTCCATAACATCCAACCTGGAAATATTATTTAATTTAAGCATATAAACAGCATGCGATTCTTTTTCAGAAAAAATACTCACAAATACGTTCATCGCATTAACAGAATTTTTTTGAGCGGACTGTGCCTGATAAACACTCCTTTGGAGGACCCTTTGAAAGCCTACTGTTGGCACGATATCTATTTCAGCATCTTCAGAGATAATAGGAGTGTGTGAGTCAATATATTGATCAAGTTCAGCTCGAAGTTCGTCGATGTTAACTCGCTTTCCTCTAAGAAATGCAATAACTTCATCCATGTTAAGAAGGGCTAGCAATAAATGCTCTACCGTTACGAACTCAAGGCGACGATTTCTAGCCTCAGTCATCACCATATTAATCTCTTGCTGTAATCCTTGTTCAATCATAAAATATTGTTTTTGTTATTAACTCAATTAATTCATAATTTTAACATCACTGCAGGTAATTTGAATCAAAATAAAATTCAAATTAATCTTAAATAAATAGTTAGATAGATCTCAATTTACTTTCAAAATCTTCCCTGTTATGATAGCCACCACAAAGCTGGCGATACCCTGTTAAAGATGAGCGCGCATGAAGAAGACGCCAATTGTCAAACGTTAATACTTTTCCAGGGTTCAACATAAACTCAAATTGGCGACTTGAGTCATTCGCTAGATTATGAAATATTTTATAAGCATCATAAAACTTAACCATTAGATTATTTTCTAACCTAAAAGGCGCACGGTCATGATTATTAAAACTTACTTGAATAACATCGCCATTATCATTAACGCGAAATAAAGGTCGATTTGCCTCTAAATAAGTATCTGGCTTGATATAGCGCCCAGGAATACTAACATCGCACAGAATATTAAATGCATCAGGATGCTCATGTCTCATCTTTTCTGCAATTGCAAGACCATCAATTAATTGATTTTCACCACCAATAGAATCTCTTTTTATGCAGTGCAAGGTTTGAAGTCCTGGCGCGTCATGTAGATACGTTCCATCTGTATGTGGCTCAATAGCTAGTGATGTAAAAGCAGTATCATCAGGATTTTCAAGCTTATTATCCCAAATAGAAAAACCTCCAAAAATAGAGTTTCTGATATAAGCCATTCTCTCCATAATTTCTTTTGTTACCTCTGGAGTTTCAGGAGTCTCTGTTACTAAAGCAAAGCCAACTCTTTGAATATGATTTAACCAAGTTTTTATTCCTCCATCATTTATAAACTCCTGATAGGTTATTTCAGGGAAATCTTTAATTTCATTTGAGGAGTTCCATAAATTACTCGAATTCAATCCATATGACTGAGGAAGGCTTGGTACTGACATAGTTTGAAGTAATTCAAAAGAAAGGCGACTTTCAGATTGATCACTCCATTTAATAAAAATACTTTCAGAAGAGCTGTCAAGCCATATGTCGTTGACAGTATTATTTAGTGGTTCACTAAATGAATCAATCTGACGCTGTTTAGTATCTGGATGTAAGTCTTCTTTGCTTTCACTATGGTCTCTAAGCCAAAACCAAGGATAGCAACTCAAAGAATCATCGCTCCAAAAAACATTTAAACCTTTATCTAATGATTCAATAGATTTGATTAACATTTTTCATCCTTATTTAAATTTATGTAGTAATAAAATTTTATCATCTCAATAGGCATTTAATTGAAAAGATTATATACCTAGCTCCCTTAATACAGCCATCAGTGGCTGATCATTTTCTCTAGAATAGCCAATCACTTGTTTAACTTTTGTTTGTGCAACATCATAAGAATATGATCCACATACTGCCTCTCCATCTATATGAATTTTAAGCATAATTGCTTCAGCAGCTTGAAACTCTTTATGAAAAAATCTCCGTAATACATCTACTACAAATTCCATTGAAGTGAAATCATCATTAATCAAAATAACGTCAAAGAGATTTGGAATTTTTAGTTTTTGCTCTACAGTTTTTAAATTAGCCTGACTCATTTGATTAGCTAAAAGATTTTTTTAATAATAAAATTACTGAAATAAACATTATCATAATAGATGGTAATATAGAGCTCAAAAAAGGGCTAAAGTCTAGGCCTAGTGCCATTGCGTTAGCAACTCTTGATAACATTTCAAATGACAATGCAAGTGCAACTCCAAAAAAAATTTTTCTTCCAAGGGTTACGTCTCTTGTAGATCCAAAGATAAATAACATTGCAAGTAAGATCATTGCAATAAGAGTAATAGGTTGAATTAAACGCTTATATAGCTCAACCTCAAAAACTCCTGATCGTAATTTATTATCTGACAAAAATCTAATTTGCTTAATTAGGGTCCAAGTTGAAAGGTCTTCAGGTTCTTTTTCTAGGCTATCTATTAAATCCTGATCAAATGAAACTATTTTATTATAAGAATTTCGCTCTTTTAAAGAAATATTATCAAAAAAACTTGAGTCATCAATAGAAAAAATTTCACTGCCACTCATATCTAAAGAATTACCATCAAATATAGCATTTTCTGACTTAATAACTCTTTCAATCCTATTAGCTGAGTTAACTTCAATAACTGTAATCGTACTCGATAATGTACCATCAATATTTTTTTTAACATTAATAAAGTTGCCACCATCCCTAATCCAAAAACTATCCTGGTTGAAAGATGCATTTAAACTTCCCATAGCATTAAACCTAATACTTTCGGCAAAATTACTCGCAATTGGAGCTATAGTTTCTCCTATAGAAATGAAAAAAATTATAAAAATAAGGCAACTTTTTAAAGTAAGTAACGTAATTTTTAATATAGAAGCACCAGATACTCGGAAAATAAGAAGCTGCCCTGTTGTTGCTAAATGCCCCATTCCTAAAATACAGCCCAATAATATTATTGGTGATGCTTGATTGTAAACAACTTCTGGTAATTGAAGAATAGTATAATTAAATGCAGAAAGGATTGTATAGCCTCCCTCTCCAACACTATTTAGCTCTGCTAAAAAGTTAAAAAAACTGTATATACTAATCCAAACTACAAGAACAATTATTGTGTAGGTTAAAAGTGTTTTAGCAATGTAACGATCTCTAATTTTCATTAAAATATAAAGTATTAATTAACTAATTTTTATTAACATATTTTTTATGCCAAACTTACAACGAAATAAAATCTTGATACTAGATTTTGGGTCACAATATACCCAACTCATTGCCAGACGAGTGAGAGAAATTGGCGTTTACTGCGAATTAGTTCCTTATGATGTTAATCCTTATTTTATTGAAAATTTCAATCCAAGTGGTATTATTCTTTCAGGCGGTCCCGATACAGTCATTCAAAATAATTCTGCGCGAGCACCAAATATTGTATTTGATTTAAATATTCCAATATTAGGAATATGTTATGGAATGCAAACAATGGCAGTGCAGCTAGGTGGTGAGGCAAAAAATTCTCATAAAGCAGAATTTGGTTTTGCACAAGTTCGTGCCAGGAATAACTCTAAACTTTTAAATGGCATTAGTGATGAAACTAACTCCACTGGTCATGGACTATTAAATGTATGGATGAGTCATGGTATAGAAGTAACAAAATTACCCTTAAATTTCGAACTAATAGCATCAACTGATAATTGTCCAATTTCTGGCTTTGCGAATAATGAAAAGAACTACTTTGGTCTTCAATTTCATCCAGAAGTAACTCATACAAAGAAGGGGATTCAAATTTTAGAAAGATTTGTTATAGATATCTGTAAATGTAATAAAAATTGGACTATAGATAATATTCTTAAAGATTTATTAACCAATATTAAAAAACAAGTTGGTAATAAAAAAGTACTTTTAGGGCTATCAGGTGGGGTTGATTCCTCGGTTGTAGCGATGCTACTTCACAAATCTATTGGTGATCAATTGACCTGTATTTTTGTAGATAACGGCTTACTAAGGCTTAATGAAAGTGATGAAGTAATGAAAACTTTCTCTCAAAATCTGGGCGTAAAGGTTATTAGGGCTGATGCTCAAGAGTACTTTTATGATCAGCTTTCAGATGAAAGTGATCCTGAATTAAAGAGAAAAATAATAGGCAAAGCTTTTATTGAAATATTTGATCAAGAAGCTCAAAAAATAAAGGACATTAAGTTCTTAGCACAAGGCACCATTTATCCAGATGTAATTGAATCAGCAGGTGCTGCCTCGGGTAAGGCTAAAGTTATTAAATCTCATCATAATGTTGGGGGCCTCCCAGATAATATGCAGTTCGAATTGGTTGAACCGCTCAAAGAGCTATTTAAAGATGAAGTAAGAGAGATTGGAGTAAAACTTGGTCTTCCAAAAAAAATGCTCTATCGGCACCCTTTCCCTGGGCCAGGCCTTAGCGTTAGAATTCTTGGTCAGGTTAAAAAAGAATATGCTGATATCTTGAGAAAGGCAGATCATATTTTCATGGAAGAGCTTAATAATCAAGATTTGTATAGTAAAGTTGATCAAGCCTTTGCAGTGTTCCTTCCAGTTAAGTCAGTAGGAGTCACTGGAGATGAAAGAAGGTATGACTTTGTTATAGCGCTTCGCGCTGTTGAAACTGTAGATTTTATGACTGCACGCTGGGCAAGACTTCCATATGACTTCTTAGACCATGTTTCTAACCGCATAATGAATGAAATTTCTCGAGTCTCAAGAGTAGTGTACGATATTTCAGGAAAACCCCCATCAACCATTGAGTGGGAGTAAAAATGCTTAATATTAACTTTGACGATAATAATATAGATTTTTATGACTTAAGTTCTTTTTCTATTGCTAATAATATTGATATCTATGAACTATTAAATACTGCTTTAATCCAAAAGGGACTAGTTGCAAAAGAAGAGAAACTACTTTCAAATTTCATAGAATCAATTAGAGATAGAAGTAAGATAATTAAATCTCAGTTATTTCAAGATGTATTTGCTGCATTTATAGTAGGCAGTTCATTCGATAAAACATTTCTTGAATTTGGTGCTTCTGATGGAATATCTCTATCAAATAGTTATATGCTTGAGAATAGTCTTGAATGGAAAGGAATTCTTGCAGAACCTAGCCCCCAATGGCATGAGCAACTTAAAAATAACCGACCAAACACTACTATCATTAAAGATTGTATTTGGAAAAGTAGTGGTAAAAAGTTGGATTTCTTTGTATCAAATATTGGAGAGTACTCTACCCTAGTTGACTTCAAAAATAGTGATTTAGATTCATTACCAGGCAACACTGAGTTAAGACTAAAAGATGGAAAAGTAGTTGAAGTTGAAACAGTTTCATTAAATGATGTTATGGATAAAACATTTAATGGTAATGCACCTTCCTATTTATCTATTGATACTGAAGGTAGTGAATATGAAATTTTAAATTCTTTAAACTTTGAAAAATATCGTCCAGTTGTTTTTACAATTGAACATAATTACTCTCAGTTAGAAAATAAAATTGATGATCTTATGATTTCAAATGGATATATTCGAGTTTTTAGAAAGATTACTGCATTTGATGCATGGTATGTTCGAACTGATGCCATTCAATATTAAATTTGATAAGAACTTGAGAAGTTTTCAGAAAATAAAAATTAAATCAATGATTTATAATACCGTTATCATTGAGTGGGAGTAAATTATGAATGATTTAGTTATATACTTTACAACCGTTGCAAACTTGTTTCTTTTTATATATATTATTCCAGGCATTGCAATATTTCCTAAATTTATTCTAAATCCAAGAACAGCTGCTGCTATTCCATTTCTCAGTATATCTATAGTTATTAGTGCTCAATATTTGCTAACAACTCTCAATCAATTTAATCATCAAAATGTGATTATATTTATAGGTATTCTTCTTCTCGTTGCAATATATAGATTATATGGAGTATACAAAGATAATTTAAAGCTGAATAATAATTGGACAAAAAGAGACTTCAAGGCTCTATTATTAATATTTTTTTCAAGTATTCCACTAATGATAATACTTGGTTTTGATGGCTTTCAGCATGCGGATGAGATAATGAGTTGGAATCTTTGGGCTAAAAAAATTTACTTTAATGAAGAAAAAATACTATCTGGAAATATCTATCCACTTCTTCTTTCATCATTAATTGCATTTTGTTATAAATTTATTGGGAATATAGATTATCAACTTCCAATTAGATTTACTTTTTCAATAATATATTTATCTACAATATTCATCATATATTCATTCTCAAATACTAAAACTAAAGTTGGTATTTTTTTTATAACTTACATAATTCTTTTTTTGATTATTGGAGTAGGTTACGAATATAAAAAGGTCTGGGCAGATACACTAATGTCTGGCTTCCTGGTTGCATCATTAGCATTATTAATTTCCTTATCCAACTATCAACAGCATCTTAATAAAAATATTTCACCTATTTCGATACTTCTTGCTTCGGTTATTCTAATATCTGCAGCAACCCTAACTAAGCAAGGCGCAATAGTTTGGACAATACTAATTTACCCTTTGTTAGCAAATTTAATTATAAATAATAATATTAAACTATCTAATTTTTTTAAATTGGCCCTTCTAGTTCCAATCTTAACTCCAATTCTTTGGTATTTTATTGGAGGAAGCAAATTTCATACTAATTTTGGTGTTATTAATAGGTCTATGGGTGAGAGAAGCTATTTTGACCAATTATTATTTGGCTTTAATGAGAGTTTTATTGCTGAAGGACGATTTATTTTGTTATTATTTATGGTAACTATATTTATAGTTTTATTAAAAAAAATAAATCTTGAAAAAATAATAATAGCATTTGGCATTTCTCTATCTACAATTCTTCTAATTTTTTTTGGTGCATACGAAACAACTAGGCTTTATCTTCATATGATACTTCTTGGATGGTTAGTACTTTTTGCTTATGGAGACCATATTACATCTACAAAAATAGGGCACATAATATCTATAATTGGAAATAGTTTATATACATATAGTGTAGTTGGAGTTTTATTTATTTTTTGGATCTTTAACTCTTACAATTTTAGAATAATGATTACAGAGCCAGTTACTAATTATCTAGATGGAAGGCAAGTTCAAGTAAATTGGGTTATTAGAGAAAGTGGACCAGAACAATATAAAAAAATATTAAGTAGTAAAATGGGTTTATGGGCCAAAGATAGTCATGTTTGGGGAATATATTATGGAATAAATAATTTTAGCAGGGGTGAGATTGGAAATGATAATCCAGATTTAAAATTCATTATTAATAAATTGACTGATGAGAACATTGGATGGGTTTATGTACATGAAGAAAAAGATTTAGATGAAATTAAAAAAATTCAAGATTTTTGTAGTGGTTCATTTACTAAAATTGATACTTCCAAAAATATGTACAAACAAACTCTTTATAAAGTAAATATACAAATTATTACATCTTGCAATAAACTATAAATAATGAACTACTCATTTTCAACTTTAGCAATATTAATACCGGCTTTTAACCCAAACCAAAAAACTCTTGATTTAGTAATTAATTTATCACACTTCAATTGGAATGAAATAATTGTAGTTAATGATGGCTCTTCAAGAGGATCTCAAATATTTTTTGATAAGATAAATAAGATTAAAAATGTTCAAATCTTAAATCATTCCTTAAATCAGGGTAAAGGTGCAGCTTTAAAAACAGGAATAAATTATTTAAATAACAAACGTATCGAACTAGATGGTTTGATTACGGTTGATTCAGATGGACAACATCTCACTAAAGATATTTTAAAAATCGCCGAAGAAGTAAAAAATAGAAAAAATGACATAATATTTGGAGTTAGATCTTTTGATGATGCCACTCCACTTAAAAGTAAGCTTGGAAACAAAATTACAAAATATTTACTCTACGTATTTAATGGAATTTCTCTTGATGATACCCAGACAGGCCTGAGATTTTTACCAGTTTCAATATTTGATGAATTTTTAAAACTTCCTGGAAATAAATATGAATTCGAGCTTGAGTGCATATTTGCTATAAAAAAACTTGGTTACAATATTACTCAAATTCCAATAAAAACGGTATATATTGATAATAATGAGGGGTCTCATTTTAGACCTCTAATAGATTCAGCTAGGATATATTTAGTTTTCACAAGATTCAGTTTTGCTTCATTGTTAAGCTTTGGTTTAGATATAACTATTTTTGCATTTTTTATATCCTACCTTGAATCAATTCTTTACGCTACATTTATAGCAAGAATAGTATCTGGAGTTTTTAATTTTTATTTAAATAGAAATTTTGTATTTCAAGTTAATAAAAAAAATAGCCTAGTTAAAGAATTAACGGGATATTTATTATTATGGTTAACTTTATTAATCTTATCTGGCATTATCGTATCCAGCCTTCAAGGCTCTGCTGCTTACGTCTCCAGCCTTCAAGGCTCTGCTGCTTACGTCATAATTCCTTTTAAAATAATAGTAGATTTAATATTATTTCTTCTTGCCTTTTATATCCAAAAAAATATTATTTTTAACATTAAATAACTAAATCAATTATCATATAAATTCATTGATACTTATTTACTATGGTAACAGCTTTATTAACAGGTTTTTTGCTTGGCTTATCTTTGATAGTAGCTATAGGAGCTCAGAATACGTTTGTTTTAAGACAAGGCATTGGTGGACAACATGTTTTTTATGTCGCTCTTTTTTGTGCAGTTTCTGATGCTTTATTAATTAGTGCTGGTGTAGTAGGAATTTCATTTTTCTTAAATAGTTTCATCGGTGAGATATCTCATGTACTATTTGGCCTATCCGCTCTTTGGTTAACTGGGTATGGAATAATTAGACTGCGATCGGCATTTAAGTCAGAAATAAGTTTAAAAATTGAAATATCTAAATCAAAAAATCTTGTATCGACTTTATCAACTATTGCAGTACTAACATTTGCTAACCCTCATGTTTATCTTGACACAATGGTTCTTATTGGAACAATATCACAACAATTTTATGGTGTTGAAAAGTTTCTATTTGCATTAGGGGCCTCAATTGCAAGCTTTGTATTTTTTTTTAGTCTTGCTTATGGAGCAAAGCTATTGACACCAATTATGCAGCACGCGATTGCTTGGAGAGTTCTAGATTTTTTAATAGCAGTAATTATGATAGTAATTTCTATCCAATTAGCATCTAAGGGTGGCTGGCTTTAAATAAGGTATCTTATATAAAATTATAATAAAAGTGTTTTGATGGTTAAGGAAGATACAAAATGGATGAATATTGCTATCATTGAAGCTTTAAAAGCTGAGAGTAAAGGTGAAATTCCAGTTGGTGCAGTAATTGTCAAAGACAATAAAATTATCGCTTCAGGGCATAACGAGCCAATTTCGAAAAATGATCCTACTGCTCATGCAGAGATTAAAGTAATTCGTCAAGCTGGAAAGAAACTAAAAAACTACCGACTCATGGGAACTACTTTATATGTTACATTAGAACCTTGTTCAATGTGCTTTGGAGCAATTATGCATGCTCGCATAGATAGAATTGTTTTTGGTGCTTATGACTTTAAAGGTGGGGCTTGTGACTCTTATTCAGACTTAAAAATTTTCAACCACAAAGTCATTATTACTGGTGGCATCTTAGAAAGTAATTGCAGGGAAATCTTACATTCTTTTTTCAAACAACGTAGATAAAAAACTAAATCTTAAATAAATCTTTCAATCAAATTTATTTAAAGTAAGCCATCACTATATTATTATTAAAAAATTGAAAGAAAATAGCGACTAGTTAATAAACTATGAACTATACATTCCCCCATTGACATGCAGTGTTTGGGCTGTAATATAAGAACCGCTATCGCCCGCAAGAAATAAAACTGCTTGGGCAATCTCATTAGTTGTGCCTAATCTTCCCATGGGAATTTGAGCAGCTAATGCTAACCTCTGATCTTCTGGAAGGTTGTTTGTCATGTCTGTCTCGATGAAGCCTGGGGCAATTGCGTTAACCGTTATTCCCCTTGTGCCAACTTCTCTAGCTAATGATTTTGTAAACCCCATAATTCCAGCTTTAGCAGCTGCATAGTTTGACTGCCCAGCATTTCCCATAGCCCCGACAACTGAAGTAATAGAGATAATCCGTCCAGACCTTTTTTTAATCATACCCCTTAAAACAGATTTTGACATCTTATAAACTGAAGTAAGATTAGTATTAATAATATCATTCCACTCATCTGCTTTCATTCTGACAAGGATACTATCACGAGTGATTCCAGCATTATTAATCAGTATATCTATAGAGCCATAATCTTCAGTGATGCTCTTTAAAAGATCAGAAATTTGCTCATTATCAGTTACATTAAGCTTCATACCTTTACCAAGAATATTATTTTCATTAAATATTTGAGAGATATTTGCAGCCCCTTCATCACTTGTTGCAGTTCCAATTACTGTTGCTCCTGCAGCTCCTAATGTTAATGCAATGGCTTTGCCAATCCCCCTGCTTGCGCCCGTTACAAGGACTAATTTTTCCTTAAGCATTTGATATTTCCTCAATAGTAGATTTTAATGTAATCACATCTATTATAGCCGAACCAGTAAGAGACTTATCAATACGCCTTGTCAGTCCAGCTAATACTTTTCCAGGACCAGCTTCAATAAGTTTTTCTACCCCAGAACTTTTCATTTTTTGAACTGTTGAAGTCCAAAGAACTGGCTTATAAAGTTGCTCAACCAATTTTGATTTTATCTCTTCAATATTACTTGAAAAATCCGCATCAACATTATGTAAAACTTTTTTACTCCCCATTTGAAAATTAAGAGTTTCAACTGAGTTCTTAAAATCTATAGCGGCATCTTTCATAAGTGAGCAGTGGGATGGGACACTTACTGGCAGGACCAAAGCGCGCTTTGCACCGGCCTCTTTCATTAACTCACATGCATGGGCTACTGAATTTCTTTCTCCAGCAATAACAACTTGGCCTGGTGAATTAAAGTTCACAGCCTCAACTATGCCAATTTTGTTAGCAATAGAGCATATTTCAATAATTTTTACATCATCAAGGCCTAATATAGCAGCCATAGAGCCTGAGCCACTTGGCACTGCTGCTTGCATTAGTTCAGCCCTTTTTCTTACTAATTTTACTGCTTCAAAAAAGCTTAAAGATCCAGAGGCTACAAGAGCCGTATATTCACCTAGGCTATGCCCAGCAATAGAGGTAGGCGTTAAATTAGCTTCACTTGCTAAAACTTTATACGTTGCATAACCTGCGGCAAGCATTACTGGCTGAGTGTTCTCAGTAAGATTTAATAAATCTTCATCTTCATTAATGATCTTCCACAGATCTACATTAATTGCATCACTTGCTTCTTGAAAGATATCATTGACAACTGAGAAGTTACTTCGCAAATCAGATAGCATACCTAGAGATTGAGAGCCTTGGCCTGGAAAAACGATTGAATATTTCATAATAATAAGTATAAATGAGATTAATAACAAAAAAGCGCCAGAAGGCGCTTTTTAAAATAAGTATAGATAGATTACTAAGCTGTTTGAATTGAAACGTATTGACGATTAAATTTACCTTTCTTTTCAAACTGCACTTTTCCATCAGCAACTGCAAATAAAGTATCGTCCTTACCTTTTTTAACGTTAGTACCTGGATGAAATTTAGTGCCTCTTTGACGAACTAGAATGTTTCCAGCCAATACTACTTGACCACCAAAACGTTTTACGCCAAGTCTTTTGGATTCAGAATCTCTACCGTTATTAGTACTACCACCTGCTTTTTTATGTGCCATAGATTACTCCTTATGCCTTAATTTTATCGATTTGAATTTCAGTAAAGAGCTGTCGATGGCCTTGCTGCTTCATAGAGTGCTTACGACGTCT
>Ga0209482_1000887_pt1 | contig 23303 bp, 20 predicted proteins | sample CoawatmetaG10DNA_FD_187512 | JGI IMG/M metagenome (GOLD analysis project Ga0209482, IMG submission 187512) | Marine microbial communities from the West Antarctic Peninsula - Coastal water metaG104-DNA (SPAdes) (version 2) | ecosystem: Environmental > Aquatic > Marine > Coastal ...
GACAGTTCTTTTGATAATGAAGAAGAGGAAGATGATGAGACTACAAAAAAAGAAGATTCAAAGTTTTACAACAATAAAATGCCTTGGGATATTAGACTTGCTCATTCATTAACCTACTCAAACAATAAAGCACAAAAACAAATAGCCAATAATTCTTTAATGTTTTCTGGTAATATATCATTGTCAAAAAAATGGAAAATTGGAGGATCTTCAGGCTATGATTTTAAAAATAGTGGAGTAACCTATACCCAGCTAAGGTTTGAAAGAGATTTAGATAGTTGGAAAATGAACTTAAACTGGGTACCTTTTAGCAATAGAGCATCATGGTATTTCTTTATTGGAATAAAATCAAGTCTACTTAGTGATTTAAAATATGATAAAAGAAGATTGCCAGATAAAAACCTTTAACATGAGATTTACATTATTAACATTATTATTATTATTATTTAATATAAATTTATATTCACAATCAAAATTGAGACCAATCAAAGCCATTCCATCAATTATGAAAAAAATTATAAATACTAAAAATGCTCCTCAAGCTCTAGGACCTTACAATCAAGCAATCTTAGTTGATAATACACTTTATGTTTCTGGTCAAATTGCTCTAGATTCAAAAAGCATGAAAATGGTAGAGGGAACAGTTGAAGAAGAAACTGAAAAAGTGATGAAAAATATTAAAGCAATTCTTCTAGAGGCGGGTTTTACTTTTGAAAATGTTATTAAAGCAACAATTTTCATTTCAGAAATGGATGATTATAGTAAAATAAATTCTATCTATGGGAAATACTTTAATATAACAACAGCACCAGCAAGGGAAGTAGTTGAAGTATCTGCTTTACCTAAAAATGCTAAAATTGAAATATCAGTAATAGCAACAAAAATAGACTAAGCAATTGATAGGTGATAAGAAACTAAACCGTCAATAGGTTTTTTAACAACTTTACCTAATTTCAAACCTTTTGATTTTAAAACTTTTTCAAGATTTTTTTTGAGATAAAAACTAATTGATCCTACAAAATATAATGGAAATTGATCTGGATTTTCAAATTGATGAATTTGATTTTCTACAAACAGATTAAAACCTTTTTTTATTAGTTTTTTAGAATATTTAAGTTCTTTGTTTTCTACTAGGAATTTTGCAAACTTTGCTAAATAAGTATTTGGGTTAGGTTTTTTATAAAGAAAATCTTTAATGAACTCAGGTTCGAGATTAAATTCATCTCTAAATTTAATCCCTAAATCTTTAGGCATTTTATTGAAATAGTAATCTCTTAACAATTGTCTACCAAAATAATTTCCACTTGCATCATCCATTAAAATATATCCCAATGAAGTTACTTTTTGATGAACTATTTCTCCATCAAAAAAACTACAGTTTGATCCAGTACCTAGAATTGACACAATTGCTTTTTCTCCAGGCTTACAGCAAGAATAAACCGCTGCATAAGTATCTTCTTTGATGTCAATATCAGCGTTGATAAATATTGGAGTAAATACTTTTAACAATAATTGTTTAGGGGGTTCTGTACCACACCCCGCTCCATAAAAGTAAATCTTAGAGACCTCTTTTCTAGCTTGATAGAGTTCATAATTATTTATTATTCTTTCTTCTAGAATATATTGTGTTAATACTTGAGGATTCAAACCCAAAGTTTGAGTTTCAAATAATTTATTACCATTATCGTCTAATGCAATCCAATCTGTTTTGGTAGAACCACTATCAACAATAAGTTTCATAAAAAATTATATAGAATTTACGTGACAAGCAAGATCAATAAGCTTACTAGAATATCCCGCTTCATTATCATACCAAGTAACAATTTTAAAGAAAGAACTATTTAGTTCAATTCCAGCATTATAGTCTACTATAGATGTTCTAGTGTCTCCAATAAAGTCTTGAGAAACTACTAAATCTTCTGTATAACCTAAAACACCTTTTAACTCATTCTGTGAGGCTTCTTTTAAAGCTTGCATTACCTTATCGTAAGAAGTTTTTGACTCTAACTTAACAGTTAAATCAACTACAGAAACATTAGCAGTTGGCACTCTAAATGCCATTCCCGTAATTTTACCCGCTAAGCTTGGAATTACTTTAGTTACTGCTTTAGCTGCTCCAGTTGAAGCTGGCATTATATTTAACAGAGAACTTCTTCCTCCTCTAAAATCTTTTTTAGACGGGCCATCTACAGTAAACTGAGTTGCCGTAGTAGCATGTACCGTAGTCATAAGAGCTTCGGAAATAACAAATTTATCATTAAGAACTTTGGCTACAGGAGCCAGGCAATTAGTCGTACAAGAAGCATTTGATACAATTAAATCACTTGACTTTGCATCCTTATGATTAACACCAACAACAAACATTGGAGCATCTGAAGAAGGTGCAGAAATAACAACTTTCTTAGCTCCTCCATCAATATGTAATTGTGCTTTTTCAAGTGTTGTAAAAATTCCTGTACATTCAGCAACAACGTCGGTGTCAATAGAACCCCAACCAATTTGTTTTGGATCTCTTTCTGCTGTAATTTTAATAACATTTCCATTAACTATTAAATTACCGTTTTCCACCTCAATTAAAGCGTCACAAGTACCATGAACAGAATCATATTTAAGTAGGTAAGCGAGGTGTTCAACATCAAGCAAATCATTTATACCAACAACCTGAACATCATTTCTATTTAAAGATGAACGAAAAACCATTCTACCTATTCTTCCAAAACCATTAATTCCTAATTTAATTTTTGACATATTTTTACATATTTAAATTTAACAGATCAAACCTAAAAAAAATCTCGCAATACTAATTATTTAATTTGTGTTTTTTATGTGTTTTGAGAATTTCACAATATATAAGATTATAAATGAGATTATAACAATACTTAGGTGTTCATAATCTGAGAAACTTTAAGAAGCTCAGAATTAATTTTAGTTTTTCCTTTAATTGCAGCCTTTAAAGGAGTTAAATTAATTTTGCCATTATTTAGACCAATCATCACCCCCTTTTCTCCGTCCATTAAACACTCTACTGCCTTTACGCCCATTCTTGAAGCTAGAACTCTATCAAAGCATGAAGGACTTCCTCCTCTTTGCATATGACCCAGGACTGAAACTCTGATTTCATAATTAGGGAACTCCTTTTCAATACTTTTAGCTAATTCAAAAACATTTTCACCTGTTTTGTCTCCTTCAGCCACTACAATAATACTTGAAGTTTTTCCAGAGCTTTTACTTTTTTTGAGAGAAGAAATTAAAACATCAAGACCAATATTTTCTTCGGGGATTAAAATTTCCTGTGCCCCAATTGCAATTCCAGAATTTAATGCTATATGTCCTGCATCCCTACCCATCACTTCAACAAAAAACAATCGGTCATGTGAAATAGCAGTGTCTCTAATTTTATCTATTGCTTCCATTACTGTGTTCAAAGCAGTATCATAACCCAAAGTATGAGTAGTTCCAGATAAATCATTATCAATTGTTCCAGGAATTCCAACAACTGGAATGTTAAATTCATTTTGAAAAATCAATCCTCCGGTAAAAGAACCATCTCCACCAATAACAACTAAAGCATCAATGTTGTGTTTTTTAATATTTTCAAAGGCCTTAGTTCTCCCTTGTTTTTCTCTAAACTCATTTGATCTTGCTGAGTATAACATCGTTCCACCGCGATTAATAATTCCTCTTACACTTCTAGTTTTCAAAACCTTTATATCATCATTTATTAGTCCTTGAAAACCTCTTGAAACCCCATAACATTCAATTTTATAAAATGCACATGTACGAACAACTGCTCTTAAAGCAGTATTCATTCCTGGAGAATCTCCACCGGATGTTAATACAGCTATTTTTTTTAATTCCATTTTTCTAAATATATAATTGTAAAATTACGAACTAATTTTTAAAACAAAAGTTTGATGTTGCTTATTTAGAGTTTGATGATTTTAAATCAGAGTCCTTTTTAAAAATTTTTCTAAAACTATCAAAGTCTAATTCATAGGATATCCCTAATCCTTGTGTATAGCCAATGTCATTAGCAAAATATTGATATTCATTTTCTTTATTAAAAAACCTAGCTTTTAAGTTTCCTTTATCATTTAAAAGGAATTCAATTTGAACATCTCCAATTATTACATTTTCTTCGACTCCACCAACTGGAACACCAACTTTACCATTTATCAAAATCTTATCACTAATTTCTGTTTTTAAAGTCAGACCTAACCTATCTCTATTAAGTAAAGAAGATGCTGCATTTTTATCTCCTTTTAAATAATTAATTCCAATATTCATTTTATCATCTGGATTTGTAAAAATATCGTCAATTATCCCAGAAGCTTTTTGAAATAAATTATTTGTAATTGCTTGTGAAGAAACTGAGGACAAGGAAACTTCATCTATAAAAGTCCCTTGGTAAAGTAAAGAAATAGCTTGTTTTTGTTTTTTTTCATTATCAACTAAATAATACTCAATTTCTGATTTAATTGGTCCACTTGTATTTGGAAAATTAATTTCAAAACTCGGCGTATTCATTTCAATGAAATTTCCAGAAAGAAAAACATTAACATTAGTTGGAATTTTTCTGTTAAAATTAGTATTCTGAATTAATATTGCAGGATTTGCACCACCTGGAACTTGGTAATTAGCATCTATATTAATTTCAGCTAAATAAGGATCTCCATTCCAAACTAAAGTTGATCCTTTAATAATGTCGAATTCTCTATTTACAATCCCTAATGATTTATAGAAATATGATCCGTTTTCAACTGAAAAACCTCCGAAAATATTAAAATCTCCCAATGTATTAATTTGAAAATTAAGTTTTCCATTTCCAACTACTTCAATCTTAGAATTTGAATCAGAATCTAAAAGCACTTCTAAATTAGCATTAGAATTGAAATCTATATCAAGATCTACTTTTAATCCATTTTCATCACTGATTAAAGCTTTTGATTCCTTTAAATCTTGAGATTCAATAAAATTAAGATAGTTCAAATCACCAGTATTTTTTGACTTTTTGATAGGGATTGTCAAACTTGTATTTTTGTTAGTAGAACCTTTAATATTAATTGAAAGAGCATCTCCAGGGCCTTTAATAATAGCTTCCCCATTAAGCATTCCCGTTCCATAATATGCAAGACTAGGACTCGGTAATGTATTTAAAATCATTAAATTATCAGAATTTATTTTTAAGTCTAAACCCCAATCTTTAAACTTTTTATGAGAAATTTTACCAATTAAAACTCCCTCTGAGTTAGATTTTTGATTGAACAAAGTAAAATTATCTATAAAAAAAGATTGACCCTCTAAAACAAATGATGGATTGTTTTTTAAATCATATTGAATGTTTAAATATGGAATCTTAAAGTTTACATTTTTAGTTTTTATTAAACCTGAAAATATAGGTGAATTAGATGTGCCTGAAATCAAAACACTTGAATTAAACAAGCCTTGAAAATCTGAAATAACATTTTTACCTAACTTAGAAAATGGACTAATATCAAAGTTTTCTAATTTTAAAATCATTTCTATTGGAATAAATTCTTCTTCAATGTTGAACTTACCGTCTAAACTTAAGTTTTGAAAAGAATTTTTAAGAATTTCAAAGGAAAGATTAAAACTTTTTAAATCTTTTGAAGCTTTTATATCTAAATTAGCTGTACCCAAGTCCTGGTTATTTACTTTTAAATCATTTATTGTTAGCTCTGACTTGCCTTTATAAACATTATTTTCTTTGTTTAAATTTAATACTCCGTTAATATTTCCATTAAAAAAAAGATCATCTTCAACAGATGTAAAATTCTCTAAACTAACTTCATTAAAAGAAAAAAAGTAATCAGACCTATTTAAGTTTTCAACTATATTAAATTTTATGACTTGATTAGCATTTATAAAGTTCGCATTCATTAATTCTAAATCTTTTACTGTTCTATCAAAAACAAGTTTAGGTATATTAAAATTATTATTTTTATCCAAAGACCAATCTTGATTATTTATAGTTAAATCTAATTCAGTGAATCCTATAGTTGATTTGTTTTGTTCATCTATAGTATGATGAAATTTTAAATTATTGATGTCCTCTGCTAATGAATTGTATGTTGAAGCAATAAAAAGAGTGTCATTGATGAAATTTGAATTTAAATTGAAGGACTTTCCATTTATAAGTTTAGATTTTAAATCACTTATATTAATATATCCCTCTTTATTATTAACACTTAACTCTATGTTTTCTAATAAAATATCGTTGTATTCAATTTTAGAAGACTCTAAACTTAACTCATAGGATCCATCCTCTTCAAATAATCCTTTTATAAAAGTATTTTCATCAACTAAAAGGCTACTATTAAAAAGGTTGAATAGTTTTGGTTTTAAATTTAAACTAAAAGATATGTTTTGAGTTTTAGTTGACTTATTTGGCTTAAAGTTTGAATAATGTTTTCCAAAACTATTTAACAACGAAGATTTTAAATTATAAAAATCATATTCTCCAATTAAAATTCCATTTATAATATCTTCAGAGGAAATATTAATAATTCTTTTACCCTCATTATTCCTTAATTGAGCATAAAAATTATCAAAATCAACATTCTTTTCTTTATCTAAATATTTTCCGTTTTTAATGGTTAAATCACCAATTAAATCCTTCATATTGCTTCCTCTAAGTTTTACGATTATCTCACCACTTAAAGTTGCACTTTGATCAAAACCTAAATTAAACAGATCAGCTTTATTAATTATTGTATTAAAATCAAAGTCAATTAAATCTTTACTAAAATCAACTAAACCATTAAAAACTAGATTAAGGTTATTGTCATTTGAAACTAAATTACCATCAAAAACCTGATCTTTAACTTGTCCAAATATTTGAATATTTTCAAAAACATTAGATTCATATGAAAAGTTGTTTATTTTTCCAATCACAGAGGAGTTTAAGTATTTAGTGGTAAAACCTCTTCCTGTGATTTCTAATTCAAAATCAGATCTACCTAACCCATCAATATTTATAAAATTTGATAAATTAAAATCAAACCCTTTGATAGATCCTTCATAAACCGCATTATCAATTTTTGATAACTCTGATATTTTTAATGATGATTTAATAGAGCCTTGGTTTACATTTAAATCAAAGTCAGATTCAACTTGATTAGAATTAATTTTAGCTAATCCTTCTAAACTAAATCTTCCTAAACTTTTTAAAGATGAAGGAATTATAGTTCCAAATATTTGCGGAAAAATCAAATCAACTATTTCAGATGAAGTATCTATTTTCTTGATATCTACATTTAGACTATAATCTTTATTGTTACTAAATAAATTTATAATAGAAGAGTTGAAATTTATTTTATTCTTGTCATTGTAAAAAAGAATGTTGTTTAAATAAAACTCATTTAAGGTTCCTTTTAAATCTCCACTTAATGTCCATCTGGAAACGTATGCATTACTTATTTTATCATAAAACGAGTTAAAATCTGACGAAATGATATTTGAATTTTTAAAATTAAACTCAAACAATAAAGAATCTGAGATTTCTTTAAAATTCATCTCCATTATTTTGGAAAAATCAAATTCTAAGTCAACATTTAGATTTGAACCGCCTAACTCTATTTCAGAATCCTTAAATAAAATCTTTTTATTTGAATAGCTAAAAAAAGATGATAAATTATTTAAATCTAATTCATAATTGTTTTTCAAATTCAATTGCTCGATTTCAAATTTTAAATCATTATCAATAAACTGAAAATCTTTAAATAAAAAATTTAAATCAGAAACGACAATCAGCTTATTACTTTTATTAAAGTCTTTGAATTTTATAATTGCATTACTTGATTTTATTGTGTTAATCAAATAATTTAAATCAGATTTCTTAAGATTATCTTTATTTTCATTGCTTATTTTATTAATAAAGATTTCTAGGTTTGTAAGATCATCGTTTAAATATTTATATATATTTAAATTTACACCTTCTAAAGAAAGAGAGCTAAAATTAAAATCTGCAGAGAGCATCTTACCTAAACTAGTTGGACTTAAATAAAAACTATTAAAATATATTAAAGTGTCATTTTTATGATCTCTAATAAGAAAGTCATTTAAATCTATTTTACCTGAATAGTCTAATTCAGCTCTACTAATTTCTAATTCTGTTCCATATTGTTTATTAATACTGTTTGCAATTTTTTGAGCAAAAAATGTTTGAACAATTGATGTGGAACTGAAAGAAATAACTATAACTACAAATGCAATTATTGAAAAAATTAATATTCTATATTTTTTTAAAATATATTTGATATTTATATGTATTATCTTTGTTAATAAACAAAAATTGTGCCTACTTATATTTTAGGAATAGAATCTTCTTGTGATGATACTTCAGCATCAGTCTTATGTGATGGAAAAATACTATCAAACCTTGTTGCTAACCAAGAAATTCACAAATCCTATGGAGGAGTGGTTCCTGAACTCGCATCAAGAGCTCATCAGCAAAATATTATTCCAGTTGTAAACCAGGCAATTTCAAAAGCAAATATCGACAAAAATCAGTTAAATGCCATAGCATACACTAGAGGGCCTGGATTATTAGGTTCGCTTCTCGTTGGATCCTCATTTTCAAAATCACTTTCAATAGGATTAGATATTCCATTAATTGAAGTTAACCACATGCAGGCTCATTTATTAGCGCATTTTATAGATGATTGTGGTCCTAAACCATCATTTCCTTTTGTAGGTGTAACAATTTCTGGTGGACATACTCAAATAGTTGTTGTTAAAGATTATTTTGATATAGAACTAATTGGTGAAACTTTAGACGATGCTATAGGTGAAACTTTCGATAAGTGTGGAAAAATGATGGGATTAAGCTACCCAGCAGGTGCAATCATTGACAAGTACTCTAAGCTTGGAGATCCTCAAAAATATAAATTTACAAAACCCAAAGTTGGTGGTTTAAACTATAGCTTTAGTGGCTTAAAAACTGCCTTTTTAAGGTTTATTGAAAAAGAAACTAAAATAAATAAAGATTTTCTTCAACAAGAAATTAACAACCTTTGCGCTTCTCTTCAATATACAATTGTAGAAATATTATATGAAAAAGTTATTTTATCTCTAAAACAAACTAATATTTCTAGTGTGGTTTTTGGTGGTGGTGTTTCGTGTAATAGTGGTATTATAACTAAATTTAAAAAAAATGAGTCCTTAGAAGACTATGTGTCTTATTTTCCGAAATTTGAATACACCACTGATAATGCTGCGATGATTGCTATGGTTGGTTATCTCAAATATAATAACAAGGATTTTTCATCAATTGAAAAAGGAGCTAAAGCTAGATATCTATATTAATATGCAATTATTTTTTTTACCAAACTTATCTAAAAATGATAAAGTCGCTGAGTTCGATAAAGAAGAAAGTAAACATCTATATAAAGTCTTAAGAAAAGAAGTTGGAGATAAATTAAATATTACTAATGGATTAAATTACTTTTTTGAAGCTTCTATAAATTCAATTTCAAAAAATCATTGTAAAGTTGACATAAACACAGCAACTAAAAACTCTAATCTTCCATATGGCTTACATATTGCCATATCTCCACTTAAATCAATGGAAAGATTCGAATGGTTTTTAGAAAAATCTAGCGAAATTGGGATTTCAGAAATAACCCCAATAATTTGCGATAGAACAGAAAAAAAATATATAAACGAAAAAAGATTAAAAAAAGTCCTTGTATCAGCAATGAAACAATCTTTAAAATCTCATCTACCCATATTAAATCCTATTATTTCTATAAAAAAATTCTTAGATATTGAGTTTACTGAAGATTTATTCATTGCTCATTGTGAAGAATTAAAAAAAGTAACGCTCCTGAATTCAATAAAACCAAAATCATCAAATTTAATTTTAATTGGACCAGAAGGAGACTTTAGCGAGAATGAAATTAAACTAGCGAGTAGTAAAGGATTTAAAAATGTTAGTCTAGGAGATACTAGGTTAAGATCTGAAACTGCAGGTATTATAGCATGTCATACGGTTTCAATTGCTAATATGTAATATATTTGTATATGACAAAAAATGTAATAGCTAATGGAATATTAAAATCTATACTAATAATTACTAGTATTTTAATTGGGTTATACCTTCTTAATGAAATTAAAATTCTTATATCATATATCATTATTGCTGCAATAGTTTCTTTAATTGGAAGACCTATTGTTAAGTTTTTAATAAACAAATTAAAATTCAAAAATTCTTCAGCATCTATACTAACAATGGTTCTGTTAGTAGGTCTTATTGTAGGGGTTATATCGCTTTTCATACCATTAATAATAGAACAAGGAAAAAACCTATCTCTTTTGGATGTGGATTCTTTTCAAGAAAATATAAAATATTTATATTTTGAAATGTCAAATTATCTTATTCAATTCAATATTAATTTAGATAAAACTATTTTCAATTTAGATTGGCTTAATAATATTGATTTTACTTTTATAACAGAAATCCTAAATTCTGTTGGAAAAACTCTAGGAAATTTAACAATAGGAATACTTTCAGTGATGTTTATCTCTTTCTTTTTCCTAAAAGACTCACAAATGCTTCAAAAGATTCTATTTATTTTAATCCCTGAAAAATCAAGTGAAAGGATTAAAAAATCTTATGATAAAATTAAATTATTACTTTCTAGATATTTTGCAGGATTAATATTACAAATATTCATATTATTTGTCTTTTACACTATAATTTTATTAATAATAGGAACACCTAATGCTGTAGTTATAGCTTTCTTATGCTCATTGTTAAACTTAATTCCGTTTATTGGGCCATTTATTGGTGGAATATTAATGGTTTTACTTACTATGTCTAGTCATATAAGTCAAGACTTTAGTAGTGTAATACTTCCTAAAGCAACTTATGTAGCCATAGGCTTTACTTTTGGTCAGTTAATAGACAACTTTCTAAGTCAACCTTTTATCTTCTCAAACAGGGTTAAATCACATCCGTTAGAAATTTTCTTAGTAATAATTACTGCAGGATTATTGTTAGGACCTGTTGGTATGATTGCTGCAATTCCAACTTATACAGCTCTTAAAGTTATTGCAAAAGAGTTTCTTTCAGAAAACAGAATTATAAAGGAATTAACAAAGAATTTATAATTTTTATTTTAAACCTTGTTGAATTGAGTTGGAAAAGTTAAATTTGCACGCTCATTTAATTTAAATGTGTAATGGAGAGGTGCCAGAGTGGTAATGGAGCAGTTTGCTAAACTGTCGACGGGTAACTGTCGCCAGGGTTCGAGTCCCTGTCTCTCCGCTTAGTAAAACCCTAACTACTTTATAAACAAGTGATTAGGGTTTTTCTTTTTAAAACTTGTACGATTATTGTACGGCCAGTACTACTAAAAACCCAAAATATCTCAATAGTAATTTTTAATTGGTACTACCCTACTCAAATAAGATCGGTTTTCTTTTGATGGGAGGTGTTTGTATAATGATGTATAATAGTGAGGTTCTAAATATTTAATTATTTAAACTTTATTTCTAAAAAAGATAGCCAATCTTCAATATCTATAAGTTCATCAAACTTTGATAGTAAATTCATGTTTGGTTTTTTTTCAACAAAACATTCTTTTTTAGCTACATAAAACAAAAAATTAGAAAAGATAGATATGCCATTAATTTAAGATACTTTTTGAATTGATTTATGAATTTTTTCCAAGTGAATAAGAAGTTAACCTTAAAGTTTATTCAACTTCATTTGGACCACCACCTTAGGTTGTACAAACTAAAGCCCTAATAAATATCCTATTGAAACCGATACGAATCCGTTGTTTTCAAGCCCTTCTTCTCCAGGCAGTGCGTTGGGTATTGAAAAAGTATATTCAATTTCAATGTCCCAGCTTCTAAAATCCAGTTCCAGTGGAATGCTTAGTTCTGTATTAAGCATTTGAAAGCGGTCTTTATCAACAAGTTCGAAGAGTTTGCTGCTTACTAATTCTGTAATTGCTTGAGCGCCCCAAAAGAGTCCTAAACGTGGCTGAATTGAAATATCCAACGATTTACTTTCCAAAAGGTCTACAGAAACATAGGTGTTATTTGAAACAAATATTGAACTTCTCCCCCCAAACAAATATCCAGCGGTTAGTGAATTTCTAAACCATTTTTTACGATAACTTATACTAGCTGTAAGGCGATGGTTGTTTAAGTCGGCTACATCCTGTGTAAAAGAGGAATACGAGTAAATTCCTGTAGCTAGAAAGGATTTTTTCTTATCAACATAATTGGAATATCCGGCACTAAATCTTACAAAATCCCAATTTGGGCTAACACCGCTGAAATAGCCCGAACTAATGTTGAAAAAGAAATTGTTAGCATCAATATAGCTAATAGATGGAAAAAAACTGTATTGCTCAACACCAAAATCACGCCCCGAAAAAAGGGTTTTGTCGTTGTACATGAAACTGGCATACAAGTAGTCTTGTTTTTTTATTTCATCAACAAAATGCATGATATCAAGACTGTCAACAGCAAATAATTCATCTAAGATTATATCTGCCTCGTTCTTTTCGGTTTCTTGAGCTGCAGCCAATAAAGCAACAAATAAAAAGAAAAATGTATTTTTTCGCATATCCTAAAAGTAAAAAAGGGGTCAAGTGACCCCCTTAAGATTTATCCATTTTTCTTTTTGTGTTCCCAGTTCTGTTTTATTTCTTTTAGTTGGTCTTTACTATATTTCATTTTTTTAATACGCTCTTTCATACGCTGTTTGCGTTGTTTAAGGTCTTGCTTTTGCTCTTTTGTAATGGATGCAAGAAAAATATCTTTCATCGTTTTGATTTCGTCTCTGTTTGCAGCAAGAAGTTCTTTTTGGGCATCTGTAAAAGTGGCACGTAACGCTTCTTGACTCTCTTTTTTAACGAGTTCTTTGTTTTTCAAAATGGCGAGTTGCTCATCAGATAGACTGGCTTTGAATTCCTCGCGATTTTGTATTACAGCCTTTTTTTGTGCCTTAAGTATTTCTTGTTGCTCAGGGGTGTAAATATTCTGTTTTCCTTTTGCTTCATCTTGAGCAAAACTTGCGTGTCCAAACATAAGGACAGCTACTAGTGTGGTAATTTTGATGGTTTTCATATTATTCAATTTTTATGTTTGACTTTTAGACCTGTGTTTTGACAAAAAGTTTTCTTAGATGTCGTTTAAAACAAAATTTTCATCGAACCATTGTTCAAATTCTTCTTCGCTTACTTCTAAAGATTCGATAGTGAGTTTCTCAAACGAATCGTTGGAATATTGTGTGTTATTATATGTAAACACCCCAATAATAACTATAGCAATCATCCCCAAACCCATAACAAATCGTTTAATGGGTGCGTTGGATTTTCTAACCGGTTTTTGAGTTTCTAAAAATCTAAGCATCTCTTTTTTGGACTGGTCAAAATAGCCCTCGGGGGTATGATAGCCCAATTGTTCGTTATGTAGCGGTTCCTTTTTCATACGTTTGCAGTTACAAATAATGTTATTTTTTCTTTAGCCGCATAAAATGCGGTTTTGATGGAATTAACGTTCCAAGAAGTGATTTCAGAAATTTCTTCAAACGTCAGTTCATCGTAGTATTTCATCTGAAAAACCTGTTGTTGTTTTTCTGAGAGTTTCGCCAAAGACTCATGTAGGGCATGGCTTACAGAGTCAAAATCAAAATACGGGTCAGCGGTGAGATGTGCAAAATATGCATTTGTATCGTCATTGCTGTCGTTGTAGTGTAGCTTTTGCTGTTGTTGTAAAAACCGCATCGACTCGTTATACGCAATCCGATAGCACCAGGTTTTTACACTACTCTTAAACCCAAAATTGGGCAACCCTTTAAAAATCCGCACATAAGTATTTTGCAGGGTATCGTTGGCATGTTCGTGGTGCTTGACCAGTTTCCGAATATGCCAATACAACAACTCGTGGTAGCTTTCTACAACGGCGGAAACGGCCCTTGTAAATTGCTTGTTTTTAAGTTGCTGTACGATGTGCGCTTCGCTGTCCAATGCATTAAATTTGTTTTTTAGACCCTTGAAAGGTAAAAAAGTTTGGGGCAACATAAAAAAAATAAAAGCTGATTACAATAAAATTTCAATTAAAGCTGCGGAATCACACCTAATGATAGCTGAAGCTGCTATAAAAGGTATTGGATCTGACGCTAATGTTCATTATCAAAAAGGTATTGAACACTCAATGAGAATGTGGGGTGTTGATGGGGCAGATATAAGTACATTCCTATAGAACACATATCGTTAAGAAAACATGGTTCATTATGAATTTATTTTTGAATATTTATTAAACCAATTGATTGAAATTGTAAAAATCAGTAAGATTATTTAATAATCGTATTTATTTTTCCATCGTCTTTTTAAAAACTCACGTTGTGAATTTTCACGCGTATTATTCGCCGGATCATAAAGTTTAAAGCCTTTTAAATCATCTGGCATAAATTCTTGATTTGCAAAATTATTGTCGTAATTGTGTGCATATTTATAATTATCACCATAGCCTAATTCCTTCATAAGTTTAGTTGGGGCATTTCTAATTTCTAAAGGAATTGATAAACTTCCAGTTTCTTTAACAAGATTTTGAGCCTTATTTATAGCCATATAAGAAGCGTTACTTTTACTCGAACAAGCCAAGTAAGTAGCACATTGACTTAGGATGATTCTTGATTCTGGGAAGCCAATAGTTGTAACAGCTTGAAAGGTATTGTTAGCAATAACTAAGGCTGTAGGATTTGCATTTCCAATATCTTCACTAGCTAAAATAATCAAACGTCTAGCAATAAACTTGACATCTTCCCCTGCTTCAACCATTCGAGCAAGCCAGTATACTGCCGCATTGGGGTCACTTCCTCTAATAGACTTTATAAAAGCAGAAATAATATCATAATGCTGATCACCAGATTTATCATAATGCATGGTATCGTTTTGAACCATATTTAGCACTATTTCATCATCAATAATAATATTATCAGAATCATGTGCGTTTATAATTAATTCAAAAATATTAAGTAGCTTTCTAGCATCACCACCAGAAAGTCTTAAAAGAGCTTTGGTTTGTTTTAATTTAATTGATTTTGAACTAAGAAATTCATCTTGAGAAATCGCTCGCTTTAATAAAGTTTCTAAATCCTGTTTTGAAAAGGAGTTTAAAACATAAACTTGACATCTTGATAATAAAGCCGATATAACCTCAAAACTTGGGTTTTCAGTTGTAGCTCCAATAAGAGTAACCCAGCCTTTTTCAACAGCTTGAAGTAAAGAGTCTTGTTGAGACTTACTAAAACGATGGATTTCGTCAATAAATAGAATAGGGTTTTTAGCAGTGAATAGTCCCCCACTCTGTTTGGCTTTATTAATTACATCACGAATATCTTTGACTCCTGAATTAATTGCACTTAGAGAATAAAATGGTCTGCCAGACTCATTTGCTATAATGTTTGCTAAGGTTGTTTTTCCAGTACCTGGTGGTCCCCAAAAAATAATTGAAGGAATAAGACCTTGTTTAATATGCTGAGTTAAAACCCCCTTATCTCCAACCAAATGGGATTGACTTAAATAATCATCAAGTTTTTTTGGTCTTAACCTTTCTGCCAATGGTTGGTTCATGAGCTTTAAATAACGACTTTAGGATGAAATCATTTTCTTTTAAATACTAAACTATTTTCAAAGAAATTTACTTTAAAACAACTCATTTGAAACAGGATAACTTTTAGAAATATCATAAGTTAGGTCTGTCAACTTATTTTTATCAACTTTAATAAAACAAATAAGAACAAGTACTATTATAAACCCTATAAAAACCTATTTTTTTATAAGCTATTCTTTCCTTTTCCATACTTCTGTCGATCCTGATTCATCTTGCTCTTCAGCTGGCATCTTTACACTAAAATTATTATCGTTATTACTTAGCTCTAAGTGATAATCTACTCCGTCTACTTTATATTGATAATTGGGTGCATCTGCGTTATACAGCCAAGTCCCATCTTGTGAATAAGGACCTTCCATAGCACTGCCATTGTCATAACAATCGTAAGCTACCATAGTATAAGTTCCATAGTTTTCTCCAGATTTAATAGTAAGAACATTTGGATATCCTTCATTTATACAAGGTCTACCATCTTCTTTTTCAGGCTCATCCCATTTGTGGCTAATCATCTCCCAAGTACCAATCATTGGACTTCCTGGCCAAGTTCCCCAAACCGGCTTATCATCATTATTTGCCCCAGAATTTCTTGCAAAATTTACAGGTTCAGTGGATAGACTGGTAACACACCATTTTGACATATCTTGATCATAAGTGGTCGCACCGTCAAACATTTTGTTCATGTTTTTTACATTATTAGTTTCCCAATTACTAATATCTTTATTAAAAGATGTTGCTCCTTCAAACATTCCTTCCATTGTAGTTACACTCCCTACATCCCAGCTGGAAATATTTGTGTTAAAAGTAGGATTACCTTTAAATAACTCTTTCATATCTGTCACAAGTGTTGTAACTGCTGTAGATAGATTTTTACCAGAACTAATCCATTGGTTTAGCATAGTATTGTCAACAACAGTAAAGGTTACTCCCAAAAAATCATGAGTAGTTCCAGCAACAACACCAGGTTTTGCTTTAAATGTTTTTACATTACCATCTCCATCTCGCTCTATTACTATTGGAGCCAATGATTTAAAAATAGCTATTACCGTTGCATCAGAGTTTAAAGTAAGACTTGTAGGATTGTCTGTTCCCGACACAACACCCGACCACTTTTTAAATTCCCAACCAGAAGCAGCAGTAGCGGCTAAGCTCAAAACACTTCCTTTACTATAATCACCTGCAACTGGCAAAACTGTTCCTTGACCGTCTTTAACAATAGTCAAAGCGTATTGATTTTTTTTAAATATAGCTACAACACTTTTAGCTTTATCAATAGTAATATTATTAGGGTTTTCTATTCCTAATAAATCTCCTTTCCATTGTACAAAAATCCATCCAGCTGAAGGTTTGGCCTCTAACTCTATAACTGAACTGCTATTGTATTTTGTAGTTATTCCTTCTTTAATTACTTTTTCAGTTACTGTACCCTGACCCTCAACTGTAACTGTTAATTCGTATTGAACCTTAGTAAAGTTTGCAACTACTGTTTTATCAGAGTCCATAACAATAGTAGTTTCAGCAGTACCTTCAGCTCCAGTCCACTGGTCAAAAACATAATTCTCAGCTGGAACAGCTATTAACTTAGCTGTGTCATCAATATTATACTGTCTTGATAAGGGGATTACCGTTCCAGAATCAGCAGGACTAACTGAAGTGGTCAACATAAACAAAACGGTATCTTTTTCACAAGATGAAATTAAAAATAAGGACACAAATAGTATAACTAGTTTTTTCATGAGAGTAAAAATAATTTATTCATTACAAAGATCAGTGGTTTTAAACCCTAAGTTATTAAATTCTTTATGAATAGTTTTGAGTAGAGAATATTCATTAAATGAGTCCTGGCCAATTTCCCATATCATAACCCCACCTAGTTCATTACTCGCTAACTTTACTTTAGATCGAATGGTTGGTCTTCCATTATAATACTTAGAGCCCACGTTATCTATATCTGCATTAGAGCTTTTTATATTGACCACGTCAGAAAAGGTAAATGAAGATACACTAGTTATGTCGCTAAAATCATAGCCATAGAAAGGAACTCCTAAAACAAGCTTGTCAGGTGAAACTCCAACTGAGTTTTTCCAAAAATCAATTGATTGACTTGCATGGTCATAAGAACTGTGTTGACCTGCAGAACTAGGATTCCAAGGCCCAGTATAATCATAAGCCATAATATTTATAAAGTCAAATGTTTGTAAAGCTTCGTCTGTAATATTATCAAATTTAGTTTCTCCAGGTAAAGCGGCTGTCATTCCTTTTCCTTTACTTGTTAAGGTACTTTTTAATTCTATAACAAAATCACTATAACCTTGAGTAACAGCTTCCCATTCCAAATCGACGTCAACTCCATCAAGATTATTATCGGATACAAAGGAATTAATCTTATTTACAAGTATTGATCTATCTTCAGGTGTAGCAAGAAATTTTTTCCATCTTTCTAATGCAGGAGATCTAATACCCCCACCAGCCAAAGAAATATAGATTTTAATATCATTGTTTTTAGATCTGGCTGTAGACGTTATGTTTTCAAGGGTAATTCCAGACGAGTTATCAGGAAGCAGCATAGTGCCATCAGCTTCAGGATTAGCAAATGCTATATTTAAATGAGTGAGTTTACAATATTCAATTTTGTCATTTTGTGAAAAACGATACGTTGGCAAATAACCTACTATTTTAGCAGTTGACTTGTTAGGATTAACCTCAACTTCAGCTACAATAGTATCTTTTGAACAAGACACAAGAAATATCAGTATAATTAAAAGTAGTTTTTTATTCATTTTTATTTAAATGTTTTAAATAAGCAACTATTGGGTGGTGATCTGATCCCCAATTATTAGCTTTGGTTTTTAAATATACATGCTTAGAATTGATTAAGATTAAATTTCTAAAAAATATATAGTCAATTCTTTTTTCAGACTTAATGTTATTAAACCCATTATAGGTTCCATAAAATTCATTACTTTTTAATATATCTTTTTTAGAATCTATAAATTCATTTTGAAGTTTTATTATCGACTTATTTTCATCTCCCAAATTAAGATCTCCCGTTAAAAGTACTGGAAAATTCAATTCATTAAGCTCATTTATTTTGTCAATAATTAATTCAACTGATTTTTCTCTAGCTAAAACACCAATATGATCAAAATGTGTATTAAATACCCATATTTTTTTATTAGAATTTCTATTTTCAAAAAGTCCATAAGTACAAATTCTTTCCATTGAAGCATCCCACCCTACGGAAATTTTATTTGGTGTTTCGGATAACCAAAAGGTGTTTGACTTTAAAACTTTATATTTATTTTTATTAAATAAAATCGGGCTATACTCTCCTTTATTTTTTCCATCGTCTCTACCTACTCCTACATAATCATAGTCTGTTAAAGAACCCATCAAGTCTGTTAGTTGAGAATTTAAAACCTCTTGCATCCCAACAAAATCTGCCGCTTCATTAGAAATAAATTCCGTAACAGTTGATTTTCTGTTATCCCAAATATTTACCCCATCATCAGGATTATTATATCGGATGTTATAAGAAATAACTTTAACATCATGTGGGTTATGTAATAAAAAAAATAGAAATATATATAGTATATTATTCATAGTTTAAATTTAATATATTTATCGAGTATGAAAAGATATTTATTTGTAATTATTTTTAGTTTTTTATTTATTAACTGTGATTTTAAAAAAGAAATCAATATTGATTCAAGTAACAATACTGCTGATTCTGATTTCACTTTTAGCACATGGACTGGAGCAGCAAATAATTTTAATAAAAAAACTTGGCAAAAAAAAATAAGCTATTATGACTCTTTAGGAATCAGTGAAATTTTAGTTAGTGGATCTGCTGAAGTTTTAAAAAAAATAATCCCAATAGCTGATAAAAAAAATATAAAAGTTCATGGTTGGATGTGGACTTTAAATCGCCCTGGAGATACAATTGCTAACAAAAACCCAGACTGGTATGCTGTTAATAGAAACGGGGACAACTCTTTGGATTATAGAGCTTATGTAGATTATTACCAATGGCTAAGCCCATTTCATCCAGAGGCTAGAAATCACATTATAAATAATGCCAAAAAATTAATGGAAGTTAAGGGATTAGCTTCTGTACATTTAGATTATGTAAGGTTTCCCGATGTTATTTTAGGAGCTGACTTACAACCAAAATATAATATTGTTCAAAAAACTGAAATGCCTGAGTATGACTATGGCTACCACCCTTTAGCTAGAGAAGAGTTTAAAAGAATTTTCAATAAAGATCCACAAGATTTTGAAAATCCAGAACTATCAACTGAATGGAGGCAGTTTAGACTAAATGCTATTACTACTCTTGTAAATGAAATTATTGCAATCGCCCATTCTAAAGATAAAAAAGTTACAGCAGCTGTATTCCCTTTCCCCGAAATGTCAAGACAAATGGTAAGACAAGCATGGAATGATTGGAATTTAGATCTAGCCTACCCTATGTTATATCAAAATTTTTATAGAGAAAATATTAATTGGATAGGTTTTGCAACAAAACAAGGTGTAAATGATGTAGATTTTCCTATAATTTCAGGACTTAATTCGGGGGCACTAAGAGATCCTAAAGATTTAAAAAAAGCTATTTTAATTTCTAGAAAGAACGGAGCAAAAGGAATTTCTATATTTACCGCTGACGGATTAACAAAAGAGCAACAAGCTGTCTTCGTTGAATTGTCAAATAGTATAAAGAGTGAATTAAAACAATAATTCATTTTTAAAAATTTCAAATGAATCTACACTCAATAGCTCTAGAAAATGACAAAAAAGATTCTTTATCAATTTTTAAAGTACGATTTTTTAATAATGAAAATGAAATCTATTTAGATGGTAATTCTCTTGGAAAGTTACCATTAGAAACGTTAAACGACTTAAATAATACGATTAAAAATCAGTGGGGAAAAAAGTTAATAAGAAGCTGGAATGAACATTGGCTAGAATTAAATAATCGAGTTAATTTAAAAATGTCCAAACTAATTAACGCAGATCCAAATGAGGTTTTAGTAGGGGAATCTACTTCTGTTAATTTATATAAACTACTGTATGGTTTAATTAACTCAAATAAATACGATAAAAATCTATTAACTGATTCATTAAACTTCCCCTCTGACCTTTATATAATGGAAGGTTTAAAAGAATTTACTATATCAAAAAAGATTCAAATAGTAAAATATGTCTCTGATTTAGAATCAGACATAAATCTATTGAAAGAATCTATTAAACACAGTCCAGGTATTATCTGCTTAAGCCTGGTTAGTTACAAGAGCTCTTGGCTTTACCCTATGTTAGAATTAAATGAGTTTGCTGAAAAAAATAAAAGCATAATTGTTTGGGACTGTAGTCATGCTATAGGTGTGGTGGATATAGACGTAAAAAAAACAAAAACAAAAATCGCTTTAGGATGCACCTATAAATTTTTAAACGGAGGTCCGGGGTCTCCTTCTTTTATTTATATAAATAATAAAATAATTGGTGATATTTCTAATCCAATTCAAGGTTGGTTTGGACATGAAAAACCTTTTGATTTTTCAGAAAATTATAAACCTTACAACGGAATTAAAAAATTTGAAGCTGGAACCCCATCTGTAATATCACTTTCAGCTATTGAAAAAGGAATTGATATAACTCTAGAAGCTGGTATAAAAAACATTAGATCAAAGAGTAAAAATCTTGGAGATTTTTTGATAAATCTTATTAAAACTGAATTAGAAATTTTGAATTTTGAAATTACTTCTCCTTTGGTTTCTGAAAATAGAGGATCACATATCTCAATTAAACATAAAGAAGCTTGGAGAATATGCAAGCTATTAATAAAAGGAAAAATAAACAGAAAATCCATCATTCCAGATTTCAGACCTAACAACACAATAAGACTTGGTTTTGCACCTCTCTATGTTAGCTACATGGATTTATTTGAAAGTATTGAAAGAATTAAAGAAATTATAAATAACAAAGAGTTTCTATTAATAGATAATTCTAAGGAGGCTGTAACATAAAACAGGGTCTAATTAAAAGTTAACTCACACTATTATAAAATTTCGTATATTAGGTTCACTAACTATAGTGGTTAGATTTATACAACTTGTTTAAGTTGTTTGGGAAATAATTAAAACTAATAATTATGAGTAAACACACGAACAAAGTCCACGGTAAATTAAATTTCTTAATCGCGGCGGTTGTATTGGTAATAGGTGCAGTAGCATTCTTGCTGGTACAATCAGAAACTTTCGACTTTAATCCTTCAGATTTAACAAGCTCAGGGAATAAAGCAATTAAAGGCGTTAAAAAAGCCGAAAAGTACGACAACAGAAAAGATGTCGTAGTTACTCTTGAAGGAGAGGAAATCCAAGATTTCCTTAATAATCAAGATTTTACAAAGATGATCGCAGATCCAGTATTTGCAAAAATTGCAAGTGATCCTGCAACTCTTCAAATGTTAGCTTCTCCTGAATTAGCACAATTTGCTGCTATGCCTGGAGCTTTTGAATTTTTAGCTTCTACTGAATTTTCAAAATTTGCTGAAATATCTGGAGCTATGGAAATGTTAGCTTCACCTGAATTAGCACAATTTGCCGCTATGCCTGGAGCTTTTGAAAAGCTAGGTACTTCTTCACTTTCAAAATTTGCTAAAATGACAAGAGGCTTAGAAATGTTAGCATCTCCTGAATTAGCAAAATTTGCTAAAATGCCCCGAGCTATGGATATGTTAGCCACTCCTTCATTAGCTAAATTTGCTAAAATGTCTGGAGGAATTGCTAAATTAAGCTCTCCTCAGTTAGCACAATTTGCTGCAATGCCTGGAGCTTTTGAATTTTTAGCTTCAACAGAACTTTCAAAATTTGCTAAAATGCCTGGAGCTATAAAAATGTTAGCTTCTCCTGCATTAGTAGAATTTGCTGCAATGCCTGGAGCTATGGAAAAATTAGCTGCTGGTGATCCTGCAACACTACAAATGATGGCTACAACAGAAATGGCTAAATTTGCTAAAACGCCTGGAGGATTAGAATTTTTATCTTCTCCTGCATTATTTGAATTTGCTGCAATGCCTGGAGCTTTTGAATTTTTAGCTTCTCCTGCATTATTTGAATTTGCTGCAATGCCTGGAGCTTTTGAATTTTTGTCTTCTCCTGCATTATTTGAATTTGCTGCAATGCCTGGAGGATTAGAATTTTTATCTTCTCCTGCATTAGTAGAATTTGCTGCAGCACCTGGAGCTTTTGAATTTTTAGCTTCTCCTGCATTATTTGAATTTGCTGCAATGCCTGGAGCTTTAGAATTTTTATCTTCTCCTACATTAGTAGAATTTGCTGCAATGCCTGGAGCTTTTGAATTTTTGTCTTCTCCTGCATTATTTGAATTTGCTGCAATGCCTGGAGGTTTTGAATTTTTGTCTTCTCCTGCATTATTTGAATTTGCTGCAATGCCTGGAGGATTAGAATTTTTATCTTCTCCTGCATTAGTAGAATTTGCTGCTATGCCTGGAGGTTTTGACATGTTAGCACAACCTAATGCACTTCAAATGCTTGCATTACCAGAATTTCAAAAAATGATGAGTGGTGCGGAATTTTAATCTGTAATTGATTAATAAATATATTATTAAGAGGAGAAAATTTATTTTCTCC
>Ga0209482_1000888_pt1 | contig 23296 bp, 22 predicted proteins | sample CoawatmetaG10DNA_FD_187512 | JGI IMG/M metagenome (GOLD analysis project Ga0209482, IMG submission 187512) | Marine microbial communities from the West Antarctic Peninsula - Coastal water metaG104-DNA (SPAdes) (version 2) | ecosystem: Environmental > Aquatic > Marine > Coastal ...
TATTTCTTGTCTTCACTTTGAGAATTCATGCCTATCTTTAGTAATGATAAATTTCACTTGATTAATTATATCATTAAAAGTTGAAATTAATTTGCGACGCTAATAATGTGAATGAAGCTGTAAAATAGTTTTCATGAAAATAGCAATAGTTAAACTTTCAGCAATTGGCGACATTATTCACACGATGATTGTGTTACAGTTTGTTAAAAATATATATCCTGAATCTATAATAGATTGGTTTGTCGATGAATCGTTAAAAGGTGTTCTAGAACATAACCCACATATCAATAAAATTCATCCCATAAGGTTCAAAGAGGCTAAGTCAAAAAAATCAATTATATTTCTTACTAAAGAAATTTTTAAATTAAGAAAATTAGAAAATTACGATTTAGTAATTGATATTCAAAATTTAATTAAGTCAGCAATTATAGCCCGATTGATTCCTTCTAAAAAAACTATTGGACTTGATAACAATTCTTCGCGTGAGAGTCTTGCGTCATTATTTTATTCTCATAAGTATTCAATTGATCATTCATTAAATATTATTAAAAGGAATACATCAATTATTAACAAAGCATTAAATATAAATATAACAAATACTGATGTAGACAAGAAAAAGCCTTTTTTGTTTTTTGAGAACTCATCATTAAATGAGTGTATTTCAAAAGAATTACCAAATATACTTCTGATTCCAGGGGCTTCTTTCAACTCTAAAATGTATCCTTTGGAAAAGCTTGCTCAAATACCAAATAAAATTAATGGAAATTTTATTATTCTATGGGGAAGGCCGTCTGAAAAAATAATTTCAGAAAAAATTAAGCTACTTTCTCCAGGGGTTTGTATTGTAAATAAATTATCACTCAATAAGCTAAAAGCACTTATTTCTCAAGTTGATCTAGTAATAGGTCCAGATACGGGGCCTACTCATATGGCTTGGGCATTAAATGTTGCTTCAATTACCTTATTTGGACCTACTCCAGGATATAGAAATACTTATGTGACAAAAATCAATAAAATCATTGAGTCAAAATCAAAAGTAGATCCTTTCAAAATAAATAAAAATGATTTTTCGATAAAAGATATCGATATTCAAGAAATACTTCAAGTCTCTCAAGATTTATTAGATCAATGAATTAATTGGCTTGATTGTTTAATTGAATCAATAATAAACTTTGCACGAGAATCTGCTTCATTAATTTTATGCCCACTTTTGACAAGAATTGTGTTGGTTATTCCTGAACTAATTGCGGCAGTAATATCAGTCTCTTTGTCACCAATCATCCAGGATTGATTCATATCTATATCATATTTATTTTTCGCATTTAGAAGCATACCTGGTTTTGGTTTTCTGCAATTACATCCAGAATCAGGAAGATGTGGACAATGAAATGTATCTAATATACTTATATTATTTTTCATAAATTGACTTACCATCCATTTGGTTATTATCTGGTAATCATTCTTAGTGTAAAGACCACGTGAAATTCCTGACTGGTTTGTAATGACAATAATTTTATATTCTAAACTTTGAAGGTATTGACAAGCCTCAAACACACCATCAATAAATTCAAAATCTTCAATTTTATGAAGATAGTTTATTTCTTTATTTATCACACCATCTCGATCAAGAAAAATAGTTTTTATAGTCATAAATTTAGGCAAGTATAATAAAAATATAATTAGTTTAAAAATTAAGTAAAAAAATCTATGTCATCTCATTTTAATCTAGATAAGACTTATCAGTTTCTATTAATAATTTTGGCATTTTTAATGCCTCTAACTGTATTTGGAGCTAATCTTATAATTGTTCTAATATGTGTTCTTTGGCTAATGTCTGGAAACTATAAATATAAATTCCAACAAATTATAAGTAATAAACTAATACTTGCATCGATCATCTTTTTTCTCCTTCATCTTGTTGGGTTGATTTGGACAGAGGATTTGAGTTGGGGACTCCATATTGTTCATAAAATGTGGTATTTCATTGGACTTTTCCCAATACTTTTCACAATTGTAAGAAAGGATTATATAAAACATTATGTCATTGCATTTCTTTTTGCCATTTTTATTACAGAAGTTGTATCGTATTTAGTGTGGTTCGAATTAGTCCCTCCTTTTAAAAATGCAACTATAGAAAATCCAACTCCATTTATGAGTCATATTTCTTATAATCCAATTTTATCCTTCGCAATATACTTAGTTCTTCATGAAGTATTTTTAAATAAAAAATTATCAAATATACAATTTTCTTTCTATAGTTTTTTTGCAATTAGTATGACAATTAATATGTTTATCACTGGGGGGAGGGCAGGACAAGTTACTTTTTTTGTAATGCTTGCAATATTAATTTTTCAGGTTTTAGATAAGCAAAGAATAAAGTCAATTCTAACTATTTTAATAACTATTCCTTTAATATTTTTTGGGTCTTATCAATCCAGTGAACTTTTTAAAAAAAGGGTTGACTTATCAGTATTTGAAGTAATGAATTACTCTGAAAATAAAGAGTCATCTCTTGGGTCAAGAATTAATTTTGGACTAAATTCACTTGAAGTGATTAAAGAAAATTCACTTATTGGCGTAGGCACAGGTGATTTTCCTTCTGAGTATAAGAAAATTAATGATATTGCTTCACCAGAATATCCAAGTACAGATAACCCACATAACATGTATATCTTAATTTTAATGCAACTAGGTATTCTTGGACTCATCAGTATGATGAGTATTTTTTATTATCAAATTAAACTTTCTTTCAATTCCAAAAATAAATTTATCCAAAATTCTGCTATTACACTTCCACTTCTATTTTTAGTTATGATGTTAAGTGATTCATATCTTTTGGGCCACTATACTTCGTTGTTGTTCGTTTTTTTTAGTTCCTTTTTATATAAAGATTTTGAAAAGTCCTAAAAAAATTCTGATTATTATTCAGCGCTCAAATGGAGATGTTTTTTTAAGCAATAGTCTTATTCAACAGTTGTATGAATACTATCTTAAACCTAAAATAGATCTCTTAGTTAATGACGACACTTTTGATGTTGCAAGTTTGATTCCATGTATAAATAAAATTCATACATTTTCATATCAAAAGAAAAAAAATAGTAGATGGAAACAAGAAATAAATCTTGTTTTGAATCTGTATAAAAAATATGACTTAAGTATTAACTTAACTGCGAGTGATAGGAGTGTTTTATATGCTCTTTTGGCTGGGAAAACATCTATTAGTGCAATTGAAAAAGTTAACTATAAATCTTGGTGGAAGAAGAAGTTTCTTGATCATTATTATTATTCTGACATAACAAGACATATATTATTAAATAATCTGGAACCATTAAGAATATTAAACATTCGACATGATAATCTTCAAAAGCCAATTAATACTTTAAGTAATGACTTTTTTAAGATTAAAGCAAAGTTGAAGAGTCAGGATATTAAAAAATTTATTATTTTTCATCCCTCAGCACAATATAACTATAAGGTTTATCCTAAACACTTACGATTTAAATTACTTACTTTGCTTAATACTCTAGAAATACCTATAATCATCACCGGTGGAGGTGCTGAGTTAGACTTAAATATTAAAAATGAAGTACCAGCTCTTCAAAATATTTATAATTTTATTGGAGAAACTTCGCTTAAAGATTATTTAATTTTAAGTGAATTGGCATCGGCATATATTGGAATGGATACTTTAAATATGCATATAGCGGCTTCACAAAATAAGCGAATATTTGCAATATTTGGACCTACAAATATATCAATGTGGTCTCCTTGGTCGAATCAAGTAAGATCCGCTACCTCAAAAAATAAACCTATTCAAACTTATGGAAAAAATACAATTTTTCAATCTTCTTCACCTTGTGAAGTTTGTGGTTTTATTGGCTGTGGAAGCAATCATGGTAAGGTAGATTTTTCTTATAGCATTGACCCAGAAGAAATATTTAATGAAGTTAGTAGATGGTATCAAAGTAGTGGAATTTAAAAAAACGTTTACTCTTCCTTTTGAATTTGAAATACCAAATTCAACTAGAGAAATTCTTAAAACAAAATCTTTGCCTAGCTCTAGAGTAAAGTTCATAAAGCGTTATTTATATTTGGCATTAAAACGTCAGACATCTTTAGAAATTTATAATATTTTGCCAGATCATAAAAATATTCTTTGGATTAATATTTCAGCACCTAGTCTGGGGGATACTTTGATGGATTTATCTAGTAGAGCTCTTCTCCCTGGTAGGAAAATAGATCTTTTTACTGTTAAAAGTAATTTTAATGTTTATAAAAATGATCCTTACTTTTCTGAGGTTTATTATAAATTTAGTCAAGTCAGTCCAAAAAAATATGATTTGGTGATCATAGATTCATATAGTACAAGAAGTGTTTATATTAAAACTCAAATAGATTGTCTAGCCCCCTTTGTAGGAATGTTTGGTTTTTATAACGGACCTGAAGTCAATAGAGTTCTTTATAGTTTTCATCAAATGAATAACTTATTAGGATATCAATACAATGATAAAGAAATAAATAAATTGTCTAAGCCCTCAATTTATATTTCTAAAGGAGATAAAGAGTTTGTGAAGAGGCAAAAGCTGCCTTCAGAATTTATTACAATTGTTATTGGTGGTGAGTGGAGTTTTAGGACTTTTAATAATTGGGATTTAGTAATACAAGAATTAATTAAACTAAATAATAGTATCAAAATAATTTTGATTGGCTCAGGAAATGGAATAAAAACTGCAAATCTTATAATAGACAAGTTCTCTAATGATAACGTACTAAGCTATGTTTCTAAATTCACCTTTAATCAAACGGCTGAGTTGATACATCAAGCTAAATTTATAGTATGTTGTGATGGGGGTCTTATGCATGCTGCACATTCAGTCGGGACAACCTCTGTTTCATTGTTGGCAAAGTTAGATAGTGACATGCAATTAACCGAGGCAATTAACTCTTTTCCTATTTTTGATGACTTAGATGTTAATAATATCTCTATTGAGAGTATCGTAAGCCGGTGCAGAGAGGCTGCTAATTTCGCTGATAGTCATCTTCTAGACGGATAATATCATCTTCTCCTAAATAACTTCCTGTTTGTATCTCAATAATTTCTAAAGTGCTGCTATTTGGGTTTTCAAGTCTATGAATTTGACCTTTTGGTATGTAGGTTGATTGATTTTTAGTTAATTTAAAAACTTTTTCACCACAAGTAATTATTGCAGTACCTGAAATAATAACCCAATGTTCTGCGCGAAATTCATGCTTTTGTAATGATAATTTTGCCTTAGGATTTACAAAAATTCTTTTTACTTGGAATTCTTTACCAGAATCAATTGAGTCGAAGTAACCCCAAGGCCTGAATATTTTTCTATGATTAATTGACTCACTTCTTTTTTCGATATTTAACTTTGCAACAATTTTTTTAATATTTTGATCATATGTTTTATTTAAGACTAGAAGGGCATCTTGAGTATCAACAATTACAATATTATTTAAGCCAATTGCTGAAATGAGACGGTTTGAGCTATGAATATATGAATTTTTTACATTGTCAATAATTACATCTCCTTCAATAACATTATTATCTAAGTCTTTATTTTTGACATTGTGAATCATAGACCATGAGCCAATATCAGTCCATCCGGCATCTAAAGGCACAACTACTCCATTCTTTGTATGTTCCATAACCGCATAATCAATTGAGTTAGAAGGACATTTATAAAATTCATCATTAATTAACCTAATAAAATCATCATCCATCTTGCTAGATTTAAATGATTTCCTGCATGCAATGAGTATATCTGGTGCAAATTTATTGAGTTCACTTAGATATGTGGAAGCTTTGAACATGAACATGCCACTATTCCAAAAATAGTTCCCAGATTCTATGTATTGTTCTGCAATTTTTTTATCTGGCTTTTCTTTAAATGATTGAATATTGAAGTATTCAGATTTTTCACTAACTTTAGCTTCTATATATCCATATCCTGTTTCAGGAGTTAATGGATTAATCCCAAAGGTTACAAGTTTTCCACTATCAGCAAGTTTTTTTGCAATTTCAATTGAGTTAATGAAGGCAGTTTTATTCTGAATTACATGATCTGCTGATAATATAAGGAGAGTTGGATCATTATAGTCATTAACTAGATTAATTGATGCTAGAGCAACAGCAGGTGCAGTATTCTTACCTATTGGTTCTAAAATAATTCCATTATTTTTTTTGTCAATCTGTCTTAGTTGTTCAGCAACAATAAATCTATGCTGCTCATTGCAGACAATAAGTGGATTTTCTATATCTTCTGGGAGGCGATTAATTGTGTCTTGAAAAAGAGTCGATTCGTTTATGAGATTTATAAATTGTTTTGGATATTCGCTTCGAGATAGAGGCCATAATCTAGTTCCACTTCCGCCTGATAAAATCACTGGAACAATCATTTTTTTGACTTATTAATCATTGTAATTGGAACTCTCCACTTTTCTTTAGCTTCTAATAATTTTATATATCTATAAAAAGTTCCTTCAAAATTACTTAAGGCGATTATAAATCCAGGACCCCCGTCTAAGAAACCAAGCTTAAAAATATAATGCTTTAAAAAAGACCATACCCCATGAATGAATGCAATAAAAAAACTACTCTTTTGATCTTTATTTATTAACTTTTCAATCCCAAGAGTTGAGTAGCGGTTTGTTTTAAATAATAATTCCTCAATATTTCTAAATGGCAGCTGCCAGATACAATTATTTATAACTCCAATCTTTTTATCACTAAGGCTTATGAAGCCTTCATGGACTTGATCTAAAGTGTATTTCATCTTACCATTTTTAAATAATTGAGGTTGTCTAAAATTAGGATACCAACCTGAATACTTGATCCATTTCCCCATAAAATAATTTCTTCTTGGTACTCGATAAATATCAAGATCTGAACTCTTTACGATTGATAAGATCTCATCTCGAACTTCTTCAGTGCATCTTTCATCAGAGTCAAGACTAAAAATCCACTCACTTTTACAATGAGAAATTGCCTGATTTCTTAAGTTACCAAAACCAATAAAAGGGATATTAATAACTCTAGCACCTAGTTTTTTGGCAATTTGAGATGTTTTATCAGTACTATGAGAGTCCGCAACAATTATTTCATCTGCCCAGAGTGCACTCTTAATGCAGTCACTAATTTTATCTTCCTCATTGAATGCAATAATATAAACAGATATGCTCATAAAATTAAATAAATAGCATTAAAAACTTTAAAAAAATAATCATCAAACTTATTAAAATATATATAAGTACAAATGTTACCGAATTTTTATTTATTAGTATACTAAATATGACATTGACTAAGGATTACCTCAAAATATAGCTGCATGTATAATTGCGTAAGGAATTTCTTTTAATTTTTTTATGAAATGTAGTTTAATTATTTGTACATACAATTGGCCAGAAGCATTAAATTTCATTTTAGAAAGTGTTTTGGAACAATCGTTATTTCCTGATGAGGTTATTATTGCTGATGATGGTAGTGAAAAATCTACTTTTCAAGTAATAGAAAATTTTGCAATTTTTTTTTCTATCCCTATTATTCATTCATGGCAAAAAGATAATGGTTGTAGGATTCCACACTCCCGAAATCGTGCTATTGCAAAAGCTAATTATGATTACATAATAATGATTGATGGAGATACGGTTCTGCATCATGATTTTATTAAAGACCATATAAGGTTTGCAAAGCCTGGAGTTTATATTCAAGGAAGTAGGGCTTTGATTCAAGAGCAGTTTACAATAAATTTATTTAAAAATAATCTTTTTAAAGTACCTTCATTTTTTTCAAAAAATGTTACAAACAAGTCAAATTTAATACGATTTCCACTCCTTTCATTCTTAATGAGTTTTTTAAAAAGTAAGAACATTAATCGTATTCGTGGATGTAATTTTTCACTATTTAAGAAAGATATTCTTAAAGTTAACGGTTTTAATGAAGAGATAACTACGTGGGGAAGGGAAGACAGTGAGTTTGTTCAAAGGTTGTTTAATTCAGGTGTTCTTAAACAGCATTTAAAATTTTCAGGGATTCAATACCATTTATTTCATAATGAAAGAGTAACTAATAGTCAAGAGAGTGCTGCTTCTAATAATGTTTTTCTAGAGCATGCCATTCAAAAGAGTTTGACATGGTGTGATTCTGGTATCGATAGGTACCTATAAGTGTTTTTAAATACAAGAATAAAAGCATATTTACTTAGATTATTTACAACTAAAAAAGCAAGAAATTTTGATATAAAAGATGTAAAAAAAGTTTTATTTTTTCGTTATGATCGTATAGGTGACATGGTTATTTCGACACCTGTTTTTAGAGAGTTGAAGCTTTCTTTACCAGAAATAAAGATATCTGTTTTAGCAAGTAAAGTTAATCAATCAATTTTAAGTAATAATCCTTATATTGATCATATTTATGTAAATAATAAACATAGCTTTTTGAGCGACTTAAAAACGTTATTTGATCTTAGAAAAAAAAATTTTGATGCTTGCATTGAGTTTGATCATTCAGTTATTCCACATGCCATAATTCGATTAAAAATTATTAATCCAAAAGTTGTAATTTCAGTTTTTAAAAAAGGAAGATATGGGGTTGAAGGGAAAGATTTAAAGTTGTATGACTTCTATACTGAAAAGAAAGATAATTTACATTTTCGTGATATTTGGCTTGAAACTCTTTCTCCATTTGGCATAAATCTGAAATCTAATCATTATGATTTGTTTCGTACAGCATCTCAAAATGAAGTAGCACAAAATTTTGTAAGTAAGTTTCATGGCAAGTTTCTGATTGGAGTTAATCTTGAGGGTGCAGCAAAAGGTAAGAAAATTGAATATGAAGATTTAGAGAAAATTTCTAGAAGGTTGTATGAAATTCATAATAATATTAAAATCATTATTTTATCCACACCAAATAATTATCAAAATCTCAAGGAGATAATAAAAAAAATGGGACTAGATTATGTTTTAATGAGTTATAAGACTGATACTATTTTGGATGTTGCAGCACTTATAACAAAATTTGATTTAATTATTACGCCTGACACTTCAATAGTTCATATTGCATCAACTTTTGACAAGCCTATTGTAACTATTCATGAAAATAACAAAGATAGTTATGAGCTTTTTGCGCCTACTAGCCGACTTAATAGAACAGTTTTTTCAAATTCAAAGAATAGCTTAAATGGCTTTTCTTTAGATCTATTGACTAACTTCTGTTTAGAGTTAATTAATTTAATTAAAAAGGAAAATCATGATTAGACGATTAAAATATCTATTAAAATCAAAATCCTTTAGTTTTGTTAAAGATCTTAAAAATAAAGGCCATCATCTTAGATCCATTAAATGGAATGATAAGGAGGTTCACTATAGGACTAGATCAAGTGATATGACTTTAATTTATGAGATTTTATTAAAATCTAAGTACAAATCGGAATATTTTTTTCCTGAAGAGATAAACCCAAAAGTTATATTTGATATAGGTGGAAACATTGGTATAACCTCAGTTTATTTAGCTAGTATATTTCCTGATGCTCTTATCTATGTTTTTGAACCGCTAAAAGATAATTTTGAAATATTACAAAAAAATACCCAAAGCTATAGCAATATTAAGGCTTTTAATTTTGGTCTTGGCTCTCAAAATGGAAGTTTTAAGGTTTATTTAAGCGATGATTCTGAGAATTTTGGTGGCGTGTCTTTCTATCCAGACGGTGAGGGCAATAAAAGAGAGTCTTATGCTGAATGTGAAGTAAGAAATATTAATGATGTTATTAGTGAATATGGTATTAGTTGTATAGAATTGATTAAGATTGATACAGAAGGGGCTGAATTTGATATTTTATCAAGTATAAGTGATAAAGTTATTAGAAAAACGTCTTGGATAACTGGAGAGTTGCATGGAAATAGAGATTTTGATTTACTAAATTATCTTAATTCTATTGGCTTTTCAATTAGTTTAAAAAAACATATTGATGAGAGGTTATTTATGTTTAATGCCGGTAAATTTGAAATTACTTCCAAACTAAGTAGGAGAGACATAAAAGCGCTTTAAGGGCTTTTAAATTATTGAAATGAAAGTTAGCGCATTCACATTTATAAGGAATGGACAGATATTAGGTTATCCATTTTTACAGTCAATTCAATCTATTCTCCCAATAGTGGATGAATTTGTCATTAATGTAGGAGATAGTGAAGACGATACATTAATATTGATTCGCTCAATTAATGATAAAAAAATTCGAGTAATTGAGTCAAAATGGAATGATACAATGCAGAGTCGTGGCTACGTCTATGGGCAACAAAAAATGATTGCGCAGTTTAACTGTACAGGTGACTGGGCTTTCTATATTGAGGGTGATGAGGTTTACCATGAAGATGATTTAGAGAAAATTAGAAAATCCATGGAAATGCATTTAAACGACAAAAAAGTGGAAGCTCTTGTTTTTGATTTTAATCATTTTTATGGCAATGCCAATAGTGTACTCAAATCTCCTGGATGGTATCGATCTGAAGCAAGAATAATTAGAAATTCAGTGAGGTCTTATGCTCCAGATGGGCTTTTTTGGCTTGTTCTGAAATCTAATAAAAAAGGTAGGTACCCAAAGGCTAAGCATACTGGAGTATGTTGTTATCACTATGGATGGGCACGAAGTGAGGAGCAAATGAATCTAAAGAGTAGTAAAGTTCAGAAGTATTGGGGTGGTGAGCCAGCTAAAATTGACTATACTCAAATGGATCAGTCAATTCTTCATGAGTTTCAAGGGACACATCCAAAAGTTATTGCAGAATGGCTCCCTAAAGATCTGGGTATATATCAAACTAATCCAGAATACATACTAACTCGAAAGCAAAAAAATCACCAATTAAAAATGAGACTTGAAAGGTTTTTTAATATTGACTTAAGTAAAAAACATTTTAAGTTGATTTGATGAAAATCTTTATTGAGCTCCCTACATGGCTTGGTGATTCAGTAATGGCTACTCCAGCTATTGAAAATTTAGTTAATTTTTTTAGTGATACAGAAATCACATTAATTGGTTCAATTGTTTCAATTGAGGCTTTAAAAAATCATCCGAAGGTTAATAAAACGCATATCTTAGAAAAAAATTACTTTAGTTTATATAAAGTTATAAAAGATGCTGGTGAGTTTGATGTATTTTTTTCTTTTAGAAGTTCTTTCCGTTCAAAATTTATTAAGTTTTATATTTCGGCTAAAAGTAAATATCAATTTGATAAAAATAAATATAAATGTAATAAAAACCACCAAGTAGAAAAATATAATAACTTTATCAATGATAGCTTAAAAATTAATACTATCGCAAGTAGGTTGATTCTTTATAGTGATAAGCAGGGTAAAGGTAGAAAAAATAGATTATTAGGAATTAATCCAGGCGCTTCCTATGGAAGTGCCAAGCGCTGGTATCCTAAAGAATTTGCATCTGTAGCTGCTGACTTGTCTGGTCAGTATGACATTATTATTTTTGGTGGTCCAGGAGAAAAAGATATCGCAGCAGATATTGAAAAATATTTGATTGAGCATGGAGTCGAGAATTATCAAAATCTAGCTGACAAAACAAATATTAAAGAGTTAATTTCTCAAATTTCTAATCTTGATTTACTTATTACAGGTGATAGTGGTCCAATGCACTTAGCCGCATCATTTCAAATTCCAACGGTTGCAATTTTTGGCCCAACTAATGATAAAGAAACATCTCAATGGATGAACACACAGAGCATAATTGTTAAAAAAAACCTAGAATGTCAGCCTTGTATGAGTCGTTCTTGTCCCCTTGAACACCATAATTGTATGAAGCATGTTAAGGCAGAAGATGTTCTGCATGCAGCTAAAGGACTTGTCAACCTCTAAAAGTAAGGTCAATTAGGTGGCAAATTGTATGACCAATAACGATATGCATTTCTTGTATACGAGGTGTATCTTTTGAGGCCACTACTAAGTTGATATCGCAAATTTTATTCATTAATCCACCGTCTTGACCACTTAATCCTATAGTTTTACATTTTAAATATGACGCCATTTTGAGTGCATTAATAACACTATCACTTCTTCCACTAGTGCTTATTCCAATTACAACATCATCCTTATCTGCTAAAGCTTCAATTTGCCTTTCAAATACACTAGCATAGCTAAAATCATTAGCAATTGAGGTAAGGATAGAGCTATCAGTTGTAAGCGCAATAGCTGGCAATCCTTTTCGCTCAGCTTTATATCTCCCAACAAGTTCTGCAGCAATATGTTGAGCATCGGCAGCACTGCCACCATTACCAAATATTAAGACTTTTCCACCATTGTTAAAACAATCAATACAAAGTTGAGCTGAAAAAGCAACATCTTCAGTCATTTCATGAAGCAAATTTGCAGTTTTTATATGCTCACTAAATTCATTTTGAATAGTATTTTTCATAAATTTTGTATCCTTTCGATGGTATTGGTTGTACTTTTTTCATCAATAAATTTTACTATCTTTAGTTCTTTTGCAATATCTTGACCTATGACTTCTTTGCCTTCATAATCACCACCTTTTACAAGAATATCTGGCTGAATGAGTTTAATTAAGTCATAAGGGGTATCTCCATCAAATAAAACTACGTAGTCTATTACTTCAAGTGAGGCAAGAATATAAGCGCGATCATCTTGAGAGTTTATTGGTCGATTAATACCTTTGAGTTGTCGTACCGATGTATCCGAATTAAGGCCTAAAATTAATATATCACCAAAGTTTTTGGTTTCTTCTAGATACTTCACATGTCCAACATGCAAAATATCAAAACAACCATTAGTAAATATAATTTTTTTACCTTTATTCTTAAGCTCATTAATAATTGAAGATATTTGGCTCCACGTTTTTATATGTTCATCACTAGATGACTTATTAAGGCTTGACTCATAGTTAATGATTTCATTAATTGTTGCAGTTGCTGAGCCAATTTTCCCAACAACAACACCTGATGCCAGATTAGCAAATTTGACAGCTGCGTCAATATCATTATCGCATGATAATGCAAAACCTAAAGATGCAAGTACAGTATCTCCAGCTCCGGTTACATCAAACACTTCTCGAGAAAGAGTGGGATGTATTCTCAATTCTTTATCAAAAATAGCAACACCATCTTCACTTAAAGTAATAAGAGAATAAGTTAAATTGCATTGATTTTTAAGATCTAGTATAGATTGAGTAAGACTTTCCATATCTTTGATCATAATATTTGTTGCTTCACTCGCTTCTTTTTTGTTGGGGGTTAATAGATAAGCTCCTTTGTACTTTGAATAATCTAGACCTTTTGGGTCTACTAGTATTTTCTTACCATGTTCGTTTGCAATAGTGATGAGGGATTGTGTTAGGTCAAAAGTTAAGATGCCTTTGCCATAATCTGAAAGGAGGATGACATCATACTCACTAATAATTTTTCTAAAAACTTCAAGAATAGTGATTTTTGATTCATTATTAATTTCCTCAGTACTTTCTAGATCATAGCGAGCAACTTGTTGTTGTGCAGAGATAATTCTACTTTTTTTACTGGTAATTCGACCTTTTTGGATAATTAAGTATTGAGTATCAATATTAATTTTTAGAAGTAGGTCTTTTAGTTTTTTTGATGCTTCACACGATCCAATTACGCTAATAATATCAACATTAGCTCCTAGTGAAAAAAGATTATTCAGTACATTTCCTGCGCCACCTAATACAGTACTTTCACTATCAATATTAACAACTGGTACAGGAGCTTCTGGAGAAATACGTTCAGACGATCCCCAAAAATAATGATCCACAATTAGATCACCAATAACTAAAATTTTAGGTTTAACTATGGGTAGTGAAATCATATATTTTTTGACCCATGAAGGCGTATGATTTCAGGAATATAATCAGAAATACCCATTTCTAAAGTAAATTCTGGATCAAAATTTAAATTTTCCTTAGTTTTTGAAATATCTGCTTGAGTATTCATTTGATAACCATCATATGGGTTTGTAATGTAATCAGTTCCTAGATTAGTATTAAGTTCTTTTTGCAAAATATCTGCAATTTCTTGAAAATTTCTTGAGATTCCTGTAGCAATATTGTAGATACCACTTTTCTTAGGAGAGCAAGCTTTAATATTTCCTTGTATAACATCATCAATGTAAATAAAATCACGAAATATTTGATTTGAATTATGAAATAAACATGGTGGCTTACCATCTAAAATTTGATGTGCAAGCTGAATTACCATCGATGAGGTTTTAGATTTGTAAAATTCTCTTGGCCCATAAACATTAAAAAATCTTAATCCAGCTATTATTAATTCTGGATTCTCTTCTGAGTACTTTAGAGCAATCTGGTCCATAACATATTTACTATATCCATAAGGATTTTCTGGATTTTCTCTTCCAATAGTTTGGGGTGAAGGCAGGTTTCCATAAGTTGCTGCTGAACTCGCATAAACCATAATTGATTTATTTTTTTTGGCTAATTTCAGTAAATCATAAAATGAATTTACATTGGATTTCATTACAATTTCTTGATCATATACTCGAGTATCTGAAATAGCAGCATGATGAAAGATAAAATCAAACTTATGATTATCCAACAATGCCAAATCATTTTTGTTATTAATACTACCGCAAATAATATTACCTTTAAAACCAATTAAATTTTTATAATGACCGAAGCTTTTCAAGTTTCCATTGAGGAAAGTCTTATCGCTTCTAAAACAATCAAATATTATTACTTCAGCCTTTGGAAAGTTATTTTGAAAATAAAAGGCTAAATTACTACCTATAAATCCAGCTCCACCAGTTATAAGAATAGTTTTGTTATTAAAGTCTAATTTGTTGTGCATTCTATTTTAATAATTTTTCTTTAATTATAGAGCATCATTAATTACTATATTTATTAAACACGAAAGTGTAATAACTAAAAATATTGAATCGTTGGTATTTTTTTTTATAATTTAGATTGTTCAAAGGTTGAACATAATTCAATTAATAAGATAGAATGGTGAACTTTAGTACAAATTTTATACATTTTTATGTATTTTACTGCGGTAGCCTGCACAAAACTTTACTGCCAACATCATGAACAATAAAGACATTCGACTTGATTTGCTTAGTAAGCTAGACTCAAATCCTCAGTACACTCAAAGAGAGCTTGCTCAAGAAATGGGAGTTAGCCTTGGAAAGGTTAATTACTGTATGAAAAAGTTGATTGAAAAAGGTTGGATAAAGTTTATGAATTTTAATCTCAATCCAAATAAAGCCGGATATATATACATTTTAACTCCAAAAGGTATTGAAGAAAAAACCCGACTCACTTTTGCATTTCTAGCAATTAAGATTAACGAGTATAAATTGTTAAAAAAAGAAATTAATAAACTCAAGCTTGATGCTGAAAAAATAGAGTTTGATGCAAAATAGTTTTTGTGAGTTTTAGGTATTAATTTTAAATTGGTTTATGGGTATAAAATGAATTCTATGAGTAAAATTTTTTTAATCACCGGTGGTGCTGGCTTTATTGGCTCTTCAGTTATTCGTCATATCATTGAGCATACTCAACATAGTGTAATTAATCTTGATAAATTGACTTATGCTGGGAATTTAGAGTCATTAGAATCTATTGAAAATAACTCAAGATATGTATTTGAGTATATGGATATCTGTAATTCTGATCAAGTTAAAAGTGTTTTAGATAATCATCAGCCCGATATTATTATTCATTTAGCAGCAGAATCTCATGTAGATAGATCAATTGATGGCCCTGGAGAATTTATTCATACAAATATTACAGGCACATATGTTCTGCTTGAACAATCAAGAATCTATTGGAGCAATTTGAAAAGTGCTAAGAAATTAGGCTTTAGATTTCATCATGTTTCTACTGATGAAGTTTATGGGGATTTGGGGGATACTAATGGTTTGTTTACTGAGGATATGGCATATGCTCCAAGTTCACCATATTCGGCCTCAAAAGCAAGTTCTGATCATTTAGTAAGGGCATGGTATCGAACTTTTAATTTACCAACGTTAATAACTAATTGTTCAAATAACTACGGACCATACCAATTTCCAGAAAAACTTATTCCACTTGTAATTCTTAATGCTATAAAAGGAAAAAATTTACCCATATATGGTGATGGTAAGCAAGTACGTGACTGGCTTTATGTAGATGACCATGCAAAAGCTCTTCTTCATGTTGCTATTAATGGAGAGATTGGAGAAACATATAATATTGGTGGGTACAATGCAATTGAGAACATTGAGGTGGTTAGAATAATTTGTTCAATATTGGATGATTTGAAGCCAAGTCGGTTAAATGGTGTAAAAAAATATGAGCAGCTAATTACTTATGTAACGGACAGGGCTGGGCATGATTCAAGATATGCAATTGATGCGTCAAAAATTTATGATGATTTAGGATGGTCTCCTGAAGAAACTTTTGAAACAGGAATTCGTAAAACAGTGAAATGGTACCTTGATAATTTACTTTGGGGCGAAAATGTTCAAGATGGAAGCTATCAAGGCCAAAGGCTAGGAAACAACAAACTATGAAAGGAATATTGTTAGCCGGAGGCTCAGGTTCACGTTTATATCCATTAACTAAAGTAGTATCTAAACAGCTGATGCCTATTTATGACAAGCCAATGATATATTACCCATTGTCAGTTTTAATGCTTGCTGGTATAAGAGATGTACTTATTATTTCTACACCTGAAGATTTACCCAGATTTGAGCGTCTTTTAGGTGATGGATCGAGTATTGGTATGAATTTTAGCTATATTGTTCAGCCATCGCCAGACGGTTTAGCTCAAGCTTTTATCTTGGGTAAAGAATTTATTGGTGACGAGGATACATGCCTTATTCTAGGAGATAATATTTATTATGGTCACGATATGGCAAAGATATTAGTCAATGCTGTAGAAAAAGCTTTTGCTCAAAATATGGCTACTGTTTTTGGTTACCATGTCAATAATCCTGAGAGATATGGGGTAGTTGATTTTGATTTGAATGGTAAGGCTCTCGGAATTGAAGAAAAGCCCATTAAACCTAAAAGTAACTATGCTATTACAGGACTGTACTTTTATCCGAATGATGTGGTTAAAAAAGCTGCTGAAGTTTTGCCTTCTGATAGAGGGGAGTTAGAAATAACAACGATAAATGAAATGTATCTTAGAGAAGAGCGTCTTTCAGTCGAATTACTTGGAAGAGGTTACGCTTGGCTAGATACTGGCTCTCATAACAGCTTATTACAGGCTGCTACATTTATTGAAACTATTGAAAAAAGACAAGGGTTAAAAGTAGCTTGTATTGAAGAAATTGCATTTGAGAAAGGATATATAAGTAAGCAGCAACTTTTAGATCTTGCTCATTCTCTTTCAAATAATCAATATGGGCAATACCTTCTCAGACGTGCAGAGGAGTTTAGTTGAAATATACGCCTCAATCGATTCCAGAAGTTTTATTATTAGAGCCAAAAGTGTACGGAGATGAAAGAGGCTACTTTACAGAAACCTTTAGGCAGGATTTGTTTGAAGAGTTACTTGGCTTTGAGATTAATTTTATTCAGGATAATGAATCTAAATCCGCGAAAGGAGTTTTGCGAGGATTGCATTACCAATTGCCTCCGTTTTCTCAGGCTAAATTGGTGAGAGTTGTTGATGGAAGTATTTTAGATGTAGTTGTTGATATCAGGAAAAATAGTTCCAATTTTGGCCGTCATTTATCAGTTAAATTAACATCTGATAATAAACGCCAGCTATTTATACCTAAAGGATTTGCCCATGGTTTTATTGTTCTTAGTGAAACTGCAATATTTTCATATAAAGTCGATAACTATTACTCAGCTGCTCATGAACAAGGACTCGCTTTTAATGATCCTGAATTAGGTATTAATTGGCAGGTAGATATAAAAGATATTAAGTTATCTGATAAAGATAATAAATATCCAAAACTATCAGATGCAATATATCTCTTGTAGAGGGCGAAAGTGAAAATATTAGTTACTGGAAAAAATGGCCAATTAGGCAAATCAATTAACAAAGTTATTTTAGATAGTCAACCACTCCACAAATTCCTTTTTATAGGTAAAGATGAGTTAGATTTTAGTAACTCAGAAAATATTTCAAACTATTTTACTAAAAATAATTTTGATGTCATTATTAATTGTGCTGCATATACAAATGTAGAGAAAGCTGAGCTGGAAATTGAATTAGCAAATGAGGTTAATTATAAATCAGTTGAGGAGCTAGCAAAGATTTCCAAAAAGCTGAAAATGAAATTAATACATATTTCAACTGATTATGTTTTTGATGGTAAAGTTTCTAATTCTTATCTAGAAGTTGATAGTACTAATCCAGTAAATGTCTATGGTAGAACTAAATTAGCTGGTGAAATGGCTATAATTGAAATTATGAAATCTAATGCATTAGTTATTAGAACAAGTTGGCTTTATTCAGAATTTGGGAATAATTTTGTTAATACTATTTTAAAACTAAGTAAAAAGAAAAAAAGTATTAATGTAATTGGGGATCAATTTAGTAGCCCCACTTTTGCAACTGATTTGGCAAAAGCAATACTATTGATTATTAATGGGCCTATATTTGCCCAAGATCAACATGAAACTAAGCTTTATCACTATTCCAATGAAGGGGAATGTAGTTGGGCTAGTTTTGCTAAGAAAATTGTAGAATTATCTAATAATAATTGTGAAGTTAAAGATATTTTATCATCTGACTATGATGCCATGGCAAATAGACCTCAAAAGACTACATTGAATAAGGCTAGAATAACTGAGGAATTTAATTTAAAAATTCCACATTGGAAAAAGTCTTTAAAAAAATGTATTGAGTTTGGAGTTCTTTAAGCTAATTTTTTGAATCTGTTTTGAGAAAAATTAACTCTTAAGGTATAAATTTTTTGTTTCTTTTAAGGCATAATATCCTACTTGTTGTTATCTTTTTTCTCTTTACAAAAACTGTTTTAAATTAAAATAATTATGAAAGAAAATATTTGCATAATTGGCTTAGGCTATGTAGGACTTCCACTTGCTGTTGAATTTGGAAAGAAGAGAAAAGTTATTGGCTTTGACATAAATGTCGAAAGAATTGAGGAATTAAAAACTGGTTATGACTCTACGCTTGAAACTTCATCTCTTGAACTCCAAGAGGCAATGCAGTTGAGTTATACAACAAATATTAATGATATTAAAAATTGTCAGATTTATATTATTACTGTTCCTACTCCTATCAATAAAGATAAAAAACCTAATTTAACTCCTCTTAAAGATTCTAGCAAAACAGTCGGTAAGATCCTTGATAAAGGTGATGTAGTTATTTATGAGTCAACAGTCTATCCTGGTGCAACAGAAGAAATATGTGTGCCAATACTTGAAAAAAATTCAGGTTTTAAATTCAACTTAGATTTTTTTTGTGGATATTCACCTGAACGAATCAATCCTGGAGATAAAGAACATAGATTAACTTCAATAGTAAAAGTGACTTCTGGCTCTTCTCCTGAAATTGCTAATAAAGTAGATAATTTATATAAAGAAATTATTGAAGCTGGTACTTACATGGCTAGCAGTATTAAAGTTGCTGAGGCTGCAAAAATAATTGAAAATACGCAAAGAGATGTAAATATTGCACTTATTAATGAACTTGCCCTTATATTTAAAAAACTAGACATTGATACTCAAGAGGTTCTTGAGGCTGCAGGTACAAAGTGGAATTTTCTTCCATTTAAGCCTGGCTTAGTTGGAGGCCATTGTATTGGTGTAGACCCATATTATTTAACATATAAAGCAATCGAAGTTGGGTACAATCCAGAGATGATTCTTACTGGACGAAAACTTAATGATAATATGGGTTTTTATGTAGCTGATCAAGTGGTTCAATTGATGGAAAAAAAGAACATTCATCTTAAGGATTCAAATATTTTGATTATGGGATTAACATTTAAAGAAAATTGTCCAGATTTACGAAATACTCGTGTAGTTGATTTAATTCGGGCATTCGAGAACTTTAGTTCTAATGTTGAAGTATATGATCCACTAGTCAACAAGAAAGAATCTACCAGGGAATATTCTATCACTCCTATAGATAGCCCTCAAAAAGGGAAATATGATGCTATTGTAGTTGCAGTTGCTCACGATGAATTTAAAAAATTATCTTTGAAAGAAATAAAGAGTTTTGGAAAAAACAATCATGTGCTTTATGATATTAAATATTTATTAAATATTGATGATGTTGATGGAAGACTATAAATGACTCAATATGAAGCAACCCAGGATTATTTGAAGAATAATCAAAAAATATGGCTTATAACTGGAGTTGCTGGTTTTATTGGATCTAATCTACTAGAGGCCTTACTCATTCTAGAACAAAAAGTTGTGGGATTAGATAATTTTGAAACTGGACACAAACATAATTTAGATAAGGCAATAGAGGATGCTCAGCGCTCAACATCAAAAAATCTTAGAAACAATTTCACATTTATAGAGGGAGACATTAGAAATTTCAAGGACTGTCTTGCCGCATGCAATGGAGTTGATTATGTTTTACACCAAGCAGCATTGGGTTCAGTTCCAAGATCAATTGAAGACCCTTTAAAAACAAATAGTACTAATATTGATGGTTTTTTAAATATGCTTTTAGCTTCTAGAGAATCTAAAGTTGGTCGTTTTGTTTATGCCGCTTCAAGTTCAACATATGGTGATCAACAGGATCTTCCAAAAGTAGAGGATAAAATTGGAAATCCTTTAAGTCCATATGCTGTAACCAAACTTGTTAATGAGTTATATGCAGGAGTTTTTGCAAAAACTTATGGTTTTCAGTCTATTGGCCTCAGATACTTTAATATTTTTGGGAAGAGACAGGATCCAAATGGTCCTTATGCAGCAGTAATTCCAAAATGGGCTTCTGCAATTTTAAATAAAGAGGATGTTTATATTAATGGAGATGGAGAAACAAGCAGAGATTTTTGCTATATTGATAATACTGTTCAGATAAATATACTTGCAGCAACAGTCTCTAATAAAAAGGCTCTAGACCAAGTTTATAATGTTGCTTTGAATGATAGAACAAGCTTAAATAAACTTTATCAAATGATTGAAGAAAGGATAATTCAAAATGTGCCAGGATTAGAAAAAAGAAGTCCAATTTATAGAGATTTCAGATTGGGTGATGTAAGACATTCACAAGCAAATATTAATAAGGCTCAAAAATTATTAAAATATGATCCTAAATATAAAGTATCAGAAGGAATTGAAAATACTATTGACTGGTATCTAGATAGTTTGCAACAGAAAAAACTAAGTATTTAATTAAGGAATGCTATGAGCACTAATTATAGTATGGGTTTTATGGGTTATTGTAGTCATGACCCCACAGTTTCTATAGTTAAAAATGAAGACGGTATTTTTAGTCATATTACAGCTGAGGAAGGCTCTCTTTCTCGGTCTAAAAAGTCATACCAATTTCCAATTAGAGCACTTAATTACTGCTTGGATTATTTTGGAATTTCAATTCAAGAAATAGATATATTCTCAATTGATTATATGGATTATAAAAGAACATATAGGACTTCGAATAATTATCGACTTTTAATTGGTGATTACATAAGAGCTAATTTAAATATTGATTCATCTAAAATACAATATATTGATTCACATCATTTAGCGCATGCTTTTACTGCCTTTTATCCAAGTACATTTGATGAAGCAGCTGTAATAATTGTAGATGGACTCGGTTCTGAGCAGCAGACATATTCTATTTATAAAGCATCAAGAGATTCTGGTATCAATAAAATATTTGAGCAGAAAGGAACAGGAATAGGATCTCTATATACAAGAATAACAACAGAGGTATTAGGTTTTGGGCCTGGTGAGGAGGGCAAGACAATGGGCTTAGCTCCTTATGGAGAAAATTATCCAGAACAAGATAAGCTTATTCCAAGTTTTAAAGGTGAATTTAATGGAATGATTGCTGATTATAGTAAGCAGCTTTATAGGGCTCCTGAATCAAGATTAAAAATTAAATTAGAGAAATGTACAGATAGTTCTGATATCTATAGTCCATATTTCACAAGAGTCGCTTATAACCTTCAAAAAGAAACAGAAAGGTTTTTGCTTCACATTGTAAAAGAAACGGTGAGTAAAACCAACTGTAATAATGTTTGTTTAGCTGGTGGAGTTGCATTAAATGCTGTAACAAATAATCTTATTCAAAGCCTTGATTTTGTTGAGAATTTATTTATCCAACCTTCATCTGGTGATTCAGGAATCCCTTTAGGGTTGGCTTTAAGTGGGATGAATTCAATAGTTTCAACTGAAGATTGGATAAAATCTATTAAAAATAAAAAAAATATAAATCAATTATCTAGTATGTATTCATCTGACTTGAAGCCTCTTCAAAATGAAATGGGAGGTAATATAAAAGAAATACTTCATAAATTTAATGTGAAAGTAAATAAATTTAATGCCCAGGAACTTGCACTAAAGATTTCAACTGGAGATATTATTTCATTTTTTCAAAATGGCATTGAATATGGCCCACGTGCCCTTGGAAACAGGAGTTTTTTAGCAGATCCTCGCTCTTCGGAAATGAAGAAAAAGCTGAATAAGAAAATCAAACATCGGGAAGGCTACAGACCTTTTGCTCCAATGGTTCTTCAAGATAAGTTTGATTTATACTTTTCGTCAAGTACAAATTACCATCCACATATGCTCCAGACTCCATATTGTAAAAAAATAACTCAAGAAAAAGCACCAGCAATTGTCCATGTTGATAATACTGCACGAGTGCAAACTTTAAATGAAGAAAATGGAAATTCATATAAAGTACTTAAGCAGTTTGAAAAAATTACTGGAGTTCCTATTTTGATAAATACTTCTTTTAATGATAACAATGAACCTATTGTTCTGACTGAGTTAGATGCAATGTGTTGTTTTTCTAGGACAAATGCAGATGCTCTTGTTATTAATGATATTTACATAAATAGAAAAGATATTTCAGATATTGTTGCATTTACCTCTGAATGTGAATTCATACAGGAAGAAATATGTAGGAATTATTTTGCTAATGCAATAATTAAAAATACTAATATTAATGGTGAAACTAAAACATCTCAAATGATTAATTTTTTGAAATATAACAATGAATTAAGTTTATTTCAAAAAAACCTATACATGCATAATAAACTCATAGAGTTTATTTTAGAAAGAGATTCTTCTAGGGTAATTCTTTTAGATAACTATCATTTTAGATTAATTACTGAAATATTTAATAC
>Ga0209482_1000890_pt1 | contig 23284 bp, 23 predicted proteins | sample CoawatmetaG10DNA_FD_187512 | JGI IMG/M metagenome (GOLD analysis project Ga0209482, IMG submission 187512) | Marine microbial communities from the West Antarctic Peninsula - Coastal water metaG104-DNA (SPAdes) (version 2) | ecosystem: Environmental > Aquatic > Marine > Coastal ...
AAACTCATGATTTTATTCTATGTCTAAATCTTCATCCAATTTTCGCTCCTCAAGGGCAAGGTAATTCCAACCCTCAGTGAGAATGATGATTAATTAATCCTCTTCTAATTCTTTGTTAGCTTTCCTATAAGCCATGATGTCAGTGACTAAGATATAAATAAAGATCAGGGGCAGAACTATTGCAATACCATAATCCCAAACATCTGGAGTCTCTTCAGAATTAAAATTCGAATAGGATAGCACTGGTAGGAATGAAAAGACGAGGGTGTTCTTGAAACTACTTAGGTACTTTTTAATCTTTGCCATAAGGCTAAACTAATCATTCTAATTGATTAAAAAATCTGTTGCGTTAAGAGTATGGGGTTATGTGGCAAGTGGTCTGTGAGCTGCGACTGCGGAACGCAAAGTGGGCAATGGGGTACCCCAGCAAAACACCTATCAAATGGACTTTTAAATACTATTTTGGTACTCTATTTATAAAAAAAAGGCTCTAGCAGCCTGTATGGCATAAAGCAATAATTGTAAGATAAGTGTTACCCATAATAGGATTCTAAGATTAATTTTGATTTGTGCTCATGCCTGTTCGATTCTACAATGATTCAGCTAATCTAATGTCATGATATGTTTATTTTGATGATGAAATAGATTAAATATTTTTCAACCTTTTCATACTTTGAAATAAACTGTTACCTAATTTAATGAAGGTTATAATTATATTTTTTACCCCGCTTTGAGGACTGGATTTGTTCACCGAAAAGGGCTTGGAAGTTGAGCAGAAATAATGGCTTGCAGGAGGATGTATCAACTCAAAGTAAAGCACTAGTAAATGACTGATTAGTACTCCCTTGGTACTCTACTTTGAATTTTAAAAAAAAAGTGCTATTTTGATCTTATCAAGTGTACTTTTATGGAATGTGGAAAATCAATCCGTAATTTTTGTTAATTGACTGCCAATAAATTTGGACGAATTAACTTGTTGTGCAACATTTGCAGGATATATGACGTGGGCACATTCTTTAGGCATTTTTGAATACACAAGCATTTTCCTCTTTTTGCTGTTTTATGCCATCTACATGAACAAAGTAATGAGGATAAACAAGTCCATAAAGAGTTCTTCAAAACAATTTTTATGGAAGTTCCTTTTAAGATTGACCTATTTTTCTTTGTTTTTAGTCGCCTTACTTGGGCCTTCCTTTGGCGAGGCTACCAAAGAAGTTAAGTCCATGGGTAAAGATATTTTTATTTGTATCGACTTATCTCAATCCATGAATGCCTTCGATGTTCAGCCCACCCGCCTTGAAAGAGTGAAATTCGAGTTAAAAAATATCATTGAAGCCTTTAACTCTGATAGAAAAGGTCTGATCATGTTCAGTAATGAGGCCTTCATGCAATGCCCGCTTACGTATGATAACAATGCATTAACGCTGTTTATTCAAACCTTAAATACCTCTTTGGTACCCAATACGGGGACCGATTTCGCACCGCCTCTTAAACTGGCTCTAGACAAATTAAGTTCAGACAAAAATGCAAGTATCAGACAAAAATCAAAAGTGATCATATTGATCAGTGATGGTGAAGATTTTGGTGAAGAAACGGAAGAGATAGGTAAAAAAATTGAAGAGGCAAATATTAAATTATTTACGCTCGGAGTGGGAACCGAAATGGGTAGTAAAATTAAAACCAATAGAGGTTTCAAAACAGATAGAGCCGGTAATGAAGTCCAATCTAAACTCAACACTACCGCGCTCAAGCGATTGGCAAACAAAACCAACGGTAAATATTTTGAAATTAATCAATCAAGAAATGACGTGAATAAGCTCATAAATACGATTAATCTGATAGAGGGAGAACTCAGAGATTCAAAAAATATCGATACAAAATCAAATAAATATTTCTATTTCTTAATATTTGCTGCATTTTTACTCATGGGTGACGTTTTAATTACCCTTAAAATTATCAGTCTATGAAGTTCGTGATTTTGCTTTTGTTGATATGGGTCAATGATCCAAATGACATCGCCCTGATCAATGCTTACAAAGCAGATGCGGAACAATCATTTCTTGCTGAAGACTTCTCCCAAGCCGTCAGTCAATATAAATTTTTGATGGATTCACTCAATGTAAATGAAGATGCCATTCATTTGAATTTAGGTCATGCGTATCATCAAATGGGAGATACGGCCCAAGCCCGCACCGCATACAACCAAGCAACCTTATCCTCAAATGCCGCCTTGAAGTCAATTGCTTATCAGCAACTGGGAGTGATCTCGAAATCCAATAAAAACTTAAAAGAATCATTGGCCTATCTGAAAGCTTCCATCAAAGCAAACCCAGCTAATTCAGATGCAAAATATGATTTTGAATTGGTCAAAAAATTAATGCAAGAGAGTCAAGATCAAGAAAACAAAGAAGATCAAGAAGACAAGGAAGATCAAGAAGACAAGGAAGATCAAGAAGACAAGGAAGATCAAGAAGACAAGGAAGATCAAGAAGACAAGGAAGATCAGGAAAATAAAGAAGATCAGGAAAATAAGGAAGATCAAGAAGATCAGAATCAAGAAAGCGATTCAGAAAATGAAGAGCAAAAGGATCAGGAAAGTGATGAGAAGGAGCAAGATCAAAAGGATGACTCGAGTGAAGAAGAGAATCAAGACGAATCCCCATCAAAAGATCCCGCTGATGAAAAATCAGAAGCAGATAAGAGCACTCAAGAAAAATTAGCTGAAATGAATATCAGTCCTGAAAAAGCCGAAATGATCCTTGAAGCCATGCGTAATGGAGAAATTCAATATATTCAGCAGCAAAAAAGAAAAGCAACAGAAAAGCAAGACAAAGGAAAACCTGATTGGTGATTTTTATCGATTTTGAAATAAAAAACGTCCTCATCTTTATGTTAATTCTATCTACTAAGAGCAGAAATACAGCTGTCATCTGCGGCCTCATTCTTAATGTTATCTAAGAACACATCATATGCCCCCACCTTCTCCAAAATCTTCATGAGATCTTTGTTGATGCTTTGCTACTTATTTATCAGTCAACTTTGTTGGAGCCAACAAGAAATAAAAACTTATTATGATGAGACTAAAACACTGATCAATGAGGCTTATCATATCGTATGGAAAGATACTGCCATTCTTCAAGGACCCTACAAAAAGTTTGATGCGGATGGCCATTTAATCATTAAAGGAGGTTATGATGATAATTTAAGAGCAGGTACCTTCATCAATTACTATCCCAACGGGACCATTCAACGGACCAGTAATTATGAAAAAGGAGCAAAAGAAGGATTGACACTGGTTTACAACTCAGATGGCGTATTGATCCAAGAAGCTGTTTTCAGACAAGACAGCCTTTTGGGAGCGGTGAAACTATACCATCCCAGTGGACGCGTTAAAGGAAGTTCTGAGTTCAAAAAAGGAAAGCCCGACGGTCTGGTCACTACCTATCATACTAACGGCAATAAAAAAGAAGACATTATTTATGCCTCAGGTAAACCCAATGGTCTTGTCAAGCAATACTATGAGTCAGGAACCATTATGCTTGAAGCCACCTATGAAAATGGCCTTTTAAACGGCCTTTATAAAACCTTTTATCCCAATGGAAATCTTGAATTAGAGGTGTTTAATGATCGGGGTAAACGGTCTGGATATATTAAAAAATACCATGCCAACGGAGCACTTTCCTCACTCGGGAATTATCAAGATGGGCAACTTCAAGGAGATTATTTCGGATACCATACCGACGGCTCCTTAAAGGCCAAACTTAAATATAATAGAGGCTTTTTAATCGGAAATAATACCGAGTACAATAAAAAAGGCGTAATAATTAAAGTATCCAAATTTAGCAATAGCGGAAAGAATGGTGAAATTTTGGAATACCACAACAATGGGGTGTTGGCGTCAGAGAAAATATTCAAAGATCAGGCCCCTCACGGAGTATGGAAATATTATACCAAAAAGAATAAACTCAACAAGTTAACACCTTATGAGAATGGGAAGATCAATGGTATCGAATTGACCTTGAATGATCTTGATACCCTAAGTTCAAAAAAATATGTTTTTGGTGTAAAGTCTGGTCAATGGAAATCGTTTTATCCCCATGGAAAACCAAAAGAAAACGCTACCTATAAATTCAATGAGCTTGAGGGGAAGTTCATTCACTTTTTTGAAAATGGCAACAAACAGTATGAAGGTTCCTATTATCGTGGACGACGAACCAATGATTGGATCTATTACAACTCAAAGGGTCGGCCTATTTTAAAAGAAACCTATCGAAAAGGCTTGATCGTATCGAAAGAGGATATTAATCGACCCTAACATTCACTTTTGCAGTAGCTAAATCCTTATATTTGTTTTTCATGAATGCTGGTATACAAAACACTCAGTTCAAATTTCCCAATCAAACGGGTCACTATAAAGGTAAGGTAAGAGATGTCTACTTTTTTGATGATAAATTGATCATGGTGGCCAGTGATCGACTTTCCGCTTTTGATGTGGTCTTACCAAACGCCATCCCTTTTAAAGGACAGGTACTCAATCAAATTGCCGCACATTTTCTAAAAGCTACCGAAGACATCGTCCCCAATTGGATTTTAGCCATTCCGGATCCCAATGTAAGTATCGGTAAAAAATGTGAACCTTTTCCCGTAGAAATGGTCATTCGAGGATATTTAGCAGGTCACGCCTGGAGAACCTATAAAGCAGGGAAACGAACCCTTTGTGGAGTGTCATTACCTGATGGGCTTAAAGAGAATGATCGATTACCAGAACCTATCATTACCCCTACCACTAAAGCAGCGATAGGCCACGATGAAGACATCTCAAAACAAGATATTATAGCACAGCAGCTGATCTCACTTGACCAATATGAACAATTGGAGTCTTATACAAGGGCCCTTTTTCAGCGGGGAACTGAATTGGCGGGAAAACAAGGTCTCATCTTAGTCGATACCAAATATGAATTTGGTCTATTCAAGGATGAAATCACGCTGATTGATGAAATTCATACCCCTGATTCTTCGAGATATTTTTATTTAGATTCTTATCCAAGACACCAAGCGCAAAACATAGCCCAAAGACAGCTGTCCAAAGAATTCGTCAGAGAATGGCTTATCGAGCAGGGTTTCCAAGGTTTAGAGGGACAAAAAATACCTCTTATCAGCTCTGAATTTGTTCAAACCATCTCCGAGAGATATATTGAACTATATGAAAAAATAACGGGGGAAAAATTCATTCGATCAGCACAAAATGAGATGCTCAATCGGGTAGAACAAAATGTTTTAAATTGGATCAAAACATCATGAAATACCAAATTACCGAGCAAGAAAATTATACGCTTATTGAAATACTAGAATCCCAGCTCAGTGAAAGCCATCACCCCCATTTTAAAAAGTTATTCACAGAGATTCAATCGAAAAAAATAAGTCATGTCATTATAGATATGAACTACATGACTCGCTTCGATGCCTCTGGTTTACCTATACTCACCTTGGGTCATGATATCTTTAAAGAATTAGGTTCTTTTATCCTTTGTGAGATCCCTCTGGAACTAGAAAAAATAATCAAAAATAACCCGTCAGCTAATAAACTAGACTTCGTACCTACCTCTGAAGAAGCCATAGAGTTTGTCATGCTAACCGATCTTGAAAACATGCTCAAAAAAGAAGGTTAATTGAGTATTTCAGTCAAAATATTAGGATCTAATGCAGCTTCTTTTGCCTACAACCGGCATCATACCTCTCAGATTATTGAAGTGGATAATAAACACTTCATGGTTGACTGTGGAGAAGGTACCCAACTACAAGCCAAAAAGTATAATGTAAAACTCTCCAAGATCAATCATATCTTGATCAGCCATCTTCACGGTGATCACTATTACGGATTGCTTGGACTTCTCTCGACGATGCAGCTATATGGACGGAAACAAGCATTGTCCTTGATTGGTCCACCCGGGCTTTCTGAAATCATCACAATTCAACTCAAACATTCAAAAACGGTATTCAACTTCCCCATTGAACTGACTGAATGGAAAGAAGGGGTTCAAGAACTCCTCATGGATCTGCCTAAACTTACGATCAAGAGTATTCCTATGAAGCATTCCATTCCTTGTACCGGATTTTTGTTTGAGGAAAAACCAAATTTGAGGAGACTGAATAAGACTCACCTCAATGAAACGTTAAATGCTTTAGAAATCAAACAACTCAAATCAGGCATTGATGTGCTCCATGAAGATGGTAGGACAAAGTATTTGAATGAAGAATTTACGCTCCCCCCAAGAAAGCATCACTCATACGCTTTCTGTTCAGATACAAAATACGATGAAGAGCTTGTGAAATGGATTAAAGGGGTCGATTTACTTTATCATGAGGCTACCTTTATGGAGGAGCATAAAGAGCGCGCAAATCTGACCTATCATAGCACCGCGGCGCAAGCAGGACGCATCGCAGTAGCAGCAGCAGTAGGTAAGCTAATCGTTGGTCATTTTTCTACTCGATACAAAGATTTGAGTCCCTTATTAGGGGAAGTGCAAACTGAATTTGAAAATGCCCACTTGGCCTTAGAGGGTCGTATATTTGAAATCAATGAGTAAGACCCTAGCTACAGGAAAAAAACAACAACTCTTCTTGATACTTTCAGGTATATTTATCACCAATGCCTTGCTTGCCGAAATCATGGGTGTTAAAATTTTTTCTGCAGAAAAAATAATAGGTGTCGCGCCTGCTCATATTGAAATCTTAGGTTTTAATCTTGATTTTAACCTTACCGCAGGGGTCATTTTATGGCCTGTGGTTTTTTTAACTACTGATATTATCAATGAATACTTTGGTAGGGAAGGCATTAAAAAAATCAGCTTATTGACCGCTGGTTTGATCAGCTATGCCTTCCTTATTATCTATACCATAACCCTATTGCCTCCCGCCCAGTTTTGGCTAGAAATCAATGCGCTAGATGCGCTCGGAAATGTCTTTAATATAGACTTGGCTTTCAATAAAATTTTCACCCAAGGTCTGGGTATTATCGTGGGAAGTTTAGTTGCTTTCCTGCTAGGCCAATTATTAGACGTCTATATTTTTCAAAAGCTCAGGCAATTTACGGGGCCCAAATTAATTTGGTTAAGAGCAACCGGCTCTACGCTGATCTCTCAATTAATCGATAGCTTCATTGTCCTTTTTTTAGCCTTCTATCTATTGGCTCCCGCAGAAAGTCAATGGCCACTTGCCCAAGTATTGGCTGTGGGATCTGTCAATTATATCTTCAAATTTGTCATTGCCATTTTGAGCACTCCCCTCGTTTATTTAGGCCATTACGGAATTGAAAAATATTTAGGGGTCGAACGGGCACAAAAAATGGCAGAGGAAGCTACCCAAAACAGTCATTCAACCATTTAAAACTGGCCCCTTCACGCCATTCATGGCGATACTCCTTGGAGCAATAAACCACAAATATAGGCCCCATAAGTACCCACAACATATCCTAGCACGGCCAATAGCACACCTACGGGAGCTAAAGATGGACTGAAATAGGCCGCTACAATAGGTGCAGACGCAGCCCCTCCCACGTTGGCCTGACTACCTACCGCTATAAAGAAATAGGGGGCCTTGATGATTTTAGCTACTACGATCAGTAATATGGCATGAAAAGCAATCCAAATAAATCCAATTAAAAATAAGCCTGGATTTTCAAAAACAGCCAATATATCCATGTTCATGCCAATGGTAGCAATCAAAACATAAACCATCAAACTACCCAATTTTGATGCCCCTACATGCTCCAAAGATCGCGCACGAGTAAAAGACAGCGCAACACCCAATGTGGCGGCAATCACTACGATCCAAAAGAACCCTGAGGTCAAACTATAATCTTGCAACTGTGGGAAATTGGTACTCAAATAAGGGGCAATGAGATCACTCAAAAAATGAGACAAGCCCATACATCCAAAACCAATGGCCAAAATCTTAACAATGTCTGATAAAGAAGCTGTTTTTGCAGATTTCTGTTGGAAATCTTCCATCCGATTTTTTAAATTTTCAATGGCTCGATCATCGGCCTTTAATAATTGGTTGATCTTTTTGTTTTTACCTATACCTAGCATTAAAATGGCCAGCCATAAATTACCCATGATCACATCTACCGCCACCATCTTCGAGAACAAGGGTCCACCTACTTCAAAAACTTCTTTCATTGCTGTTTGATTGGCAGAACCTCCAATCCATGAGCCCGCAATGGTAGTCATGCCTCGCCATATTTCTTCAGTAGGTGGCGCATTGATGACTTCAGGGGCAATATAAGAAATCAAAAGAAGGGCTATAGGGCCCCCTAAGATAATACCGACGGTACCTGTAAAGAACATAATGATGGCCTTAGGACCTAATTTTATGAGCTCCTTAACATCTACCGAAAGCGTTAATAAAATCAAACTGGTCGGCAATAAATACCGAGAAGCCATGAAATATAAATTAGACTTTGTAGGGTCAATGATGCCAAAACTATAAAGTAACGACGGTAAAAAATAACAAACAAGTACGGATGGAACCCAACCATAGAATTTTTTCCAAAACCATAACTTACTGTCTGAGGTATAAAAAACAGCTCCCAAAATCAACATCAGGATACCAAATATTACCGCATCATTTTGAATTAAATCTTCGTTCATTAGGACTTGATTAAAGTTACCAGTTCATTAAGTATCATCGCCGTTGCACCCCAAATAAAGTGATCATCAACATCATAATAGGGTGCCCTTAAAGTTACTCCTCTGGTCTGCAGATGTTTTTCCTTGATTACATTTTTTTTAAAGAAATCGATCAAAGAAATTTCAATAATCTCCGCTACCTCATAAGGATGAGGTGTAAATATAGGTTTTTGATCCATAAAGCCAATCACGGGAAGTACCACATGATTAGATGCTGCTACGTCCAGTTTGCTCAACTTACCAATTATCTTGATGCTTGAATCTGAAACGCCTATTTCTTCATAGGTCTCGCGAAGGGCAGTTTGCAGCAAATCTCTATCCGTATGCTCTTTTTTCCCTCCAGGGAAACTGATTTGCCCACCATGAACCCCGTCATAAGGAGGTCGCTGAATCAAGGGAAACTTCCAATCGCTCGCATGTTCATCTGGATATAACAATATCAGGACTGCACCCTCTTTTGGAGAAAGCTGAAAGGGTTTTCGAGCAGCATCTTCATGGATGATCTGAGCTCTCATCTTCTCATGAGCGAGATTCCCTGGTAATGCTCCTTGCAGGCGTTTCCTAAGCGTTTCCTCTAACTGAGTATCTAACATCCCATATTCATTGGTTATTTCTAAAAAAATAGGGCCATTGTATGGGACCTAGCTGCACTCATACTGGTCCTTAATATCTTTTTTCACCCTGTAAAGGCCACTCCCTATTTTTGGAATCCATCCAGATCAGATATACCTAACCAAGCTGTTTTAGTCTTCCCTTTATGTTCCTATCTGCAGCCACTATTCCTATGGTTATTTTTAACCTAAGGACTTCTCTCCATCAATTGAATTTCAAAAAAGAATGCACGCTTAATTACAATGATCGTTCAGGTAGGCCTGCGCTTTTTCGTTACCCACATCCATTGCTATTTTCCATGCCTGGCAAGCCATTCCTGATTGGCCATCTGATAAATAGGTCATGCCCAACATCAAATGAGCTTCCTTTACGTTTTCATCCATCTCCAAGGATTGCTTCAAATAACGGATGGCCTGAGTAAAATCCCCCATTTTATAATAATAGTAGCCCTTATTTCGATAAGACCATGGATTATCAGGAGTCAAAACAATACTTTGATTGATATCGATCAAGGCTAAAGCTATAGAATCCATCTCTAGATAGGTAAAACCCCTATTATTTAGAAAAAAAGCATTGTTCGGATCCAGCATAAGGGCTTGCTGGATGGCCCGATAAGCTAAGTCCAATGACGATAACTCTAAATATATCTGATTGAGTGTATTGTATCCAAAGGCTTCATTGGGAGACTGATGCAAAATTTCCTCTAAAGTAGCTGCCGCCCTTTGCTTATTGCCCAGATAAAAATCCAAGGTGGCTAAATTGATCTTGGCCTCAGTATCCTTTGGATTTCGTGCCAGTACCCTATTAAATTCATCCATGGCTCGTTCATAATCTTTTGACTCTGTGAAAATAAGCGCCTTAGCTTCGTGATAAATGGAAGTATCATGATGGGCTATAAGTAAATCGTAATCTCTGATGCTTTTCGTCCAATTACCCGCCTCTTGATAGGCCATGGCTCGGTTATGTAGGCAATCCCAAAATTCATTATCAATCAATAATGCCTCGTTATAGTCTTGGATAGCTTCATAAACCCTACCTAATTCTCGTTTGGCCACTCCCCTATTATTGATGGACTCGGCATCATCAGAATCTATCTTAATGGCTTTTGTGTATAAACTAATTGCAGTCTCATAAGACTTGGCTTCAATCGCTTCATTTCCTTGAGTAAAAAATTGATCTCGCTGGGTTTCAGCGCTTTCACATCCTAGGACTAAGAGATAGACACACAATACGTATGGCAAAATCCCTAATGAACCTCGCCCATTCCCTGAAAACATCAAAGCTCTTAGATTTAAATGACTAATATTGACTTACAGAACCTCCACTACTTAAGCGTTTGCTCAAACTAACTGGACTTCCTTGAAATTCTACTGACCCTCCACTACTCGCCTGAACATCTAGTTTTTCTTTCGCATAAACTTGAGCCAGTCCTCCACTACTTATGTCCACTAATGTTCTTTCCGAAATCATCTTAAACCCCTCATAATGAGCTCCACTACTTATATCCAATGCTTGGTCACGTACTCGGCCGGTCAGCTTGACCTTACCTGCACTTGAGATTTCGACCTCAAGTTTATTCACCTCTAAATTCAAGGCGACAAACCCCGAGCTGCTGACATCTAAATCTAAGCTATTGGAAAGAATATTTAACTCCAGAGAACCGGCACTACTGACCTCAATCTCTAGGGCTTCACTTTTCAATCGATCTGATCCTTTGACCGCTCCTGCAGAGGACACATCTATTTCATCGAGACTCACATAGGTTAGGGCTACTTTTACCTCAATATTTCTATATCTTCCATTTGGCCTCATAAGTATCGTTAATCGACCATTGTTGACCTCAGTCAGGACATCTTCGGGATTACATCCTGAGACATCCACCTTTGCGTTGTATTCTGTACCTTTTATAAGTACAACCTCAATACCCTCTTTTACATATAATTGCTTAAACGGCTGTAAATTTCTTTCGATTGGATCTGCCAACAAAAAGATCCCTACCATTGATAGAGTTAAACTAAAAATGAGTCTCTTGGTCATAATAAATATCCTTTAATGAGTAATGATTATCTAGAGGATGCCATTAACATCCGAATGGTTGCTTCATGCTTTACGTAAAGCACTCTAAAAAGTTACTTCATAGTTTACTTTGATAAGATTTTTGAAAATCCGCCCAAGCTGTATTTTTATATTTGCCCTCACCCATGTATTTGGAAATAGTATCAAAAGTAGGCGCATCCAAGTAACCCGGCACGGGCTGAATAATTTGGAGCTCTTCATTCATAAAAACCGTCGTAGGGTAACTGAGCTTATTTTGTGTGAGCGCTGCCGCCAATTCGTGATATCCCTTTCGTCCTGAAGCCACAAATTTGAAGGTATGACCCCTAAAACTAACTTCTTCAGCGCCTTCAGCATCAAATTTTACTGCATAAAATTTATCATTAACGTACGCCACAATTTCGGCGCGACTGTAGGTATCTCGATCCATTTTTTTGCACCATCCACACCAATCCGTGTAAAGATCAACCAAAATCATCTTGGGGTTCTCGGAGGTTTTCGCCACCGCTTCTTCAAAACTGATCCAATTAATTTCAGCGTTTAAATTATCCTCGGAAGGACTTTTCGCAAAACTGAATAATGCAATTAAAAAAATAAAAGTAAGGAACCTTTGCGCTTTCATACATTCAAATTTAACCATCATTGATTAAAAACAGGAATTCTCACTGAAGATATCCAATAATAAATAAGAAAATGACGCTGAGCGCATAGAAAAAAGGGTGATAAATAAAATCACAGTAGCTAAAAACCGGTTTTTTTTTAAAAAGGGGCCAATCCTGACTTGCTTTAATCTTAGGTGCATTTATAAAAAAAATATCTGCGCGCGCTACCTATGAAACCTTTCGAAATGTATTAAAAATGAGCTATTTTGCGTCCATGAAAGTAGGTCTTCTATCAGATACACATGGCTATTTAGATCCCAGTATTTTCGATTATTTCAAAGATTGTGATGAAATTTGGCACGCGGGAGATGTCGGAAATGTAGCCCTATTGGAGACTTTAGAAAATTTTAAACCCTTGCGAGCCGTCTTTGGTAATATAGATGGGCACGACATCAGAATACGCACGCAAGAAACAGCATTAATTTCTTGTGGCGGCATGCGCATCATGATGACCCATATCGCCGGTAAACCACCGTCATTCACAAAAAATATTAGAGCCCTATTATTGGCCAAACAACCCAGCATTCTTGTTTGTGGACATTCTCATATCTTAAAAGTAATTTTTGATAAAAAATACAATGTTCTATATTTAAACCCTGGTGCCGCGGGAAAACATGGATTTCACAAGGTGAAAACCCTATTGAGGTTTGAAATTGAACATGGGAAGATTTTCAATATGGAAGTCATAGAAATCGGGCCAAGAGCAACTCAAAAATGACAGCTCTGATTTGATTTTAAGGGAATGACACTCATCCACCTTCGATATCTGTTATGGATACCTCAGTCTGTCAACAAAGGCTTTACCACCTCTCTCAATCTTAGATAACCCGCAGTATTTGGATGTAATCCATCAGAGAAGAACGACTCATCAATTTTATTTTCCTTATTTAAAAATACGTACCCAAGATCTCTGTAGGGTACCGCTACTTCTCCTGCCAACTGAGCGATTTGAAAGTTCAGCTTTACAATTCTAGCTTCGTAGTCTCTTCTAGGCAATAAGCCCATAAGTGTTATTTTAGCTGTGGGTTGTCTGATTTTAATGGCCTTCATTAAAAGGTGCAATCCCTCTATAATTTCCTCATCTGTATTCAGATGTAAATTATTGGTACCGATCATGACCAAAATCTTTTCTGCCTCAAATCCATCGAGCTCACCATGATATACCCGCCATATGACGTTCTCGATCCTGTCCCATCCGTAAGCATAATTCTTTAGACCCAAAGGGGTGAAAAATTGATCCCAAGAGGCTTGTTCTCTTCTTAATTTAGTCTCGGGTAGCCCTCCCCAAAAATGAACAATTGAATTGGCCAAAAAAACTGCTTTTGGTGAATCCATTTGATTTATATTCAAGATTTCTCTATGCCTTTTTTCCCAATCATAATTCCCGGGCTCCCTATATTGGGTAATGGGATGTGTCGTCGAAGCTGTTCCTGTCGGTTCTTCCAATATGGATCGTATTTTTTTCTCATAACTCATGCCGTATTTCATCATTCCCAGATCTGTCGGATGAATCCCATCAACAGTATCATCCATCTGAAAACCAATTTCTTCCTTGGTCAAATAGAAAAGATGGTCCATCCCTCCATCTTTGAGCTGATGAAATACTTGCTGCTGAAGTACATTGACTTGGCTGACTTCTTTGCTCTTTTTTTCACTAGTAAGGGCTTGGGTATAACCTGCATGATCCACCAAAAGAATAGGTGTCCTAGGCTGTTTTTCACGAAGGGATTGCACAGCTACACGTATTCTATCTTTTAGGGCCTGCTTATTCTCAATCCCTACTCTTTCCCAACCATCTGAAGCCAAATTGGGAAGGCAATCGAGGACATATATTTTTGCCTCAATCTCACCAAGTAAGTCAATCAGCGGCATATCCAATTTTCCATAACCTGAGAAACCTAGATTGATCAAGGGTCTGTCCATTTTTCTTCCTAAAATGGAAGTCCAAGCCATACCCGGTCGCGAAGCACATGCCCCCTGTGCGATAGATGTACCATACACTACAATAGGTAACTCTTTTCGAACAGGCAAGGGTTCAAAATACACCTGTTGGTCAACACCAATCTCCATCCAATTAACTTGATTATAAAGCGGTAAGTAAAGTCGATATTCTCGCCCTCGATCATGATAACTATCATTGGGGTTCAGAAGTTTGTAAGCATACGTAATGGTATCTCCAAAACTCCGACCAGCGGCACACCAAACTTCCATTCCATCACTATTTATGGCATATAAGTCCAACCCACTTACGCCCGTGGTCGACATGTGATCCATGTACCTCAAATTTTCATCCTGGGTCTGATATCTGATCTTAATCTCTTTGGCATTTGAACGAAAACGAATCATCAGACCTGCCGAATGTTTGGACAGTCCCCAGATCTCTGGATCCACCTTATCAACTACGCGATGGGGCAGTCGATCATAAGATTGTTGGACCTCATCGAACCAAGCCTGCCCCTCTATCACTTGAAACTCATGCGCTGTAGGATTCCACCATTTAAAATTGGAATCACTTTGACTCATTGCCAAATGACAAAAGATGAAACTATAAAATATAAATAGATTTTTCATGTAACTTAAAAATTTCATAAGATTAGTATTACCGATCTGAGTAATTACTTGATTTTGAACTTCCTATTTTAAATTGCCTATTTTAAATTGAATAAGCATTTTTTAAAAACATGATCAGCTCTAAATCTTTTCTAAAGTACCTAAAATTAACCTAATAAAATGATTAAAATAGGGCAGTGAACCTGATCCACCCTATGTAAACTTGTATTAGATCAAAAATTTATAAAAAACATACGCGTTCATCTACCCTTCTATCCATGAATAAAGGTCTCTATCATTGGGAAGAAAAAGATGCTGCGGGCAGTCCTCCTCCATTAAATAGCGTCCCCTCAAAATAATCTTTCCACCTATACCTGACATATTTAGGATCAAACACCAAATCAGACCAAGCGATAACTTGATCGTTGATAATCTTTACTTCTGCTGAAACATATACTTGATCCTCACCCGCCAATTCAAATCCTGTAAGACTCGATTTATAGCTCATTAATCCCTGGCCGTAGGTAAAATCAATGACTACTTTGCCCTGCTTCACGCTATGACTTTTGTAAAGGGGGCCAGAAGCCAATATGTCTTTATTGTATGTATAGCGTAAGGTCAAACGCTAGGCATTTTACAATAAACAACTATGCCCAAAAATGTATAAAAATAATAGCCATTTTATTGCTAAAAAAGGTGATTAAATCTAAAAATGGATATTTTTAACCAAAAGTTAGTGTGTAGAAATTCGCTCCTATCCTTATAACAGACTACTCTATGAGATGAGTATGCATAAAACATAAAAGGACATGTTCAGTCAGTTTAAAAAATCAACGCTAGAGATTGGCGAGGTAAAAATCAATTATGTAATTGGTGGTAGCGGATCTCCCATCCTATTACTGCATGGTTATCCGCAAACTCATGTGATGTGGCATAAAATTGCTGAGCAATTGGCAGCGCATTATACAATTGTTGCAAGTGACTTAAGAGGCTATGGGGATAGTGATAAGCCCCCTACCAACGATACTCATACCCCCTATTCCAAAAGAGCAAGTGGAAATGATCAAGTTCAGTTGATGCAATTTCTGGGATTTAATAAATTTCAATTGGTCGGTCATGATAGTGGTGGTCGTGTTGGACATCAGATGGCTTTGGACCATCCAGATATTGATTTTTTAATTCTTTGATTCCCTTATTAAATAATGATTGATAAAAAAGTACAAATAGAAAATTATTTCAAGAGACTTGATACGTTCACTAACCTTCAAAAGCTATTAAAAAAGTTAAATGAAATGACTTCCCAAGAAGGTATTATTGAATTTATCGAACGTACAGAATCAAATGAAATATCACAAGCAATGATCAATAGCTTTCTTAATGAAAAAGATATTGATGAGGCTGACAGATTATTCGATCTTATTTCTTCTTGGAAAGAAGAATATTTACACAGATACGTTCTAATGCGTGATAAAGGTGAGGATGCTGAGAATATCCCATATTCAGAGGCTAATATCGATGCTGAGAATAAGGATTTGGAGATTGCATCGTTTAATGAGTACAAAAATCATCTAGAAATTTACCATAGACATAAATTAGGTGATTTAAAACCTTTCATCTTTAAGGAATCTTCTGTCTTAGATAAAGAAAGGCTAGGAAAAAAACAGCAAATTTATATGTGGAATGAGCTCAATTATGTTACCGTCAGATATGATCATGATGAATATTTCGAGAAAAACTCACATATTTTTACCGATGAGGATAAAATAATCCTTGGAATTAAGCAAGGAGAACTGCTCGGTCACCCCACTTATAAATTTTATGCTGATGAAATTCCATATAATTTAAGGGGAACTTTGTTGTAATAAAATACGATGACATATGGGATGCGTTATTAAAGAGTAATGAAGAACCTAAAAGCATGCATCCTTTAATTGCTGACAAATACAAAAGTGACTTGGAAAATAATTCCAAACGCTTAAAAGATTTAGAAGGTAATAATCCAAAGGACAGTAAGTGAATATAAATATTAGAAAAGTTTAAACCTACAACACTGCTCACTTAAAACTCAAAATTTAAGCTAAATTATAAGCATATAATTGAGCGTTTTTTCGAGTCTTATTTTCTTGTTACCTCCTTGTTACTGATAGTTGTTTTTAACGAAAAAAGTGCCTATTATTACTCAATAAAGGGATTTTTAAATAACAAAGCTATTGCTTCATAATAAATTTAATCAAAAGGGAAACTAATTTAAATTCCTTTAATTTGACGTATAAACCAAATTTTTAATTGACAATTCAAAAAATATGAATATTCGTTTTCTTTCTCTTTTACTTGTGATCCTGATGTCTTGTACGCCTGATGAAAAAAGATCTTCGCCACAAACTTCTCAAAATCACCCTTTAACTGCCAAATACACACCGGTTCAACTCACCGCAGATCTGAGTAATCTCAGTGAAAAACAAAAACGTATTATTGTTAAGCTGATAGAAGCGGCAAAAATAATGGATGACCTGTTTTGGTATGAAGCCTATGGCGATAAAGAAGAAGCCTTGGGTTTGGCTACGACCGATGAACTCAGAAAACTCATTCATATTAACTATGGTCCTTGGGATCGCCTGGCGGGTAACCAGCCGTTTATCGATCAAGTAAATCCAAAGCCCTTGGGGGCTAATTTTTATCCAAAGGACCTCACAAAAGAAGAATTCGAAGCTTCTAATTTAGTAGATAAAACATCTATGTATACCTTCATCAGAAGAGACAGTACGGGTGCGCTCATCTCAATTCCTTACCATCAAATGTTCTCAAAGCAAGTACAAAAAGTGGCGCTCATTTTGAAAGAATGTGCGCAAATAACCGAGAACAAAGCTTTCAGCCACTATTTAACCCTAAGGGCCGATGCTTTTCTTACCGATAAGTATCAACCTTCTGATTTTGCCTGGATGGACATGAAGTCCAACCCGCTAGATGTCGTGATGGGTCCCATCGAAAATTATGAAGATGCCTTGTACAACTACCGAGCAGCCCACGAAGCTTATGTCTTGATTAAAGACTTAGATTGGAGTGCTAAACTTGATAAATATGTGAGCTACTTGCCCGAACTCCAAAAGGGAATACCCGTTCCAGAAGCATACAAAAAAGAACAACCCGGATCCAACGCCGATCTCAATGCCTATGACGTCGTTTACTATGCAGGGGATTGCAATGCGGGATCCAAAACTATAGCGATAAACCTGCCCAATGATGATGAAGTGCAATTAAAAAATGGATCCCGAAGATTACAACTAAAAAATGCCATGCGGGCCAAATATGAAAAAATTCTATTTCCGATTGCTGAAAATTTGATCGATCCAGAGCAACGACCGATGATTACTTTTGATGCGTTTTTTGCCAATACCATGTTTCATGAAGTAGCCCACGGACTGGGTATTAAAAATACCCTCAACGGTCGCGGAACGGTACGGGCTGCTTTGAAAGAACATTATTCTGCCTTAGAGGAAGGTAAAGCAGATGTATTAGGCCTTTACATGATTACACAACTTCATCAAAAAGGAGAAATATCCGATGATCTGAATAACTACTATGTCACTTTCATGACAAGTATATTTAGATCGGTTCGGTTCGGAGCTTCTTCAGCTCATGGGCGGGCCAATATGATTCGATTCAATTTTTTCAAAGAACGAGGTGCCTTCACCAAAAATAATGAGACCGGTTATTATAAGGTGAATTTTGATCAAATGAAATTAGCAATGAATGGGCTTTCCGAAAAAATTCTTACGCTCCAAGGTAATGGAGATTATCAAGGTGTGACCGACTGGGTTTCGGAAAAAGCCCATATTGATGCGGACCTTCAATCTGATCTTGATCGGTTAACTACAAAAGGAATTCCTGTAGATATTGTCTTCGAGCAAGGCGTAGCCGTGCTTGGTTTATAAAAAATAAAAGTGATGGAAGAAACGAAAAAAATCAATGGGTTTAAGCATCTAAGATATACCGCTCCAAGTTATCCCACCGAGATTATGGAGCAAAAATCTATTGAATTTTATGAGTCAATGAATCAAAGAAGAACCGTTCGAGAGCTCTCCTCTGAACCCGTTGATAAATCTATTATTAATCGCTTAATACAAACGGCATCAACCGCTCCTTCGGGGGCACACAAACAACCGTGGACATTTTGTGTCATTTCTTCCGCTTCAATAAAAAAAGAAATAAGAAAAGCTGCCGAAGCAGAAGAAAAAGAAAGCTACGATCATCGGATGTCGGATCGATGGTTGAATGATTTGAAACCTATGGCTACCGATTGGCGCAAGCCGTTTCTAGAAAATGCCCCATGGCTGATCGTTGTATTTAAGCAGGCCTACGAGCTAGGTCACAAAGAAAAGCAAAACAATTATTATGTAAATGAAAGTGTAGGCATCGCTTGTGGTCTACTGATTACCGCCATACATCAGGTAGGATTGGCTACCTTGACGCATACGCCCAGCCCAATGGCTTTTTTAACAAAAATTCTAAACCGCCCAAAAAATGAGCGTCCCTTTCTCTTACTACCTGTCGGGTATGCTGCTGAATACGCTTATGTTCCTGATTTGAAGAGAAAACCCCTTAAAGAAGTGGCCGTCTATTATTAACCTGTAGGGTCTGCGAAAATATAAACCCTTCTGTAAGTAAATCTGAGATTAATCGGCCATTTCAGTATAAACACCCTCTCGGTAAGCGCGACAATACATGGCTTCAGTGAGTACCTTTGGCTTCATGATAGATTTATTCAAAAGCATCCTACAACATTCTTGAATGCCTTCAATGATCGAAGGATGCGGATGAATCAGTTCAGCCAATTCTTCTATACCCCTACCATCAGAGATCAACAAAGCTATGGCTTGTATCGCACTTGATGAATGTTGGCCAACGACCCGCATGCCTAAGATTTTATAATCATTTTCACCAATAATAATTTTGATAAATCCTTCGGTATTCCTCATGGCAACGGCTCTCGGTATACAACTATAATCTAAGCTTGCTACCCGATAATTAAGACCTGCTTGTTGTGCTTGCAGTTCGTTCATTCCCACACCAGAAACTTCAGGAGCCAAAAACATAATGGTCGAAATATTCTCATAGGTGAGCGGTCGACTCGGCTCACCAAAAATGCGTTCAACTGCATATCTTCCTTCTAATTCACCTACGTTAACCAAAGAGATATCCGCGGTTATGTCACCTACTGCATAAATATTTGAAACACTGGTCTGGGTCAATTCATCCACAATACCCCTATTATTGACTTCCAAGCCCAATGATTCATCTATGAGGTTTTCGTAGTTGGGTACGCGACCCACTGAAATCAAGGCCTTCTCAACGTCAAATACTTCGGTAGAACCATCGGTATATTCAAGATTGTATTGAACAGCACCCTCGACAACCTTCATGTCTGTTAGGCGTGAATTTCTATGAATCAATACGCCTCGTTCTTCTAAACTTTTTTCTACCACCCGAACCACATCCTCGTCCTCAAAAGGTAAAATACGATCTCCCTTGTCTATCAAATGCACTTTTGTTTTACCAAAGCCCGAAAAAATGGTAGCAAATTCACATCCAATCACACCAGCACCCAAGATGACGATACTTTTGGGGAATTGATTCATTTTGGGCAGCCCATCACTGGTCATCACAATTTCTTCATCTATGGGTAAATGGGGCAATTTCCTGGGGCGACTACCCGTCGCCAATATGATGTAATCTGCCTCCAACTCCTGAATTTCGTCTTTACTCTCGACCACCACTTTATTTTCTGAAACCACCTTCGCCGATCCTTCAATGTATTCAAAAAAATCACTCTCTAGGGCTATATTAATTTGATCCATATGATTTTGTAATTGATTTACACGCCCATCAAGGGCTGTGTTGACCTCATCATTGATCTGATCCATTTGAAAGTCTAAATCATGTACATTTAAACCTGAACCCTGCGTTCTGAGCATGGATGCCGTGGTAGAAATTTCCCACAAAGTTTTACTCCAGAGCGCACCATTGTGAATGCCCGCTCCACCCAATTTATCTTTTTCTATTAAGGCTACTTTCTTTTTAAAATCAACTGCACGCATGGCCGCAGCATATCCTGCCGGTCCGGCACCTATAATAATTACATCAAACTTTTTCATGGTTTCAAAATGAGTGTTTAAATATGGTTTACTCCTTTGAATGTCTTTCTTTCAGCTCATCAATGATCATTTTAAAGGGTATTTCTTTGGCTTCAAGCAGGACCAAATAATGATAAAATAAATCGGCCGCCTCTCCGATAAAAAGAGCTTGATCATCATCTTTGGCCTCAATCACCAACTCTACGGCTTCTTCTCCTACTTTTTGCGCAATTTTATTGATGCCCTTATGAAATAAATCAGCTGTATAACTTTCATCGGGTGCTGACTTTTTACGTAATGAGATTACACTTTCAAGATACTTAATAAATTTTGTAGGATCTTCATTGGTTTCGCCAAAACAAGTGTCCGTACCGGTATGACAAGTAGGTCCTTTGGGATTTGCTTTGATCAGTAGCGTATCGTCATCACAGTCCGGAATGATTGCTACAACCTCTAAAAAATTTCCAGAAGTCTCCCCTTTGGTCCATAGCCTAGATTTACTCCTACTATAAAATGTTACCTGTCCAGAAGCACGCGTTGCCGCCAAAGCCTCAGCATTCATAAAGCCCACCATAAGTACTTTATCGGTTTGAGCATCTTGAATGACCGCAGGTAACAAACCATCGAATTTGGTAAAGTCTAATGCCTTCATAATCTTATTGAAATATTATTCATACTTAAATATTTTTTTAAATCATTTATCTCAATTTCTCTAAAATGAAATATACTCGCGGCCAGGGCCGCATCGGCATACCCGTTGGCAAAAATATCAAGAAAATGTTCATTTTGTCCACCTCCTCCAGAAGCGATCACCGGTACCGTTACATTTTGGGAAACTTGTTGCGTCAAGGCAACATCAAATCCCGTTTTGGTCCCATCTTTATCCATTGAGGTAAGTAATATTTCTCCCGCACCTCTTTGGGTCACTTCTTGGGCCCATTGCAAGGTCTTGAGCGTTGTTGATTGCGTTCCTCCATGGGTATGTACACAAGAAACTCCCCCATCTTTTCGAGCATCGATGGCCACCATGATACATTGTGAACCAAAGTTAGCCGCCAATTCATTGATTAAATCGGGCCGGATGACCGCTGCTGAATTAATCGATACCTTGTCGGCCCCAGCGCCTAATAAGGCAGAAACGTCAGAGAGTGAGGATATTCCTCCCCCCACTGTGAAGGGTATATTTACTTTTTGAGCCACCTGCCGAACCACTTCTAAAAGCGTCTTGCGTCCTTCAAGGGTAGCACTGATATCAAGAAAAACCAATTCATCTGCGCCTTCATCAGCATAGCGAGCCGCCAATTCAACCGGATCTCCTGCATCACGTAAATTACCAAAGTTGATGCCCTTGACCGTACGCCCATCTTTAATATCTAAACAGGGTATGATTCTTTTGGTCAACATGAAAAAAGGGCCAATTGATCCAAAGTAACCTTGCCTTCATAAATGGCTTTGCCGGTAATGGTACCATACATCCCCATATCTTTTAATTTTTCTAAATCCGAAATTCCGGTCACTCCCCCACTGGCAATCAAATGAATACTTGGATGGCGTTCAAGTATTTTTTTATACAAATCAAAAGATGGACCCAGCATCATACCATCCTTAGAAATATCAGTGCAAATCACATATTTAATCCCTTTCCCAACATAAAAGTCAAGAAATTCCTCCAAACCGATGGCACTAGCCTTTTGCCATCCCGAAACCATGATTTGATCATTCAAAGTATCCGCACCCAGAATGATTTGATCAGGACCAAATTCCTCCAACCATGAAAGAAATTCTGACTGATCATTCGCGGCGATAGAACCTCCTGTGACCTGTGCTGCACCATGATTAAATACCTTTATCAAATCCGCTCGAGTTTTTACCCCACCACCAAAGTCTACTTGAAGCGAGGTCTGCTCAGTGATCTCTTTGAGTATCGATAAATTGACAACATTTTTCGCCTTTGCTCCATCTAAATCCACCAGATGTAGCCGTTTGATCCCAGCTTCTTCAAACGATTTAGCGACCGCTATGGGATCTTCATGATATAATTTCTTCCGCGCGTAGTCTCCTTTTTCCAATCGAACGCATTGCCCGTTAATAATATCAATTGCAGGGATAATTTCCATATTAGATAGTTATTTCGATATAATTTGTAGTATTCACTACATTATTATTATATTTGTGTGAAGATACTACAATTTTTTCATGACAAAAGTGACGTTTTTATCATATTTTTAATCTGTTAAGGTACTCTTTAGGTACTCCCATATTATAGGTAAAAACCAAAGGTAAACGTCTCAATTGTCTTTTGTTACTATTTATTCATTAAAAAAAAGAGAAAATGAGGAAATTTAATCAGTTCCCTATCACAGCATCTTTTTATCCAAAAAGAAATACAAAAGGAGGTGCAGTTATATATTGTAAAATATCATTGAGAGGTACCCAATCAGCTCTTACAACAGGAATATCTATTGAAAATGCAGATAAATGTTGGAGAGCTGGAGCCTTAGAAGGTAGAAAATTCAATGATGAAAACTTTAAATTACAATCAATAAGAAAAGATATTGAGGATATGGATTCTAGTTACTACACC